>FKKE01005752.1_pt1 | contig 27023 bp, 18 predicted proteins | sample 1106331 | NCBI WGS metagenome assembly FKKE01 (sample SAMEA3931202, study PRJEB13176) | freshwater metagenome | biome: Drinking water system; feature: drinking water; material: freshwater | place: China | collected 2013-02-06
ACACGCTCTTAGGCAACGGCGGTAACGACACCCTGGTGGGCGAGCTGGGCGATGACTTGCTGGTCGGTGGGACTGGCGATGATCTGATGCAGGGAGGTTTGGGGGGCGATACCCTCGAGGGAGATGCCGGCAACGATCTGCTCCTGGGAGGCGGGGGTAACGATGTGCTCGATGGTGGCGCGGGTATCGATACCGCCTCGTATGCAGATGCACAGGGGGCCGTGAACGTCACGCTCGCCACTCAGGGCACCTATCAGAATACAGGCTGGGCCGGCTTCGACACTCTGACCGGGATCGAGAATCTGACGGGCTCGGCTTTCGGCGATTACCTGACCGGCGATGCTGGGAACAACGTCCTCAATGGTGGGGACGGCGGCGACATTTTGTCTGGCGGACTGGGCAACGATGTGCTCGATGGGGGGGCAGGGACGACGGACAGGGCCTCCTATTACTCTGCATCGGGCAGCGTGACGGTCAATCTCTCGGCCGGTACGGCCACCGGGGCAGACGGCACGGATACCTTGATCGGGATCGAAAGCGTGCAGGGCTCGAGTTATGCCGATCATCTGACCGGCGATGGGAATGCCAATGCCCTTATGGGCTCCGATGGTAATGATGTGCTCGACGGCGGTGGCGGCGACGATCAGTTGATGGGTGGTTGGGGTAGCGATACGCTCGTCGGCGGGGAAGGGCATGACATACTCGATGGGGAGTTGGGCGATGATACGTTACAGGGTGGTGCGGGAAACGATCAGCTCTACGGTGGCGACGGCACGGACACGGCCTCCTATGCCGATGCCACGGGGGGCGTGACGGTCAACCTCAACACCCAGTCTCAATGGCCGGCTCAATGGCAGAACACGGGCGGGGCCGGCACTGACTACCTCTCCGGCATCGAGAACCTGACCGGCTCCAACTACAACGACACGCTGACCGGCGACGCCAATGCGAACGTGCTCGACGGTGGGACAGGGAACGATACGCTCTCCGGGAACGATGGAAATGATACCCTCGTCGGTAGTCAGGGCGACGACAGTCTCGTTGGCGGGGCGGGCGACGATACCTATCAGTTCAACCTCGGCGACGGGCAGGACACGATCACGGATACGGCCGCAGCCGGCGAGGGCAATCATCTGAGCTTCGGTGCGGGCATCACGCAGGATGATTTGAGCTTTGCCCATGATGCCACCGCCCATACGCTGACCATTCAGGTCGGCGCCGGCGGCGATTCGATTCTGCTGACGAACTTCGATCCCACCAATGTGGCCGGGAGTCTCAACGTCTCCACACTTCACTTCAACGACGGGACCACGGCCAATCTGGCCGACCTGCTCACGCCGGTGCCCACGCCGGGCGACGACGACCTGACCTACGGCAACAGCGACGACGTGGTGGACGCCCTGGCGGGGAACGACATCATCCACGGCGGCGGTGGGCATGACGTCATCGACGGCAATACGGGCAACGATACGCTCTACGGCGACGATGGCAATGACGTGCTGATCGGGGGCGAGGGCAACGATTGGTTGGAAGGCAATGCCGGCGCCGACACCTATGACGGCGGTGCGGGCGATGACCGCATCTTTGTGGACGAGCTCGATACGACCGTCAGCGGCGGCAGCGGTTTCGACGAGGTCCGGGTCGTCAGTGCAGCCGGCGCGACGGTGAATGTGACCGGTGTGGAATATGTGGTCGGTGGGGCCGGTCACGATACGGTCACGGCTACGGGCAGCGATGCCGTGCAAATGTTGGGCGAGGAAGGGGACGATGCGCTCACGGGCGGCGACGGCAACGACAGCCTCCAGGGCGACGGGGGCCACGATGTGCTCTCCGGCGGCGCGGGTATCGATACGATCGAGGGCGGCACGGGCGACGATCTGCTGCTCGGCGGCGACGGCGACGACGCGCTGACGGGTGGGGCGGGCGCCGATACCTTCGACGGCGGGGCGGGCAATGACCGCCTCTTCGTCGATGAATTCGATACCAATGTGAGCGGGGGCAGCGGTTTCGACGAGGTGCGGGTCGTCAGCGCGGCCGGCGTCACGCTGAATTTGCATGATGTGGAATACGTCGTCGGAGGAACGGGGCACGATGTCGTGACCTATACGGGCAGCGATGCCGTGCAAGTGTTGGGCGAGGAAGGGGACGATGCGCTCACGGGCGGAGCCGGCAACGACAGCCTGCAAGGCGATGGGGGAAACGACGTGCTGGCCGGCGGCGCGGGCGCCGACACGCTGGAGGGCGGGGATGGCGACGATCTGCTGCTCGGCGGCGACGGCGACGACGCGCTGACGGGTGGGACGGGCGCCGATACCTTCGACGGCGGGGCGGGCAATGACCGCCTCTTCGTCGATGAATTCGATGCCAATGTGAGCGGGGGCAGCGGTTTCGACGAGGTGCGAGTCGTCAGCGCGGCCGGCGCAACGCTGACCCTGACCGACGTGGAATATGTGGTCGGCGGCATCGGGCACGACACGATCACGACGGGCAACGGCGACGAAACGGTCGAGGGCGGTCTGGGCAACGACGTGTTGAGCGGCGGGGCCGGCAACGACACGCTCCGCGGCGGCGCGGGCGCCGATTGTCTGTTCGGCGGCGACGGGAACGACACGCTGATCATGGATGCGCAGGACGTCTGCATCAGCGGCGGGGCGGGCTTCGATATCCTGAACGTCGAAGGTTCGGGCGCGGTGACGCTGGATGCCGCCGCGCTGGACGTGGAACACATTGCCTCCGGCGGCGGCGACGATGTCCTCTTCACGAGCGGCTCGACCGGCGTCACCCTGTTCGGCGGGGCAGGCCACGATCAAATCACGGGCAATGCGGGCAACGACATCCTCGACGGCGAGAGCGGGAATGACGTCTTGCGCGGCCTCGGCGGCAACGACGTGCTGCGCGGCGGGGCGGGGGACGATGTCCTGGAGGGTGGCGACGGGAACGACACCCTGTCGGGCCAGGCCGGCAACGATACGTTGATCGGCGGGGCCGGTATCGACGGCGCCACCTTCAGCAGCGCGACCAGCGCGGTGACGGTGGACCTCTCGGCGGGGATTGCGACGGGCGGCGACGGCACGGATACCCTCACGGGCATCGAGGACGTGTCGGGCTCGGCCTTCGACGACACGATCATCGGCGACGCCAACGCCAATTTCCTCAACGGCGGGGCGGGCCACGATACGATCGACGGCGGCGCCGGCGACGACACGCTCCGCGGCAGCCTGGGCAACGACACGCTCGTCGGCGGCGCGGGCACCGATACGGCGACCTATTCGCAAGCCACGGCCGGCGTGACGGCGGATTTGAGCACGGGCACGTCCTCCGGCGCGGACGGCACCGACACCCTGTCGGGCATCGAAAACCTCACCGGCTCGCGATTCGACGATCTGCTGATCGGCGACGGGGGCAACAACGTGCTCAATGGCTTGCGGGGGAACGATCAGCTCGTTGGCGGTGCAGGCACGGACACGGCAACCTACCTCAATGCCAGCGGCAGCGTGACCGTCAATTTGGGTGCCGGTACCTCGTCCGGCGCGGACGGCACCGACACCCTGTCGGGCATCGAAAATCTGACCGGCTCAAATTTCAACGACTCCCTGACCGGCGACGCGGGAGACAATGTGCTGGCCGGCCGCCTTGGCGACGATGCGCTCGTCGGCGGGGCGGGAAGCGACACGGCCTCCTACGCGGCGGCGACGGGTGGGGTGACGGTCGATCTGGCGGCCGGGACCGCGACCGGTGCAGACGGCAACGACAGTCTCACAAGCATCGAAAACATCATTGGCTCGAATTTCAATGATTCGTTGACCGGCGAGGCGGGCGACAACGTGCTCACTGGCGGCTTGGGCGACGATGTCCTGGCGGGCGGGGCGGGGAGCGACAGCTTGGACGGGGGTGCGGGCAACGATACGCTGGCGGGCGGCACGGGTGACGACTCGCTGCAAGGCGGCATGGGGGATGACCGTTTCATCTACAACCAGGGTGACGGCCTCGATACGGTCGCCGATAGCAGTGGTACGGACACCGTCTCCTTTGGGGCGGGGATCACGGCCGACAGCACGGTCATCCGGCTGGCGCAGATCGCCGGTCAGACGGTGGCGCAACTGCGGTTCCTGGACGACTGCGGGAGCGAGACGACCGATCAGGGCCTGAATATCACCCTGGGGGCGAACGGAATCTCCCCGATCGAATCATTCACTTTTGCCGATGGGACGAGCCGGTCCCTGGCCGATCTCACCATCCAGACGGTCGTGACGACTGGTACTAAAGAGGGCGAGACCATCCGCACGGGCCGCCATGATGACATTATTTATAGCCAAAAGGGGAACGACACGATCTACGCCGGGACCGGGAACGATACGGTCTATGCCGGCAAGGGTGGGGATAAGGTTTACGGTGAAGGCGGGAATGACACCCTCTATGGGGAGAAGGGCAAAGACTCTCTCGACGGTGGCTGCGGGAACGACTTCCTCTCCGGGGGCAATGGCGAGGATACGCTGGTGGGGGGAGAAGGGAACGACCAACTGTGGGGCGGCAAGGATAAGGATACGCTCCTAGGCGGCGACGGGGACGATCTTCTCGATGGGGATCACGGGTCCGACCTGATGCAGGGCGGGGCCGGGAACGATCGGCTCTTCGGGGGCAAGGACCAGGACACGCTGCAAGGCGGCACGGGCAACGACGTGCTGGATAGCGGCGAGGGCAAGGACGACATCCTCTTCGGCCGCGGCGACGGGCAGGACACGCTGGCCGGCTTGAAGAACAACAAGGAAGACACGGTCAAGTTTGGCGCAGGGGTCTCCTCCCGCGACCTCTGGTTCACCCGTGAGGGCAACGATCTGGTGGTCTCCGTCCTCGGCGGCGTGGGCTCGACGGATTCGTTGACCGTGACCGACTGGTACACGAGCAAGGACCATCGCGTGGACGAATTCCGGACGGCCGACGGGTGGAAACTGGACGACAAGAACGTGGAAGCCTTGCGGACGGCGATGGCGGCGTTCGCGCCGTCGTCCGGCGGAGGCCTCAGTCTGCCGCCGTCGATGCCAAGTGCGTTGGACCTGGCCCTGGCCGAGGCGTGGGATAAGAAGGGGAAGGACTGACGCTGCCGCCGTCTTCTCGCGCGGCATCGCGCGCCGCTCAGGAATCTTTCGGCGAGATGAAGCCGCGCAGGCGGAAGTTGAACTCGATGTTCAGGATCTGATTCCACGAGGGTCCGGTCGCGGCGGTCGGCCTGGCCCTCGTCCCGTCTTCAGGGCTCACGACCTTCCCGTACAGGTAAAACCAATTCACGATCGCGTCTCCGCTCTGCCGGAAGACGATCCAGTAGCGGCCGGCCGGCAGGAGTGTCTTCGATCCTTCGAAGGAAAAGGGCACCCAGTCGTAGCGGTTCGGCGGGGTCTGCACCGACGCGGCCCGCACCGGCCGGCTCTTGGCGATGAGCGTCCCCGGGCCGTCCCCCGAATCGCCGTACAGTTCCACCCACAACTCGCCCTGGTCGCCGCCGAAGCGGTGCAAGGCCAACGAGAAGTCTTTCATCAAGACGGGACGCTCCGGCTCGAAGGCTTGGGCATAGAGCGTGTCGCCGGAGACGTATTCGGCCGTTTCGACGAGGTAATTCCCTTCCAAGGTGAAATCGCCGCCGCTCCCTTTCCGCACCGGCTCGAAGAGGCGAATCTCGCGCGGGAATTCGAGATTGCCGAAGACGACGGGAAAATCGTAATCGGCCGGCGATCCGGCCGGCTTCGGCGGTGCGGGAGCCGGTTTGGGGGCAGGCGGGGGAAGCGCCGGCGTCACGGCGGGCGCCGGCGGCGCGGCGCTCGCCAGCGTGGCGGCGTAGAGGAGTTTTTGCGGAACCGCCTCCACGCGCGCCGCCTTCACGACGTCCTGGTCCTTGGAAAAGTCCGCCTCGACCCGCATCTCCAGAATTTTCGGTTGGGCGTCGGTGCGGGACCGCCAGGACATCATGCCGTCCGTGTGCACGGCCTTGTTGTCTGGGCCGGCTTCCATGCGGATGAACCGGGTCGAGACGAACACGTGGTAGGCCTGGGCGTCGTACATGAGCCAGCCCTGGTCGGGATAATAGACCTCCAGCCAGGCATGGCGGCCGGCGGCCCACCGGCTCGTCCAGCGGCGCTTCCCGTTGCCTTCGTCCACCTCCCAGGCCTTGTCCAGCGTGCGGCCCCGCACCATGCGGGTGGGGATGCCGGCGGCGCGCAGGAGGGCGGAGGAGAGGTGCGAGTAGTTCTGGCAGTTCCCTTTGCCGTTGCGTTTCGTCGAGAGGGCGTCGTAGCCCTCCGGTTCGAGTTGATAGTGCAGGTGGTCCACGACCCAGTGCAGGACGTTGACGACGGCCTGGTGCTCGGTCGCCGCGCCCTTGACCAATTGGGCGGCCAGGGCCTTGATCTCCGGATCCTCCGACTGGGCCTGCTCCGAAGGTTTCAGGTAGGGCTGCACGTCCTTCGGCAGCGCCGCCGAGGCAAGCGGATAGGGGGCGGTCAGCGAGAGGGGCGAGAAATCCACCGAGGCTTGCACGTCGTACTCGCTGACGATCTGCACCTCGCCGGACGGGCCGAGCCAGGTCAATTTCAGCGTCTTGTTGCCGTAGGGATCGGTCTGCTCCTCGGCCTTGGCCGGCTTGGGCACGGCGGTGTAGCGATAGTTCGAGACGTCCTGTTTCGAGGTCTTCGTCGTCACGGAGGGGGGCGGCACGAGGTAGTAGGAAAATTGCTCGATGCCGGGCGGCATCTGAAGGGCGGCCCGATCCGTCACGTGGAAGGTCGATTGCAGCGCCCCGTCCAGCACGAGCGTACGCGCCGCCGAGGTCGAAACCCCCAGCGCGCAGGTCAGGGCGGCGACGACGAATCGGGCGCATCTTGCGCGAGCGTGCCGCATGGCGGGACGATCATGCGCGATCCGGCCGAAAAAGTCCATCGACGCCGCGCTTTCATACGTAGTTGGGCCGGTGAGAATCCTTGACGGGTGCGCCGGGCGCGCGTAGGATGGCCGCCGTGATTCCCGTGATGATGGCCGCTCCATGACCGAGAATAGCAAGGCCGCCGCATCTCCCGACACCTCCTCGCTCGACACGGGTCTGGCCTGCCTGGTGCTCCTGTCCCGCTTCCACGGCGTCCCCGTCGATCCGGCGCAAGTGCGCCATCAATTCGGCCAGGCCGGCGCCCCCCTGGGCGAAACCGAGCTGCTGCGCGCGGGCAAGCACCTGGGGCTTCGGGCCGGCGTCCTCGACACGGACTGGTCCCGCCTGAGCGTGTTGCCCCTGCCGGCGATCGCGGCGATGGCGGACGGCCGGTTCAGCGTCGTCGCCAAGGCCGATGCGGACAAGGTGCTGGTGCAGGACCCCCGCGAGGCCCGGCCGCTGGTGCAGGGCCGCGAGTCCTTCGAGGCGGCGTGGACGGGGCGCTTGATCTGCCTGGCCAAGCGGGCCTCGCTGCGCGGCGAGGGACGGCACTTCGATTTCACCTGGTTCATCCCGTCCATCGTCAAATACCGCCGCTTCCTCGGCGAGGTGATGCTGGCGTCGTTCTTCATCCAGCTCTTCGCACTACTCACGCCGCTGTTCACGCAGGTCGTCATCGACAAGGTGGTGATCCACAAGGGCCTGACGACCCTGCACGTGCTCACCATCGGCATGCTGGCCCTGCTGCTGTTCGACGCGGTGCTGGGAGGCTTGCGGACCTATCTCTTCTCGCACACGACCAACCGGATCGACGTCGGGCTGGGCGCGCAGTTGTTCCGCCACATCCTCAGCCTGCCGCTGGCCTATTTCGAGGCCCGGCGCGTCGGCGATACGGTGGCGCGCGTGCGGGAGCTCGAGACGATCCGGCATTTCCTGACCAGCACGACGGTCACGGTGCTGATCGATCTGTGTTTTTCAGTCGTGTTTCTCGGCCTGCTGCTGATCTACAGCCCGCTGCTCACGCTGGTCGTGGTGGCGGCCTTTCCGCTCTACGGCCTCATCTCCCTGTTCGTGACCCCGTCGGTCCGCGCGCGCCTGCACGAAAAGTTCAACCGCGGGGCGGAGAACCAGGCCTTTCTGGTGGAAACCGTCACGGGCATCCAAACGGTCAAGGCGATGGCGGTGGAGCCGGCCTTTCAGCGCCGGTGGGAGGAGCAGTTGGCGGCCTACGTGCGGGCGGGCTTCCGGGCGGCCACGTTGTCGCAGGTGGCGAGCCAGGGCGTGACGCTGGTCAACAAGCTGACGACGGTCGCGGTGCTTTGGTTCGGCTCGCAGATGGTGCTGGACGGCGATCTGAGCGTCGGGCAGTTGATCGCCTTCAACATGATCGCCAATCAGGCCACGAGCCCCATCGTCCGCCTGTCGCAGATGTGGCAGGACTTGCAGCAGGTGGGGATTTCGGTCAAGCGGCTCGGCGACGTCCTCAACGTCCCGACGGAGCCGGCCTACCGGCCTGGGCAGACGGCGCAGTCTCGGATCGCGGGCGCCGTCGCGTTCGAAGACGTGACCTTCCGCTATCGGCTCGACGGGCCTGAAGTGCTGAAGCGCGTCTCGTTCGAGATCGCGCCCGGTGCCCTGGTCGGCGTCGTGGGCGCGTCCGGGTCAGGAAAGAGCACGATCGCCAAGCTGCTCCAGCGGCTCTACGTGCCGGAAAAGGGCCGGGTGCTGGTGGACGGCATCGACTTGGCGCAGATCGACCCGGCCTGGCTGCGCCGTCAGATCGGGGTGGTGCTCCAGGAAAACTATCTGTTCAACCGTTCGGTCCGCGACAACATCGCACTGGCCGACTCGGGCTTTGCGCTGGATCGCGTGATCCAGGCCGCCAAGCTGGCCGGGGCGCACGACTTCATCATGGAATTGCCGCAAGGCTACGACACGTCCCTCGGCGAGCACGGCACCGGCCTCTCTGGCGGCCAGCGCCAGCGGATCGCCATTGCCCGCGCTTTGATCACGAACCCGCGCCTCCTGATTTTCGACGAGGCGACGAGCGCGCTCGATTACGAGTCGGAGGCGATCATCCAGCAGAACCTGGCGCAGATCTGCAAGGGACGGACGGTCTTCATGATCGCGCATCGGCTTAACATGGTGCGGAACGCGAACGTGATCCTGGTCGTTGAAAAGGGCGAACTGACCGAACAGGGGACGCACGACCAGTTGCTCCAACTCAACGGCTACTACGCCCGGCTCTACCGGCAGCAACGGGGGCTCCATGCCATCGCGTGAACCCACGCCGCCGTCCGTTCCGCCATCCCCTCCGCCGGAGTCCAAGACGGGGAAATTGCTGCCCCTGGCCGTGGCCCGCCACCTCGACGTGTGGCGCGGGGCCGTGCTGGAGCAGCAAAAGGACGGCCGCAGCCTGGCCTTGAGCGTGAAAGAAGCGGAGTTCCTGCCCGCTGTCCTGGAAATTCAGGAATCGCCGCCGTCGCCGATCGGGCGGGCGATCATCTGGCTCATCGTCGGCCTCTTCGCGACCGCGGCCGTGTGGGCGACTGTCGGGAAGATCGACATCGTGGCCGTGGCCCAGGGGCGGATCATCCCCAGCGGCTATTCCAAAGTCATCCAGCCCCTGGAGCCCGGGGTCATCGCAGCCATCCATGTCCGCGACGGCCAAGAGGTGGCGGCCGGCCAGGTGTTGATCGAGCTGGATGCAACGTACAACACCGCTGAACAAGAGAAAGCCGCCAACGAATACCGCGCCGCCAAGGTGGAAAGCGCAAGGCTGCGCGCGCTGCTGGCGGGCACGGACGTCATGGAGGTCCCGCCTGGATCCGATACGTCCTTCGTCGCCTTGCAGCAACAACTGCTCCGGGACCAGTTGGCGGAGCAGCGGGCCCGGTTGCAGGCCGTGGGGGAGCAGGTGGCGCAGCGCCGGGCGGCCGCCGACTCCACCAAGGTGGAGATCGCCAAGCTCCAGACCACCGTGCCCATGCTGACCCAGAAAGCCGAGGCTTACAAGAAGTTGCTCAAGGATCAATACGTGGCCGAGTTGCAGTATCTGGACGCGGAGCAGGCCAGGGTCGAAGCGGCGCAGAATCTCGAAGCGCAGAAAAAGCGGCTGATTCAGGACCAGGCGGCGCTGGCCGAGGCGCAGCGCAATTACGATCGGATGAAATCTGACATCCAACAGACGCGCATGGCCGAGCTCACGGCCAACGAGACCAAGGCCGCGTCGCTGGCCCAGGAAGTCGTCAAGACGGGACAGAAGACCGTCCAGCAACGGCTCGTCTCGCCGATCGACGGCGTTGTCCAGCAGTTGGCCGTCCATACGGTCGGCGGCGTCGCGACGGCGGCGCAGCAGCTCATGCTGATCGTGCCCAAGGAGCACCAGCTCGAGGTCGAAGCCTGGCTGGAAAACAAGGACGTCGGTTTCGTGCGCGAAGGCCAGCCGGTCCAGGTGAAGGTCGAAACCTTTCCTTTCACGATCTACGGCACCGTCGGCGGCAAGGTGCTGACGGTGTCCGACGACGCCGTGCAGCAGGAGAAGGTCGGGCTCGTCTACGCCACGCGCGTGAGCATGGACCGCTCGACGCTGGAGGGGGGCGACAAGCCGGTGGCCCTCTCGCCCGGCATGAATGTGACCGTGGACATCCAAACCGGCCAGCGCCGCCTGATCGAATTCCTCCTGAGTCCGCTCCTGAAGTCCCTCAAAGAATCCGCCCGCGAACGGTGAGCGGGCAAGGCCTGGGAGGGCTGGTAGGGAGGCGTAAAAGCAATAGGGGCACTACCGTCTCGACACGCGATGCGCGCGGGTTGACGGTGTCTCCCGTTTTTGTTATGACTCACGCATGAATTTGAAAGACTTTGGCCACTATATTGAACGGAAATCCGTCGCTCGGCTCCTTCACGTTGCCAGGAGGGAAAGCCTGAAGCGAATCTCGGCTTCTGAAACCGCTTTCGGGACGTCCCGCCACAAGAAACCTGTCCAGAAACGGACGGGAACGCGCTAGGTGCTCTATCTCGATACCTCCGTCCTGCTGGCTCATACGCTAACCCAAACCGTTGAGCCGGCTCGTGCAGTTGCCACCGCCGCGTTCTTCGCTCGTGTCCGAGCCGGAGCCTTGTCCGGCGCAACGTCCTTTTATGCCCTCCACGAGGTCTACCTCTTTGCCCTGGACAATGCGCCGGATTTCGTCACCGGCGCGGCCTATGGAAAAGCGGCCCTGGAGAAACTCCTTTCCATTCCGCTGGTGCTCCTCCCCTTCGTGTCTCGGATCGAACGGGGCATTCACGCCAGAAAGTTTCACGCATTGCGGGATGCCAGCGATCTGCCGCATGCCCTGGTGGCCTCCATCCATCAGTGCGAAGCGATTGTGACGTACGACACGCACTTTCGGGCGATCGCCGCCCTGATCCCCTGCAAACGGCCGGAAGACTATTTGCCTCGCTGACGCAGACACGCAAAGAATCCGCCCGCGAACGGTGAGCGGGCAAGGGGGCCGGGAGGCGGCAGCGCATCCGGTGGTGTCGAATCGCTACGTACGCCGATCGGCGTATTGACATGCGCCCAAGAGCGGCCTAGCCTGTACCGCACATACCCTTCCCTGCCCGGAGGTGTCCCATGCGCCGCCTGACCCTGCTGAGTCTGCTCCTGGCCGTCTGGACCGTCCTCGGCGCTTCGCCCATTCTCGCTGAAAAACCCCAGCGCGGGGTGGCGGTGACGCCGGCCGCGCCGGAGACGGTGTCCATTGCCGGCGACTATTGGGCGCTGATCATCGGCATCGACCAGTACCGCCACGATCCGGAAGTGCCTCGGCTCGCCACGGCGGTTCGGGATGCGCAGGCCGTCCGCGAGGTGCTCGTGCAACGGTATGGATTTACACGCGACCACGTCTTGGAACTGATCAACGGCCAGGCGACGCGGGAGAACATCGAAGACGCGCTCTTTCAACTGCGCAAGAAAGCGGGGGCGGACGACAGCGTCTTCATCTACTACGCCGGCCACGGGCAAATGGACCAAGAAGACCAAATCGGCTACTGGGTGCCGGTGGAGGGCAAGGCCAACAAGCCGGGCACCTATATCAGCAATGCGCGCATCCGGGACGAGATCGGCAAAATGAAGGCCAAGCATGTCTACCTGGTGGCGGACTCGTGTTTCTCGGGCTCGTTGTTCGCCCGGGGCGGGACGATGCCGCCGATCAACGACAAGTTTTTTGCCAACATGTACAAGAACCGGTCTCGCTGGGGGCTGACGTCGGGCATGAACGAGCCGGTGTCCGATGAAGGGAAGGGAGGGCACAGCATCTTCGCCTACTTCTTTCTCAAGATGCTCAAAGAGAACACGGACCCTTATCTGGTGCCGAGTCAGATTTATGCGTCGGTCGGGCCGCTGGTGGGCCGCAACGCCGATCAGCAGCCACGCAGTCAAGCCTTACAGAATGCGAATGACGAAGGCGGGCAGTTCGTGTTTCGGCTGGCCTCCGCCAGCGGCGGGCCGTTGCCATCGGCGAAACCGGCGATGCCCAGCCTGAGTACCCCGCCGGTCAAGGACGTGGACGTGAGCGGGTACGCCGACCTGGATGCGGTGGCGCGGTTGGCGGAGAAGCGGGAGGCGGCCTGGGGCACGGTGCAGGCCTTTGCGGGCAAGACGGGGGTGTCGAAGGACAAGCGCCTGGCGGCCATCGAGAAGTTCCTCTCGGACTTTGCCGACGACAATCCCCATGCGAGTGAGGCGGAGGCCTTGAAGCAGCAGATCACTGCGGAGATGGTGGTCTCCAAGGCCCCGGCCTACGAGGCCCCGCGCCAACTTGAACGCGAGATCACGGGCAAAGATGGCGCGCCGATGGTGTTGATCTCCGAGGGGTCCTTCTGGATGGGGAGCACGGAAGACGAGATCGAGCGGGTGGTGGACGAGTGTACGCGAGTCACCAAAAAGGAAGACCAGTGCCGGGGCTGGTTCAAGCCGGAGCAGCCCCGGCATCAGGTGACGCTGGATCGGTTCTACCTGGATGTGTACGAAACGACGAACCGGCTCTTCGAGAAGTTCGTGACCGCCACCGGCTATCAGACGACGGCGGAGCGGGAAGGCAACGCCAAGGCGTTTGTCGAAGGCAAGGGGTGGCAGGAAGTCAGCGGGGCCTCCTGGCGGCAGCCGGAAGGAGGGACCACGGTGATGGCCAGCAGCCGGCGGGAACATCCGGTCGTGTCGGTGTCGTGGGACGATGCGGCGGCCTATTGCCGCTGGGGGGGGAAGCGGCTGCCGACGGAAGCGGAGTGGGAATATGCGGCGCGGGCGGGCACGCAGACGCGCACCTGGTGGGGCAACGGCCATCCGGGCTCGCGGCGGGTGGCGAATATCAACGACGAATCGGCAAAAAACCTACTTGGCGGGTACTTGGCCGGGTATGATGACGGCTATGCGCGGACGGCGCCGGTTGGCTCCTACGAGGCCAATCCCTGGGGTTTACATGACATCATCGGCAATGCGGCCGAATGGACGGCGGATTGGTACGGGGGCTATAGCGGGGGCCAGGATCGAAATCCCCGTGGCCCTTCGAGCGGCCAGTATCGGGTGGTCCGGGGCGGGTCGTGGCTCGCTTCTCCGTTCTACGTTCGCTCGGCCGATCGCTTCGGGGCTCCTCCGGCGGTCCGGATTGCCCTTATCGGCTTTCGCTGTGCCCAGGACGCCCATTGACCCTCTGTCCTTTGGCTCTGTGACCCTGTGAGTTGTTCCGAATCCGATCATGCCCAGCCCGGCCCTTCCCGCTGGGAAGGGCCGGGTCCGGCGGCGCCACCCCCGGCCGTCACGAAAGCCTACGATCTCTTGCTCTGGCTGGTTCGGCATGTGGCGAACTTTCCCCGTTCTCACCGGTTTGTCTTGGGAGAGCGGATCGAGACGACCATGCTGAACGTGCTCATGGCGCTGGTGGAGGCCTCGCACAAACGGGAGAAGGTGGCCTTGTTGGAACAGGCGAACGGCGAACTCGACAAGCTGCGGTTTTTGGTCCGGCTGGGCAAGGACCTGGGCTTCACGAGCGTGAGCCAGTATGAGCATGCGTCGAACGCGGTCTTCGAACTCGGCCAGCAAGTCGGCGGCTGGTTACGGCACCAACGACGCGCCTGATGGTAACTGCGCTCTTCGATCGGCTGACGAGTTTTGCGAACTTGCTGCGGGCCGCGCAGCAGGCCCAGCGGAGCAAACGGACCCGTCCGGATGTCGGCGCCTTTGCCTTCTCCCTGGAATGCGAACTGATTCGACTGCAACGGGAGCTACGCGCCCGCACCTACCGGCCCGGCCCCTACCGCACCTTCACGGTGCAGGAGAAGAAGCCCCGGCTGATCAGCGCCGCGCCCTACCGCGACCGGGTCGTCCATCACGCCTTGTGCAACGTGCTGGAGCCCGTCTTCGAGCGTCGGTTTCTGTTCGATTCCTACGCCAGTCGCAGGGGCAAGGGGAGTCATGCCGCCGTGGCGCGGGCATCGGCCTATGCCCGTCGCTTCCGCTATGTGCTCAAGTGCGACGTGGAGAAATACTTTCCGAGCATCGACCACGAGCTGCTGTTCGACTTGATCGCCCGGCGGATTCATGACGAAGGTGTCTTGTGGCTCGCGCGAACGATCATTAACGGGAGCAACCTGCAACCGGAGATCGTCCGCTACTTTCCCGGCGACGATCTCTTCACGCCGATGGCGCGCCGGCGGGGCATTCCGATCGGCAATCAGACGAGCCAGTTCTTTGCCAACGTGTATCTGGACGGTCTGGACCATTATGTGAAGGAATCGCTGCGTGCGCCAGGCTACGTGCGCTATGTGGACGATTGCGTGCTGTTCGCCGACGAGAAGGCCGCGCTCCATGCCGCGCTGGCCGCTATGCGGGACTACTGTGCGACGCTCCGCCTGAGCCTGCATCCGCGCAAGTGCGCGATCTCGCCGGCGGCGGCGGGGGTGACCTTTCTCGGCTACCGGCTGTTTCCGACGCATCGGCGCCTCGACGCCGACAACGTGCGACGATTCAGGCGGCGATTGCGCCGATACCGTGAAGCGGTGGCCGACGGAACGGTCTCTTTCTCGAAGGCGGGCGAGGGCATCCGGAGTTGGGTGGCCCATGCCGCGCATGCCGACACGGTACGGCTGCGGCAACGGCTTTTGACGAATGTGGTCTGGTCCGTGAGGCCGGACTGCGCGGGGTCGGTTGCACAGAGGTGATCCGGGGCGGGTCGTGGAACGATAATCCGTTCAACGATCGCTCGGCCAATCGGAACAGGGATCAACCGACGAACCGAAATGCCAATATCGGCTTTCGCTGTGCCCAGGTCGCCCGCCCCTGGCCGGAATTCGAGCTTCTCATGGGGAGGGGCCCGGAGCGTGCCCTTGTGGGCGTCCAGACCGATCCCGGGCTGCAAAACACGGGGACAGGCACCGGCGGGGATTGTCCCAACTAGGGACTGTCCCCCTTCTGTGCCGGAGCCAGTCCCCGTGAGCCGCAGCCGAAGAGCGCACCAACCTGATTCCGGACCGGCCAAACCCCTTCCTTCCCTCCCCTTGTTAAGGGGAGGAATAAATGGGGGAGGGGCCAGTTGCCGGCCCGAAATCGGGGCGCGCACAGCCGACAATCCTCCTGGCCTGGGGCTCCTGCCCCGCGTGAACGATTTTCCCCGCTCCTATCGGTTCGTCTTGGGCGAGCGGATTGAACCGGGCAGGGATTTCTAGAGGGACTGTTCGTCCTTCGACCAGCTCAGCACGAACGGAGGAAGAATATCTCAGGGCGAACGGTTGGTGCCGGTGTTTGAGAAAACTCTCCGTTCGCCCTGAGCGTGTCGAAGGGCTCACTACGAACGGGCAAGGCTCTGGATTCCGCTCCTCATTCCGTTTGCCCTGAGCTTCGTCGCTGGATTTTCACCCTCGCCCTCTGTAGACTCCTTCGCGCTTGTACGCATACCGAGCCGGGAGCCGCGCATCGTCCGATGATTCGCTATCGCCGCCTCATCGTCGCCTTCGCCATCCTTGTGGGCGTCAACCTGTCCCTCGCCTTCGGGTACTGGCTGATGAACCGCGACCGGCTCAATCCGGATGGGACCGAGGTTGATTATCTGCAATGTTTGTACATGACGGTGGTCTCCACCTTCACGGTGGGCTATGGCGAGTTGGTGCCGATCGAAACGGCGGCCGATCAGATCTACACGATGTTCGTGATCGTGCTCGGGTTGGGGACGATGGGCTACGGGCTCAGCCAGATGACGGCCTTCATCGTCGAAGGGGACCTCAAGGACATTATCGAGAGGCGCAAGATGGAAAAGCAGATCGCAGCCCTGCGTGACCATTTCATCGTCTGCGGCGCGGGCGACGTGGGCCATTACGTGATGGGCGAGTTGGCCGCCACCCAGCGGGCCTTCGTGGCCGTCGATACCGATGAGGCGCACCTCAAGAAACTGGCCGCCCACCAGCCCTTCCCCTACGTGGTCGGCGACGCCACCGATGAAGCGGTATTGACGCAGGCGGGCATCAAGGCGGCGGCGGGCGTCGTCTGCGCGTTGTCGCACGACCGGGACAATCTGGTGCTGGCGATGACCTGCCGGCAGATCAATCCGCAGCTCCGGATCGTGGCCATGACGCACGACATCAAGCTCTCCCAGCGGATCAAGAGCGCGGGGGCCGACGCCGTCGTGTCGCCGCAATTCATCGGGGGCATGCGGCTGGTCAGCGAAATGGTGCGGCCGACGGTGGTGAGCTTCCTCGATCTGATGCTGCGGGACCAGCACAAGAGCATGCGGGTGGAAGAGGTGCTGGTCGCGGCGGGAAGCGCGCTCGACGGGGCGACCCCGCAGTCGCCGATCGTCGCCCGCTCCGAGGTGCTGATCATGGCCTTCCAAGCCAAGGGGTCCTCGGCTTTTCAGTACGTGCCGGCCTCCGACGTCGTGTTCCATCCCGGCAGCACGTTGATCGTGCTGGGCGAGGCCCAGGCGGTCGCCCAATTGCGCGAGGCGGGCCTAGCCGGGAAAGCGTGAGGCGGCGGTCTTGACGATCCGCGAACCGGCATGGCAGAACTGAGCCGTCAACCGCATGAGCGAACCACGATACGGAGAGAAACGGTATGAATTGTTTCGATAAAGGGCAGGCAGCGGCATGGTGGATGGCGGCGGTGGCGGCGATCGTCTTGAGCGATCCGTCGTCGGCGAGGGCGATTTCGCTCGAGCAGAAGCAGGCGGAGTTGGATCTGCGCCACGTGTGGAACTTCGACAAGGATGCGGTGGGAACCCTGCCGCCCGGATTCATCCCCGCGCAAATGGGGGCGGGACCGGCCGGGGAGTGGAAGGTCGAGTCGGATCAGACGGCGCCCTCGGGGCCGCATCGGTTGAGCCAGACCGCGTCATGCCCCGGCGGGTGTTTTCATCTGCTGCTGGCCGACGGCCTCGTGTACGATTACGTCGATGTCACGACGCGCTTCCGCGCCTTGACGGCCGGGGCGACCGGTGCCGGTACCGGCGGGCTGGTGTTTCGCTATCGCGACGCCAAGAACTTCTACGCCGCCGTCATAGACCTGGCGGCCTCCAGCCTCGAAGTGGTCAAGGTGACGGACGGGCAGGTGCAGGGGCTGGCGATGGAGCCGGTCAAACCGTCGCCGAGCCCGTGGCATTACCTGCGCGTGAAGCACGACACGATCTTGAGCAAGGATGCGATGGAAGTCTGGTTCGACGGCAAGATCATCTTCTCCACCTGGGACAAGGAACGGTTCGGGGGGCAAATCGGCCTGGTCAGCAAGGGGACCGGTCCGCTCGGGTTCGACAACATCCACGCCATCCGACTGTATTCGCAGCATCCGCTGTCTCCCCCTGCCGCCTACTAGTCGGTGTGACGGCTAACCCGCCGTTCGCCCTTCGAGAACCTCAGGACGAACGGATCGGTTATAGGCGCAAGAGGAAGCGGGCCGTTCGTGCCGAGTCCTTCGGCGCCGCTCAGGACAGGCCCGATCGAAGCACGAGCGAACGTTCTTCGACCCCTAGCGAACTATGCCGCCATCGCTGAATGCCAGCTTGCCGATCCCGCCGCATTTCGATTCCCGCCGCGTCGCGTCGGTCTGGCGCGTGCCCTACCAAGAGCGGGCGCGAGAGGCGGAGGCCTGGGCCAAGACGCACGGCATCGTCCCGGCCTCGGCGGACCGCACCCGCCTCTGCCTGATGCCGATCGACGTTCAAAATTCGTTCTGCCTGCCCGAGTTCGAATTGTTCGTGGCGGGCCGGTCGGGGATGGGCGCGGTCGAGGACAACGTGCGCCTCTGCGAGTTCGTCTACCGCAACCTGGGCCGCCTTACGGCCATCGTGCCCACGATGGATACGCACACAGCCATGCAAATCTTTCACAGCGTCTTCCTGGTCGACGAGCGCGGCGAACATCCCGCGCCGATGACGCCGATCGCGTTGGAGGATGTCGAACGGGGACGATGGCGCGTGAACCCGGCCGTGGCCGACAGCCTCGCCGCCGGCGACCGTGCGGCGCTGCAAGGCCACTTGCTGCACTATTGCCGGGCCTTGGCGGCGAGGGGCAAGTATCAACTCATGGTCTGGCCCTACCATGCCATGCTCGGCGGCATCGGCCAATGTTTGGTGTCGGCCGTGGAAGAGGCCCTGTTTTTCCATGCGGTCGCGCGCGCCAGCCAGACGCGGTTCGAGGTCAAGGGGGCGAATCCCTTGACGGAGAACTATTCCGTCCTCCGGCCCGAGGTCCTGGACACGGTGGGGGGCGCGCCGATCGCGGAGAAAAACGCGCGGTTCGTCTCGACGCTGCTGGCGTTCGACGCCGTGATCATCGCCGGCCAGGCCAAAAGCCATTGCGTGACGTGGACCATCGACGACCTCCTGACGGAGATCCTGGCCGTGGACGAACGGCTGGTGCGCAAGGTCTATATCCTGGAAGACTGCACCTCGCCCGTCGTGATCCCGGGGCTCATGGATTTCACCGAGCAGGCCGATGCGGCCTTCCGGCGCTTCGCCGAGGCCGGCGTGCATCTGATGAAGTCCACCGATCCGCTCGAACAGTGGCCGGGCCTGCGCGTGTGAGCAGGCCGAAGACCAGACGACCATGATGCCGGCCTCGACGGATAGGTGGAACCGCGACGAGCCGGATGGGCCGATCGTCCGATCGCTCCTCGATTTGGATTATTACAAGCTGACGATGGGCCAATGGGTGTTCCGCCGCCACCGGGCGACGGCGGTGACCTATGCATTCGTCAATCGCACCGAGACGGTTCGGTTGGCCGACTGGATCGCGGAAGCGCCGCTCCGGGCCGAGCTGGACCATGTCCGCACCTTGCGGCTCACCGCGCAGGAGTCGGCCTATCTCCGCGGCCTGCAATCGGGGGGACGGCGGCTGTTCGACGAAGCGTACCTGACGTTTCTGGCCGGCCTTCGGTTGCCGGCCTATCGGCTGGCGATGGCCGACGGGGTTCTGCATCTCCACTTCGACGGGCCTTGGCCGGAGGCGATCTATTGGGAGACGATCGCTTTGGCCATCGTCACCGAACTGTACGGGCGCGCCCTGGCGGCCCGGCAGCCTGGCCTGGAACGGGAAAAACTCTTGACCGAGGGACGGCGGCGCTTGGCGGCCAAGATCGCCGTGTTGCGCGACCGTCCCGACATCACCTTCACCGATTTCGGGACGAGACGGCGGTTCAGCCGGTCGTGGCAGGATGAAGTGGACGCCACGTTGGCGGAGGCGCTGCCCGGGCGATTTCTGGGAACCTCCTCGGTGGCTTCGGCGCAGCGGTTGGGCATCGCGCCGATCGGGACGATGGCGCACGAACTGTTCATGGGGCGTGCGGCCCTGGCGGACGCCTCGGACGACGGGCTTCGGGCGTCGAGCCGACAGGTGTTGGAAGACTGGTGGGAGGACTATGGGGCGGCTCTCTCCATTGCGCTGACGGATACGTGGGGATCGGAGTTTTTCTTCCGCGACATGACACCGGAGCAAGCGAGACGGTGGAAGGGGCTCCGGCAGGATTCCGGCGATCCCTTCGCCTTCGGCGAACGGGCGCTCCACTTCTACGAAGCCTGCGGCGTGGACGCCCGAGAGAAGGTCATCGTCTTCAGCAACGGGTTGGCACTTGAGACCATCGTCGCCTTGGCCGATCGGTTTGCCGGCCGCATCGGCGTCACGTTCGGCTGGGGGACCAACCTCACGAACGATCTGGGGCTCTCGCCCCCTTCGATGGTGATCAAGCTGGCGGCGGCCGGCGGCCGCCCCACGGTGAAGCTGAGCGACAATTTGGCCAAGGCGATGGGCCCGCCGGAGCTCGTCGAGCGCTATCGCCGCGTCTTCGGGCAGATCGTCCCGCCTGCCTATCAAGCCTGCCGCTACTGAGAGAATCCGGTGCCCCTGTCAGGCTTCGATGCCGTGCGGAGAGGCGGAATCGCTGGGCAGGGCGGCCCCTGGTGAGATAAGATCGCGAGGCTTGTGGGGTCCTGGGATCGATGAGGGGATGCGCGGCCGATGGCGACCACGACAGCCGACACAGCGGGTTCGTTCAGTCTCGAGTCCGCCGGAGCGGGCGCGGAAACCCTTACCCTGTCCGGCCGGTTGGACGTCAACAGCACCGGCGCGATGTGGCAGGACGCGCTCGGACTGTTGGAACGAACCAAGCCCGCGACCCTCGTCGTGAATGCCGCGCGGGTGGACTATTGCGACGCGGCCGGGATCGCGCTCTTGTTGGCCGTTCGCCGGCACCAGACCCGTGCCGGCGGGACCTGTACGATTCAGGGGCTGCCCGATCGCTTCCAGCGCTTGTTGGACCTCTTCGAGACGGCCGAGGTCGAAGGAGCCGGTTGGCCGGAGCCGGAATCCCGCCATATTTTCGAGGAGCTGGGCCGCGCGTCGCACAAGATCTGGACGGATTTCCGCACCCTCGTGGCCTTTGTCGGCGAGCTGACCGTCGCGCTGGCCGAAGCGGCGAAGCGGCCCGGGCAGATTCGCTGGCGCGATGCGGCGATGACGGCGGAGCGGGCCGGCGTCGACGCCTTGCCGATCATCGCGTTGCTGGGCTTTCTGCTGGGGCTCATTATGGCTTTCCAGGCGGCGATTCCCATGCGCCAATTCGGCGCGGACATCTACGTGGCGAACCTCATCGGCCTGTCCATGATCCGCGAGTTGGGTCCGCTCCTGACCGCCATCATCTTGGCCGGACGGTCCGGATCGGCCTTCGCCGCCGAATTGGGCACGATGAAGGTCAAGGAGGAAATCGACGCCTTGGTGACGATGGGGCTGGGCCCGGTCCGGTTTCTCGTGGTCCCGCGCGTGCTGGCCACGGTGGCGATGACGCCGCTGCTGGCGATTTTCGCGAACCTCTTCGGATTGGTCGGCGGCCTCGTCGTGATGCTGTCGCTGGGGTTTTCGTTCGAGGTGTTCAAAAATCAGGTGCTGTCGGCGGTCACGGCCGGCGATCTGGTGGGCGGGCTGTTCAAGGCCACGGTGTTCGGGATCGTCGTGGCCGGGATCGGCTGCCTGCGCGGCTTGCAGACCACGACGGGCGCCAGCGCCGTGGGGGAGGCGACGACGCGCGCCGTCGTCAGCGGCCTCGTCTTGATCACGGTGGTGGACGGGGTCTTCGCCGTCCTGTTTTATGCCTTGGGCTGGTGAGAGGGAGCGGACGATGGCTGACGGGGACGAGACGGCGAAGCCAAGCGAACCGATCATCCGCGTCGAGCGCCTGACGGTGGCCTTCGACGAGCGCGTCGTCATCGACGACATTTCGTTCGAGGTCCGGCGGGGCGAGGTCTTCGTGATTCTCGGCGGCTCCGGCTGCGGGAAGACCACGCTGCTCCGCCACATGATCGGGCTCTACCAGCCGGCGGCGGGCCATATCTACATCGGCGGGGACGACATTGTGACGGCGACGGGCGCGGCGCGCGAACGGATCATCCGGCGCTTCGGCGTCATGTATCAACAGGGCGCGCTGTTCGGCTCGCTCACCCTGCTGGAGAACGTGCGGCTGCCGTTGGAAGAATTTACGGCCCTGCCGTCCGACGCGATCGACACGATCGCCCGCATGAAGCTCAAGCTGGTCGGGCTCGAAGGGTGCGCGCGCCACATGCCGTCGGAAATCAGCGGCGGCATGCAGAAGCGGGCGGCGATCGCGCGGGCCATGGCGTTGGACCCGGAGATTCTGTTTTTGGACGAGCCGTCCGCGGGGCTCGATCCCATCACCTCGGCCGAATTGGATCAACTGATTCTCCGCCTGGCGCGTGGCATGGGGGTGACCTTTGTCGTCGTGACGCACGAGCTGCCGAGCATCGAAGCCATCGCCGACCGGGTCATCATGCTCGACAAGCGGGTCAAGAAGATCGTCGCGACCGGCAAGCCGCAGGAACTGCGGGACTATTCGGACAATCCGTGGGTGCGGCAATTTTTTAACCGTGCGGTCTCGCCCGAGGCCGCCGACGGGGCGGCGGTGCCTTCATGAGCGCGAAGGCCAATCATTTCAAGATCGGCATCTTCGTGCTGGGAGCGATCGCGCTGATCGTCGCCGGCATCGTGATCTTGAGCTCGGATCGGCTCTTCGAGCGGACGATCACGATGGAGACCTATTTCGACGAGTCGGTGCAGGGCCTGACGATCGGCGCGCCGGTGAACCATCGGGGCGTCAAAGTCGGCACGGTCAAGGACATCCATTTCGCGGACGATGAATACGAGTTGGACGTCAACGACGAGAAGCTGGCCCGCTTCCGCCGCTATGTCGTCGTGAAATCCGCGATCCGCGACCAATTCCCCGGGTTGGCGGACGGGGATATCCAATCCCTCCTGGCGAAGGCGACGGAGCGCGGGCTGCGCGTGCGCCTCGCCTCGCAAGGCGTCACCGGGGTCGTGCATGTCGAGGCCGATTACGTCGATCCCAAGGAATTCCCCCCGCTGCCTATCGCCTGGACGCCGCACGATATTTTTGTGCCGTCGGCGCCGAGCACCATCACGGTCGTCGGTACGGCGCTGGGCAACATCGCGCACGATTTGGAGAAGGCCAACATCCACCAGATCACCGAGGACGTCGATACGCTGGTCAAGGCCGTCACGAAAATGGTGAACGAGGGCAACGTGTCGCAGCTCAGCCAGGACGCCCACACGGCGCTCGGAGAGGTCAAGAGCGCCTTGCAGGATGCGCGGCAGATTCTCAAGAATCCGGCGATCGAGCAGGCCATTGCGGACGCGGCGGTCGCCGCGGGCGGCGCGCGTCTGGCCGCGACCGATTTGGCCAAGACATCCAGGCAGGTTCGGACGGCGGCGGAAACGCTGCCCGATACCGTGACCCGGCTCGATCGGACCGTCCGGCGTGTGGAGCGGGTGGTGCTGAATCGCAGCGCGGACATCGAGGAAATTCTGGAGAATCTCCGTTTGGTGTCGGAGAACCTCAAAGACCTGACCGACAATGCCAAGCGGCATCCGGCGCAGGTGTTGCTCGGCGAGCCGCCGCCGCGCGCGAATACGGGCAAGCCGTGATGATGCAACGAAGGCAAGTCGGAGGGCGGAGGAGGCATGCGGCGGCGGTCGTCGCGCTGGCGGGCCTCCTCTGTCTGGCGGCGGCCGGGTGCATCAAGTTGAGTCAGGAGTACCCGCAAAAAACGTCCTATGCCTTGGACGTGCTGCGACCCGGCTTGGCCAGGACGGACGAGGCGCCGGCCGTGTTGAAAGTGCGCAAGTTCCGGTCCATGCCGCGATTCGAAGGGCGGGGCCTCGTCTCACGGACCGGCGAGCACCAATACGACGCCGACTACTACCACGAATGGTTCGTTCCTCCGGGCACGATGGTCACGCAGCAGGTCGTCAATTGGATGGCCTCCTCCGGCCTCTTCGCGCACGTGCTCGCCACGAGCAGCGTTGTCGAAGAAACCTATCTGCTGGAGGGGACAGTGACAGGGCTGTATGGCGACTATCGCGAGGCCGGCGCGCCGAAAGCCGTGGTCGGCATCGAATTCGTGTTGATCGACGCCAGGGATGAGGCCGGCGGCGTCCTATTTCAGCGCAATTACGAGCGCGTGCGGCCTGTCGGGGGGCGTTCGCCCGATCTCTTGGTCCAGGCATGGAACGACGATCTCCAGGAGATCCTGGCCGCCATGGAGTCGGACCTCGCCGAGGTCCTGCGGAAGATCGACGCCCGCCGCGCCGCGCCGTCCTCGGAACCCGCCCGCCCGGGACGTTGACGATGGCCGCCTCCGCTCCATTCACGCTCGAAGCGCCCTTCGCGCCTTGCGGCGACCAAGGTCCGGCGATCGATCGGCTCGTGGCCGGCGTCGGCGGCGGTGCCGCGCACCAGGTCCTGCTGGGCGTCACGGGATCCGGCAAGACCTTCACGATGGCTAACGTGATCGCGCGGGTGCAGAAGCCGACGCTCGTGCTGGTCCACAACAAGACTCTGGCTGGCCAGCTCTACCAGGAGTTCAAAGCGTTTTTCCCGCGCAACGCCGTCGAGTACTTCGTCTCCTACTACGATTACTATCAGCCGGAAGCCTATTTGCCGGCGACCGACACCTACATCGCCAAGGACGCCTCGATCAACGACGCGATCGACCAGATGCGCCACTCGGCGACACGGTCGCTCTTCGAGCGCAACGACATCGTCATCGTCGCCTCCGTCTCCTGCATCTACGGCCTGGGGTCGCCGGAGGTCTACCACGACATGCTCCTCTATCTGGAAGAGGGGATGGAGATCCGGCGCGAGCGGATCCTGGGCAAGCTCGTGGAGATTCAATACCAGCGCAACGACGTGGATTTCCACCGCGGGACCTTCAGGGCCCGCGGCGACGTCGTCGAAATTTTCCCGGCCTCCTCCGACGCCAATTCGGTGCGCATCGAATTGTTCGGCGATACGGTGGACGCCATCTACGAGATCGATCCGCTGACGGGCAAGTCGCTCGCGCGCCTGCCCAAGGTGCCGATCTATCCCAACACCCACTATCTCATCGCCCCGGACCGGTACGAGCGGGCCCTGAACGGGATCGAAGAAGAATTGGACCGGCGCATCGCGGAGTTCACGGCCGAGGGCAAGCTGCTGGAGGCGCAACGGATCGAGCAGCGTACCAAGTACGACCTGGAGATGATCCGGGCGACGGGCTATTGCCACGGGATCGAAAATTACTCGCGGCACTTGAGCGGCCGCGCGCCGGGCGAGCCGCCGCCGACGCTGTTAGATTATTTCCCCAAGGATTATCTCTTGATCGTCGACGAGTCCCACGCCACGATTCCCCAATTGCAAGGAATGTACGAAGGGGATCGCTCGCGAAAGAAGAGCCTGGTGGAGTACGGATTCCGTCTGCCGTCCGCCTTCGACAATCGCCCGCTGACGTTCCGCGAATTCGAGCGCATGGTGCGGTGCGCGCTCTATGTCTCCGCGACCCCCGGACCCTACGAGCTGCGGCAGGCCGGCGGGGCGGTGGTGGAACAGATCATCCGGCCGACCGGCTTGATGGACCCGGCGATCGAGGTGCGCCCGGCCAAGGGACAAGTGGACGACTTGCTGGGCGAGGTGCGCAAGGAAACGGCGCTGGGCCGGCGCGTGCTCGTGACGACGCTGACCAAGCGGATGGCGGAGGACCTGACCGAGTACTATCACGACATCGGCGTCAAGGTCCGCTATCTCCATTCGGACATCAAAACGCTGGAGCGGGCGGAAATCGTCCGGGACCTGCGGCTGGGCCGGTTCGACGTGCTGGTGGGGATCAATCTGCTGCGGGAAGGCCTCGATCTGCCGGAAGTTTCGCTCGTCGCGATCCTGGACGCCGACAAAGAAGGCTACTTGCGTTCGCAGCGCTCGTTGATTCAAACGGCCGGCCGGGCCGCCCGCAACGTGCACGGTCGGGTGCTCTTCTACGGCGAGACCGTGACCGACTCGATGCGTACGGCGATCGAGGAGACGTCCCGGCGCAGACGGATCCAGCAGGCCTACAATGAGGCGCATGGCATCACGCCGGCAACGGTGCAAAAGGGCATCGCCGACTTGAGTTACCGGATGGCGGACGCCGATTATGTCCAACTGGAGCTGGCGGCCGAACCGGGCGCGGCGTACGAGACGGAAGAGATCGAGACGCAGATCCGCCGGCTGGAAGCCGAGATGAAGGCGGCGGCCAAGGAACTGGAGTTCGAACGCGCGGCCGGCCTGCGCGACCGCATCAAGGCGCTGCGGCAGAAAGAGTTGCGCGTCTGAACGCCCGTCAAGTCGCACCGCCCGACTTCCCGGAGACCGTTCGAGGCGGGACGTTGCGGCCGGTCAACCGCGACTACGCCTGCTTGTAGAGATAGATCCCCAACAACACGCCGAGCAGGGTCAAGAGGTTGATCTTCAGCGTGAAACCCACGGTGAAGGTCAGAAGAAACAGATCGACGGTCAGGTTGGGGACGCCGATATAGGGCGTTTTCGTGAAGAGCGTTTGAATAGTGCCTTGCGGCGCCATGACCCGCAGGATTTCCCCCAGCATTCCTCCGAGCAGTCCGCCCAATAGGAGAAACACCAACAGCATCCACGGCGATTTTTTCATGCCATGCCTATCGGTCGCGTCACGGGACGGTGCGATGGGAGCAAATTGCGGCGCACCTTAGCCAAAGGCGGAAGGGATGTCAACAACGGACGAGCTAGACGTAGCGAGTACGTCGCCGTTCGACTTGGAGCGAAAACACGTACGCGCTGATGCGTTCCCGCTCCTTGTCCCCCAGCGCCGTGAATTGGACGCCGATTCGGGTGCGTGGTTCTTTCGGATCGACGGCATTCGAACGGACCACCTTCCCGCCCACCAGGATGGGCGGGCCGCCCGGCAGGGAGAGCTTGAGGATGAGCTTGGTGTTGAGGTCGAGGCGCTCAGGGACCACCAGCCCCACGCCGCCGGCGCTGAGGTTCACTTGAGACTCAGCCTGTTGAAATTCCTCTTCTTCTCCGGACTCGTCCGGGCCGGGTTTCAGTCGGTACGCGACGGGAAAACTGGCGTTGATGCGAAAATAAGCCCGACGGTCCGATTCGGGATGTCCGACGTTGTTCGAGTCCATGGAATGGCGGCGGCCCTAAAATAAACGGCGCGCAGTCTGACACAGTTGGCCGGGAGCTTCAAGAGGATGGGCGAGGATGGCATGAACCCTTCCGGTAGTGGGTCAG
>FKKE01007886.1_pt1 | contig 26985 bp, 26 predicted proteins | sample 1106331 | NCBI WGS metagenome assembly FKKE01 (sample SAMEA3931202, study PRJEB13176) | freshwater metagenome | biome: Drinking water system; feature: drinking water; material: freshwater | place: China | collected 2013-02-06
TGAACAGAGCAACAGAGCACCGGAGCAACAGAGAAAGAAATTTTTATTTTGTTAGAGTCTCTAAGAGAGCTTGTGCATGATTTCCTGGCCCTTCGAACGACGGCTCTCCGAGTATTTTGACTGGCAACTTACGATCCTTGTGCTGCTCCTCTGCTGTCTTGGCCTGCTCGTCCTCTCCAGTGCTGGTTATGATCCAGATACCGGCCAGAGTTTTCAAATGCGACGTCAAGCGGCGAGCATGGGTCTTGGCTTTGGCGCCTACGTTATCGGGAGCTTTCTCACTATCCCGTTCTGTAGACGGTGGGGATGGCTCCTGTTCGGTGTTGTTTGCGTAATGCTCATCTATCTTGATTACCGCGGGATTGTTGCCGGTGGTGCGAGACGGTGGCTTGAGATCGGCGGTATGAGTGCGCTTCGAGTTCAGCCTTCCGAATTTATGAAGCTCGCAATGATTCTCGTTCTTGCGCGTGTGTTTGGTGCCGAAAATGCGCCGCGGAATGACTATACTCTGCCGCGCTTGTTCGTCCCAGGCATTATAATACTTATCCCGGCGTTACTTATCGCCAAGCAACCGGACCTTGGCACGGCACTGTGCTGTATGTTGATCGGTGGTTCGATGGTGCTTATGGCGGGCGTCCGCTTCCGGACAATACTTGTGGTGACGATTTTTGCGATCGCACTTGCCGTCCCTGCCTGGCATAACTTTCATGACTACCAGAAACAACGGGTGCTCACCTTCCTCGCCCCGGAGAAAGATCCAAAAGGTCGGGGGTATCACGCGATTCAATCGCAGATTGCCGTAGGCTCTGGGGCGCTCGCAGGGAAAGGATATCGTCGCGGCACCCAAACACAGCTTCGTTTTCTTCCGGAGCAGACAACAGATTTTATTTTTTCCGTGCTTGCTGAAGAATGGGGCTTCGTTGGCTCGGCATTTGTTATTGCGATTTACTTCCTGTTAATGATGCACCTGCTTCAGCTCGTCTCACGCACGAATGACCACTTCGGTGCATTTGTCATCTTCGGCATGTTCGCGCTGATCTTCTGGCAGGTATTCATTAATATCGGGATGGTGATTGGTGTAGTCCCCGTGGTGGGAATAACGCTCCCGCTTCTTAGCTATGGTGGTTCATCGGTACTCACAATTATGGCAGGACTCGGAATCGTCAGCGGAATTTCCCGGCGCCGGTTTATTTTTGCAACGTCGAAGTTGAGAAAGTGATCTGACCTAGCTAAGCAACTTTGATTCGACGAGCTTCAGTGCATCGCCAATCTTGGCCTCGACAGCGCTATGATGAACAAATCCCCCCGAGAAAAGGTACTCCTCTGGCGCAAGTCGTTGCTCGGTCTCTTTTTTACTCTTCTTCACCTCAAGAGAGGTAGCGCCTGCTTCAAGGGTTTTTACCTTAAAATCGTAGTTGAGCATTAAGACCTCGCCGTCAAATCTTGCGGAGAGCAGGAGTTCGTTCAGCGTGCGAAATTGTCTTGCGGAAGAGGGTTTAAACTTCGCTATGACTCGCCCACCGACTGATTTTACATCCTTCAACATGAACTGAAACGAGGTTTCAAGCACGCCAAAAACTTCAGCGATATGCCCATGGGGGCGAACGTTAAGTTGTAGCTGATTGAGCGCTTCGGTATCAGCGGCGCTCCCAAGGAGGAGATAGAGACTTTGCCCCTTGTCTGTAATTGAGCAGTTTTTATCAAGCGCAAACGTCCACGGGAAGCTCTCTACCCGCTCCAGAGAAATCTCGATTGGAGAAGGAAATGTCCCAGAGCTAATGATCGTGAAGGCATCACGAGCCTTGCTCTTCACCTTGTTCAATACGCCACAGGCGAGGTGAAGTCTTAGATTATCGAGCGACTTTGCTACATTCCCCCGATTTTTCAGCGAAACAATACAGGGCAGAGAATCCCCTTGGTAAAATTCCTCCCCGTGGACTTCTAACCGAAATTCGACTTGGTTCTGAATAAATACGCCGCGCACCGTTACTTGATGGCGATCGAGGCGTTGAGCGTGAAATGTTTTGTCTCTGAGGTGAGACGCAAGAGCGCATCGGCACTTACGAAATATATCCGTGCTTCCTCCGGTCGCTTGAGCAGAACGAGTACTTTCCCGCAACGGAAGAGGCCCATACCGAGCTGTCGTTGGATCGCATCCTTCTTCGGCCCGCGTGGAATAAAGAGGAGCAAACTTCGCCAAATTGCAATCGCTCGCAAGTAGCAGAGATAGGAACGTTCAAGCTCACCGAGTCGATACTGGGTCATTCCGAGTACCCGAAACGCAACAGCGAGTCGCTCAGACATGAGACTTACGACATTGCCCTGAAGCAGCATGGTGTAACGCTCAATTGCTTCATGAAGTGCACCACGAGCGAGGTCAAACCGTCCTAAGGCGTAGAGATTTTTTCCATGATAGAGGGCAGCCTGAGCAATCTGTTCATCAGAAAGGTCGCCTTGGTGTCCCGTCGTTCGTGTCTCAAGAAATGCGATTGCATTCTGGTAAACAACTTCTGCTGCGCGAGAGTGACCTTTCTCGTCAAGCCGGTAACCGATACGAAATAACTCACGAGCGCTCACGAGGGGTCGAGTGAGCTTGGCTGAGGTACGAGCTTGGGGTGTGCTGAACGTTCGCTTCATCGTTATCGTTCGGCGTAATCCTTTGGCGGGTTGGTTATCATTTTTCTGGTGCAATTACAAGGCTGATTTCTCACCGGAATTACTTGCAAAAACAATAAGCTGCAAGGCTTTTTCTGGCAATTGAGTTATAAACAATGGTGTGCATCAATGCGCTTAATTCTTTCATTAATCCAACGCCCTAATGAACATGACTCAAGCACTAAATTCCTTGGCTAAAGAGGAACTTATCCTCGCTTCTCAATCACCGCGACGAAGCGCATTGCTCCGCTCAGCGGGCATTGTACACCGTGTGATTCCGAGCGACGTGGACGAAAGCTTCGACCCTGCGCTTCATCCTGCTGAGCAAGCCCGTGTTCTTGCGCACCGTAAAGCACTCGCAGTGGCCCAACAGTATCCAACGAACCTTGTTCTCGGCGCGGATACGGTTGTGGTTCTCCCGCAACGTAATAGCTCTCCATCGCAGATTCTCAGTAAACCGGAGAGCTCAAGCGATGCCGAGGGGATGCTCCAATCGCTCAGCGACCGCGACCATCTCGTGCTTACAGCGTTCATCCTCCTCCGTCTTGAGCCAGCCTACAGCCGAGATTATGTGGCGACGACCAAAGTCTGCTTCCGAAAACTTCATCAGGATGAGATCTCGGCATACATCGCCACGAAGGAACCCATGGATAAAGCGGGTGCCTATGCCATTCAAGGTGGTGCCGCCGGTTTCGTTCGAGAAGTTCACGGCTCGTACACGAACGTAGTGGGGCTTCCTCTCGCTGAAGTGATCGAAGCCTTAGGTAAGGTGCCGTGGACGTAGCCGAACGTCTCGCCTCAGTTCGAACGAGAATTATCAACGCAGCAACACGAGTTGGGCGGAGCGCGACTGAAATTCGGCTCATCGCAGTCTCAAAAACCGTGCCGGTGCAAGAGATGCAGCTCGCCTATGAAGCTGGACAGTTAGTATTTGGTGAGAATTACGTACAAGAAGCGCGGAAAAAGCGCACGGAGTTCACCCAGCTTCTCGGGACAGCGAACAGCCCTGAGTTTCACCTCATCGGACGGCTCCAACGGAATAAAGTGCGTGAGGCGCTCGAGTGCTTTGAGTTTATTCACACTGTCGACCGCATCGAACTTGCCGAGGTACTCTCTCGAGAAGCATTGCGGCGAGGAAAGACACAGCCGGTGTTGATTCAGGTGAACGTTTCGGGTGAAGCGAGTAAGTCCGGGGTAAGCGGTGACGGGTTGGAAAGACTCGTTTGTGATCTTCTACAACTTCCAGGACTTGCATGTCGCGGCCTGATGTCAATCGGAAGCTTTGTCCCTGAGACAGCTCCTGAGAGCGCGCGTCGTCAAGATTTTCGTAAGATGGAGCAGCTTCGGAGGGCATTGGAAGTGAAGCTCGGGATTCGCTTACCAGAACTTTCGATGGGAATGAGTCACGACTTTGAGCTTGCGATTGAGGAAGGCGCGACGATGGTTCGGGTGGGGAGCGCAGTCTTCGGGCCGCGGGAGTGAAACCGTCATTGTCATCGTTTCCCTCGTTCGATATAAGGGTTTAGAGCGTGTTATGGAAACCTTTGGCAGAACGGCAGTCATTGGCTGTGGCAATCTCGGCGGAGTATTGGTGCGCGGTCTCGCGCGAAAGCTCTACACCGACCCGAGCCAGGTGATTGTATTCGATCAACATCAGGACAAGGTGCGATTGCTCGTTCAGCAATTGGGAGTGAGCACCGCTAAAACTCTTTCTGAGATCGCACGGAACGCAGGGACAATTATTATCGCAGTGAAGCCGAAGGATGTCCCCGTGGTTCTCGGAACTCTCCGCGAAGCGTTAGAGAAGGAGTCAAATGAGCCGTTGCTCGTTTCGGTTGCCGCTGGAATAACGCTCGCCTCGATGGCGCAGCAGCTCGGCTCAAAAATTCGACGAGTCGCCCGGGCGATGCCAAATATCGCCGTGCTCGTCAGTGAAGGGATGACCGCCGTGTATGCGACTGCAGAGAGAGATCGTGCGTTTCTAGAAAAGGTGTTCAGCACAGTGGGTCGAACGATCACCGTTGAGTATGAGGAAGACCTTGATGCGGTGACTGGCTTGTCTGCTACCGGACCGGCATTTTTCTTTACAGTGATCGAGGGGATGATCGCCGGTGGGGTGAAAATGGGATTGTCACGTGAGCGTGCATTGCTCCTTGCCACGCAAACGATGCGAGGGAGTGCGGCGTTGCTACAGGAAACCGGGAAGCACCCTGCTGAGTTACGAGATTTGGTTACCTCGCCAGCTGGAACGACGATCGCTGGACTGCAAGTGCTCGAAGATCGAGGGCTTCGTGGAACCTTGATTGAAGCGGTTGGTGCGAGTGTTGAGCGCGCACGAGAGCTTGCAAATCGGTCAAAAGAGTAGCACATGAGGACTGGACTATGATTCTCATCGGGTGGTTCCTCGTCGCGGTAAGTCGCGTCCTTGACGTGGTGACCAATGTTTTTGTATTCCTCTTAGTGGCCCGAGCGATCCTCTCGTGGGTGAACCCCGATCCGATGAATCCAATTGTTCTGTTTATTCACGGATCTACCGAACCAATACTCGCTCGCGTTCGCCGTTACGTGCGACCACTCGGGATGTTTGATCTCTCTGTCTGGATTGCGATACTCTTCTTGTTGTTCATTAATACATTCCTCGTTGGTGCGCTCGGTGAGTATGGACAGCGTTCTCTACTCGCGGCGCGTGGAGCGATGTGACGTATGCCCACCTATGAGTATCGTTGTAAGAACTGCGGCACCTTTGAGGCGGTGCAGAAGATTACTGACCCGAAGCTCACGGTCTGCCCTACATGCGGAGCAGAGGTAGAGCGCTTGCTCAGTGCTGCGGCCTTCCATTTGAAGGGGAGCGGCTGGTACAAAACTGATTATGCTCGCTCAAATGGTGTGGCAAGTGCCTCGGACGAGACACCGAAGGCTGATGCGGCTGATACCACTACGAAAACGAAGAGTGAGTCCCCGTCTGGAGAGAAGAAAGAGGCAAAAGAACCCAAGGCAGTTGATCTCAAGCCGACAAAATCTGATTAACTTAACTAAGACTCTCTAACAGAATGAAAATTATTGTCATTGCGAGGGAGCGCTAGCGACCGCGGCAATCTCATACCGAGGCGATAGCAATAGTCTCAGTGCTATGAGATTGCTTCGCTTCGCTCGCAATGACATTTGTTTTGCAGTCGTTTTGTCCTTTTAGATCGCGTAACTCTTTAGTGGACGCTGCGCCAACTGCTCAATGTAGCGCACGAGACGGTGAAATGCATCTTGAGCTGACGTAGAAGTTGCTCTGTTCTGTTGTCCAGTTGCTATCTCCGCCCAGCAATCTCGTGTGGCATCATCTGCGCCTACTGCATCTGCGATGGGATGAAAGCCGGCAAGTTCCAGCAAGGCTAAACTGAAACGCGTCGACTCCTCATAGCATGACTCTGGAGTTGGAAGGCTGTTTAAACATTTCAGTAAATGGATGAGTGGCGGAAGGTAGGCATGACTATCAGGATCGCCCTCCCTTGCGAGAAGATCAGTGAGCTCAAGTGCATAGCTTGCAAGCGAAAAAGGGAGATAGCTCTTCCTGAGATTCGTCCACGGTGTCTGGTTTGTTAACGCTTGGATAATAAAAAGTTCCGAACCCGCTCGTGGCGAGCGGAGCTCAAAGCTCCCGCAATCGAAAAGATCTAAGCCGCCGAGGAATCGGCGCTTACTCCGCTTCGCCCCGCGCGCGATGGCAGTAATTTTCCCTTTCTTCTCGCTGAGCACTCGAACAATGAGGTCACTTTCACGAAGCGGGTATCGACGGAGAACGATTCCCTGTTCGATGAATGTCTCCGCACGCTCACTCATAGTAACATCGTCGCAACGGTGAAATAAATCGTAATGCTCAAAATATCGGTCGATGTGGTGACGAATGGCCCGGAAGCTATCGCTGGGTCAAAGCCAAGTTCTCGGATGAGCATTGGCATGAGCGATCCGAACGCAGCGGCACAGGTCATCGTGATAAAGAGCGAAATCGCAACAATGACGCTCACCATTGGCTCACGATAGAGCGAGAGTGACGCGATACCGAGCAGAACCGCAAATATCGCCCCAAGTAGCATTCCAGTGAAAACCTCCTTCCGAAGTCGTCGAAACGCTTGCGCGCGAGCAACTTTTCCGGTTGCAAGCCCACAGACTGTAATCGTTGACGATTGCGATCCGACATTCCCTGCCATCCCGAATACCACCGGCATGAAGAACGCGAGCGTTACGAGCTGCTGTAACGCGGTTGAATATCCGCCGAGAATCGAGGCGCCGAAGAGTCCACCCGCCCAGCTTGCCACTAACCAGGGGAGCCGGCTCCGTACCGCTTTCGGTATCGAACTCCCAAATAAATCTTCATCTTGAGTGCCCGCGAGCTTGAGCAGGTCTTCAGTCATCTCTTCTTCAATTACGTCAACGACATCGTCGACGGTAACGATACCAAGGAGTTTGTTGTCCTCTTTCGTCACGACTGGGATTGAGGTGAAGTTGTAATCGGCGATGAGTCGGGCGACGCGCTCCTGATCGTCTTCGGGGTTAACCGAAACGACAGAGGTGAGCATGATCTCTTGGAGAGTCTTGCGCGCATCGGCGGTGAGTAACTCGCGCAGTGAACACACGCCTTCAAGCTGTCCGGTCGGGCTGATAATGTAGAGGTAGGCGATATTCGTATCCGGGTCGATCTCATGTTCATAGAGGCGTAGTCGGAGCTCACGAATGGCATCTTCGACGAGAACACTGCTTGCAAATGATACGAACAAGGTTGTCATGATGCTCCCCGCCGTTTCCTGATCATAGGCGAGGAGCGTGGTGAGTTCCTTTACCCGGTGGGGACTCAATCGTTTGAGGATACTCACTCGCCGGCGACGGGGGAGAATTCGCATCACCTCGGCCGCATCATCGACCTCCAGCCTCCGGACAACTGCAGCGGTTCTCGTATCGTCGAGGAGTTCGAGTGTCTTCTCACGGATTGTTTCGTCAGCGTAGGAGATGAGCCCGGCAACCTGATCCAGTCCCGTAACGTATTTGATGAGTTCTGGTTGCGCTTCCTCGTTGATTGATTTGATTGCTGCGACGAGCTCGACTGGATGGAGCGTTTCCAGAAAATCAGTAAGAGCAGTAGTGTTTTTCTCTTCTAAAAGTTGTAATAGACGAGGAACGTGGTTATGGACCTCCTGGGTGGTGATTGGGTTAAGCATGATGGCACGCGGAGCTAGCCTTCCCGGGGCTACCCGGTGGCGCATGACTTATGACATATAATAATATCAGCAGTTATCCCAAAATTCATGTTCGGGCAATGTCGACGAGAGGCAAGCCAGCGTAGGTGAGATGAGCAGACAGAGAAAGAAGTCCGCGATGAAAGAAGAGTCGATAGAGTCGAGCGCAAATGGCGACAGTTCGATGGAGAAATCGACTCTTGAGGCCGAGGAGTCGGGGGAGCTTCCTTCGGAAGAGGCCCGCGAGCAGCTTCGGTCCGAGGCCGAGGAGAACTATGATAAGTATCTCCGAGCAGTTGCGGAATTAGAGAATTATAAGAAACGAGCGCTCAAAGAACGTTCTGAGTTACTGAAATATGCTGGTGAGCATATCGTTCGAGATCTACTCGAAGTCATCGACAATTTGGAACGTGCGGCACGGTCGAAATCGGCAACTACTGGGGACGATATTCAGAAAGGGATAGAGCTAATCTTTCAGCAGTTAGTGTCGCTGCTCGAGAGGCATTCGATTCGGCCTGAGTCAGCGCTTGGTGCCACCTTCAATCCAGAGAAGCATCAGGCAATAAGCTCGGTCCCGACCACTGAGCATGAACCTGGGATAGTAATCGAGGAACTGAGGAAGGCGTACTTTTTTAAAGACCGGCTGCTCCGCCCGGCTCAGGTGGTCGTTGCGGTTGCTCCAGCTGAAGCGTCTGTGAATGGCACTGGCGGCTCCGTGGAGTAATATACCCGTTCCCCTTGAGTTTGCGAAAAAGCATGGCTGCGCCTTCGGCGCAGCAGTTTTTCCGAAAGGACCGGGTATATTTATCGCTGGCTCCGAAACAGGCCGCCCCTGGCCTGTTTCTCCGCGATACGGCGCTTGCGCGCCGGCATGCCATCTATGGCATGCTATACTTTTTCCAATTGAGTTTGCGAACAAACTCAATTGAAAAAAGTATAGGAGACTTGAAGAAATCCGGAGAGTTACTTGCTCATGCTGTGCTTCGTGGTTACCCATTAGTATGAGTTGAGTTAAAAAACGGAGTAGCCAAAGAGGCAGCTTCATAACCATCTGAATTTTCAGGGGTTTATTAGGCTAAATTAAACACGGACATTTTGAGGTGATTGTTCATGAGTAAGGTAATCGGAATAGATTTGGGGACTACAAATTCTTGTGTTGCCGTGATGGAAGGGGGTGACTCCGTAGTGATCGCCAATAGTGAAGGGGGAAGAACCACCCCATCGGTTGTGGCGGTGAATGACGCGGGCGAACGGCTTGTAGGACAGATCGCGAAAAGACAGGCAGTCACTAACCCGCGAAACACCATCTTCGCTGTGAAGCGCCTCATCGGCCGAAAGTTTAATAGCAAGGAGGTTGAGCGCGCGAAACAAATTCTCCCCTATGAGGTAGTCCCAACTGAGAACGGTGATGCAGCGGTTACCCTGAAGAGCGAGAAGAAGACTCCACAGGAGATCTCCGCTTACATCTTGATGAAGATGAAACAGACGGCTGAGGATTACCTTGGCAAAAAAGTCACACAAGCAGTGATCACTACTCCCGCGTATTTCGATGATGCTCAACGCCAAGCGACGAAAGATGCCGGGAGAATTGCCGGACTTGAGGTGCTTCGGATCATCAATGAGCCAACCGCGGCAGCTCTCGCGTATGGCGTGGAAAAAAAGGGGGACAAGCGTATCGCAGTTTTTGACCTTGGTGGCGGGACGTTTGATATCTCGATCCTCGAGCTTGGTGAAGGGGTATTCGAAGTAAAATCAACAAATGGAGATACCTACCTTGGTGGCGAAGACTTTGACCACGCGATTGTTGAGTACCTCGTCGCGGAGTTTAAGAAAGATCAGGGCATTGATTTGCGAAAGGACACGATGGCTCTTCAACGGCTGAAGGAGGCTGCTGAGAAAGCGAAACATGAGCTTTCCTCGTCGCTTGAAACAGACGTCAACCTCCCGTTCATTACCGCGGACGCCTCAGGGCCAAAGCACATGAATATAAAACTCTCACGGGCCAAACTGGAAGCGCTCTGTGGTGCACTGCTTGATCGTTTGGACGAACCGTGTCGAACGGCGCTCCGTGATGCGGGGATGAGTCAGCGCGACATTGACGAAGTGATCCTTGTAGGTGGAATGACGCGCATGCCTGCGGTTCAAGAACGGGTGAAGAAGATCTTCGGTAAGGAGCCAAGCAAGGGCGTAAATCCCGATGAAGCAGTTGCCGTTGGTGCTGCAATCCAAGCTGGCGTGCTTCAGGGAGAGGTGAAGGACGTGTTGTTGCTCGACGTCACTCCGCTCAGCCTCGGGATTGAGACGCAAGGTGGGGTAATGACGAAGCTGATCGAGAAGAACACGACCATCCCCACGAAGAAGAGTCAGATATTCTCTACAGCTGCGGATAATCAACCCGCAGTGAGCATTCACGTGCTCCAAGGAGAACGTGAAATGGCAACAAATAATAAGACGCTCGGCCGTTTCGAACTGGTCGGTATTCCGCCGGCTCCACGCGGCGTCCCACAGATCGAGGTCACGTTTGATATTGATGCGAACGGTATTGTGCATGTCTCGGCGAAGGATCTTGGAACTGGTAAGGAGCAGTCGATTAAACTGACGGCGAGTTCGGGTCTCAGTGAAACTGAGATTAAGCAGATGATCCGTGATGGCGAAGAGCACGCTGCAGAAGATAAGAAGCGAAGAGAAGTCATCGAGGCGAAGAATCAGCTGGATAGCTTAGTCTACAGCACCGAAAAGTCACTCAAAGAGTACGGTGCCACACTTTCGTCGGAGGACAAACTCAAGATCGAGAATGCACTCGAAGAGGCAAAGAAGTCGGTTGAGAACGCGACTGATGCGAGCGAACTCCGAGCAGCGACGGAACGTCTCACGAATGCCGCCCACAGCCTTGCTGAGAAGATGTACAAAGCTGCAACCGATCATCAAGGTGGTGATAAGACGAATGGACACACGACTTCTGGTGGTGGAGCAGGGGCAGCAGGTGGCCGAGACGGTGGAGATAATGTTGTCGACGCAGACTTTGAGGAAGTGAAGTAGGGTTTGCGCTTTGACCAAACGAGATTACTACGAGGTTTTGGGGCTCACTCGCGACGCCTCGCAGGATGAGATTAAGAAGAGCTATCGAAAGCTCGCGTTACAGCACCATCCGGATAAGAACCCTGGGAGTAAGGACGCGGAAGATCGCTTCAAAGAAGCGTCCGAGGCCTATCAGATACTCTCTAATCAGGAAACTCGTGAGCGATACGATCAATTTGGACACGCGGCATTCTCTGGCGCTGGTGGCGCGTGGAACTTCGGGGACTTTTCCCACTTTGCTGACGACATCTTTGGCGATCTCTTTGGCGCGTTCTTCGGTGGTGCAGCTGGCGGGCGCACGGGTCGCAGTCGTGCGGGGAGAGATCTTCAGTTCCAGTTAGAGCTCACCCTTGAGGAAGCGGCAAGCGGCGGGGAGCGCGAGATTACCATTCCGAAACCAATGGTCTGTGCCTCATGTAATGGTACTCGGGCACGGCAAGGAAGTGCACCGACGGTTTGTCGACAGTGTCATGGCAGCGGCCAGATTCGTATGCAGCAAGGTTTTTTTGCCATCAGTCGCACCTGTACCGTTTGTAGCGGCGAGGGGCAGGTCATAACCGACCCTTGCCCTTCTTGCGGTGGAGCTGGTCAACAAACGAAACAGGTAAAACTTTCAGTGCAGATTCCGGCGGGAATTGATGCGGGGCAACAGTTAAAGCTTCGTGGTGAGGGCGAACCGTCGATGCAAGGGGGAGCCCCGGGAGATCTCTACGTTGTGATCACGCTGGCCCCACATCCGGTCTTCAAGCGGAAAGGTCCTGACATTCTTGCCGAGGTTCCAATCACCTATGCGCAAGCTGTACTTGGCGGGGAGGTCACCGTACCAACGCTCGATGGGTCTTTCCCATTGAAGATTCCGACTGGAACACAGTCCGGAAAGGTCTTCCGTCTTCGGGGGAAAGGGATGAGCGACCTTCAAACCGGTCGACGCGGCGACCAGCACGTTCGAATCTATGTTTACGTTCCGAAAAATGTTAGTGAACGGGAGCGTAAATTGCTCGAGGAACTATCGCAGATTGAAGGGAAGCCAATCACGAATGAATCACGGACCTTCTTCGATCGCGTCAAGGATTTCTTCGAATAAATCCACTGTCTCGGTCAGTCGCAATGACGGTAAACGGGTACAATCTTTTCTCATCGGCGAAATTTTCCCGATCATATTAATCACTTTCGCAGTAGTTGGCTGCGGTGTGAGTTCGAGAGAACCACTTGCGCGCACCGAGTCTCGTCCATCTCCGCCCGACCGGCGCGGGGATATTGTTGAGGCTGATGTCCGAGCGCCCGTGCCGCTTCCTCCATGGCAAGTCTGGTCTGAGGATACGTTCGACGATCCTAACATCGCACAGGCGCAACTCGATGAAGCACGGGGAGACCTCGAGAGTGCCGTCCGCGCCTACGAGCGCACCGTTTCTTCAGCGACCGTTCGACTCGTCCGCGAAGAGGCGTTACTTCGCGAGCTCGGCACATTACTCAAGCTCGGCCGCTCGGCCGAAGTGCTGAGCAGAATGACCGATTATGTTAATCGAGAGGGAATTCGTCTCGAGGAACTCGGGCCACAATTTGCGCTGGTCGTTGCCTTTGCCTACGAACATGAGCGGGATTTTGACCAAACTCTCGCATGGCTTGCGGCAGCGCATCGAAAAGCGAGGCCAGGCGGGATCGTTCGTGAACGCGCTGAAGGAGAGCTTGTACGCCTCATCGCGGGGATTGGGGATCAAATGTTTCTCCAGATAGCCCAGACCTGGTCCCGAGAGCCTCTGGTGAATTCCATTTTTGAGCGTGAACGCGCGCGACGCCAGGCAGGTGGGAAAGCAGAGCTTCGAAAAGCAGACCACTGGTTCCAACCATCAACGTATCTTCCAGGAGCTACGACCACCGGAATCACTTCGCCCGCCACGTCCACCTCGGGTACATTTGTCGTCGGGGTGCTTCTCCCTCTCAGCGGGCAGTTCGCGCAGTTTGGTGAACGAGTAAAGCAGGGCATTGAACTTGCTGCACGAAGTGCACCACCAGAGACATATCAATTTGTCTACCGCGATACTCAGGGAGATCCTCAGATGGCGGCGAGTGAGTATGAGGCTCTCGTGAACCAGTTTCAGGCACGGGTAATCCTCGGACCGCTCCTCGTTCGAACAACCGAAGCTGTGGCCGGACGCGCTTACGACCTGAAGGTGCCGTTTATTAGTTTCACGAAGCGCCAGGGTGTCGCTGAGCTCGGGCCCGCAGTATTTCGGCTTGGTGTAACGGCAGAAAATCAGGCAGAGGAGCTCACGACCTTTCTCATTGATGAGCTCGGCAAGCGCGCGGTTGCAACCATATTCCCTGCCACAGCAGCGAGCGAGGAACTCGCGATGTCTTTTCGTAAAGCCATCGAAGTGAGGAAAGGACAGGTAGTGCTCGAGCGAGGTTACGACTTGAGCGACCCCAATGCGAGCGCGAGTCTCATCACCGAACTTGAGCGGGTGAAGCCGGAGGTAATCTTCCTCCCCGATTCGTTAGAGAATTCTCTACCGATCATTGAGGCTTTAAAGCAATCGAGCCTCGCTGACATTCCGCTCGTTGGTTCAGCATCCTGGGACGATCCCGTCGCGCTCCGTGGGATGGTGAAATTGCTTGAAGGATCAATCTTTGTCACTCCGTTTTTTGCACAGAGTGTGAAACCGATCGTCGCGGAGTTTTCGAGCCAGTTTCTCGAGAATTATGGGCGTGCCCCTGAATTATTGAGTGCACAGGGGTACGACGCCGCCAGCTGGGTGCTTGCAAATGTTGATCCGAGTAACCCGGACGTAGAGGCGGTTTTAAAATCCCTTGAATCTGCCGATAGTCGAATTGGCGTAACGGGGAAGCTGGTCGTAAATCCCGCAGGCGATATCAAGCGTCGAATGAGTATAATACAGGTTCGAGGCGGCGAACTCGTAGAGGTGATGTCGGCGGGAGTGGAAACGGGTTACATCCTAGATGAAGCGGAACAGAAAAAAGATCGCTCGGAACTCTCCCAGTGAAATTCAACGTCCGCTCCAGGTAGCTCTCCTCCCAATACGCGACATGGTCGTGTTCCCTGGTTTACTCTTCCCTGTCTACGTTAGTCGGCAATCAAACATCGCTGCTGTCGAGTATGCGCTGAAACACGGCAAGCAAGTCGCCCTCTCGGTTCAGGCGGAAGGTCCTCCTGACCAAGACCCATCGGAGAAGAATCTTAAACGCATCGGCACGATTGCTTTCATCACGCATAGTGTGCGTCTAGCGAATGGTGACCTTCGTATCCGTCTTCACGTTCAAGGACGGCTCGCCATCGATTCCTTTCTCCAATTCACCCCATTCATTAAGGTAAAGATTCGATATCAAGACGACCCGACTGTTGTTGAGCTTCGCTCGACCGACGAAGCGTTAATTGAAAAAGTGAAACAGAGTTTCGCCGTGCTTGCAGGCTATGACGAGGCAATTGCGGAGGGAGCGCTTACAATCGAAGAGCTTGCAGAACCAGGAGCTCTCGCTGACTTTGTCTCTACTCATCTCCCGATCGAAGTCCAAGAAGCCCAGCAACTCCTCGAAGTGTTTCATCCGATTCAGCGGCTCCGAATGGTGGAAAAACTCCTCACCACACGATTGGACGCATTGATGATCCGCGAGCGAATTTCCACTCAAGCGCAAGCAGAGGTAGGGAAGAGTCAACACGAGGTGCTCCTTCGTGAACAGATGCGGCAGATCCAGGAGGAACTTGGCGAAACTCCCGGTTATGAGGATGAGCTTCGCGATGTGAAAAAGCATTTAACCAAGTTGAAAGTGCCGGCTCCCGCGCGCAAAGAGGCTGAACGGCAACTGAAACGCTTGCAAATGCTCCATCCAGAATCAAGCGAAGCAGCGCTTGCACGTACATACCTCGATTGGATCCTTGACCTCCCCTGGTCGAAGCGTACTACCGATCGCCTCGACCTCGAACGGGCAAAACAGATTCTCGATCGCGATCATTTTGGTTTAGAAAAAACGAAAGAACGGATTCTCGATTTCCTTGGGGTGAGTAAACTCCGCGAGCGTCTCCGCGGACCAATCCTCATCCTTGTTGGCCCGCCGGGCGTGGGGAAAACCTCCCTTGGTCGCTCGATTGCAAACGCCCTTGGACGAAAGTTCGTGCGCATTTCTCTCGGAGGTCTTCGTGACGAAGCCGAAATTCGTGGGCACCGTCGCACGTATGTCGGTGCACTGCCTGGGCGAATCATTCAGGCGCTAAAAACCGCTGGGACGAAAAACCCGGTAATCATGCTCGATGAAATCGACAAAATTGGTTCGGACTTCCGCGGTGACCCTGCCTCGGTACTCCTCGAAGTGCTCGACCCGGAACAGAATCGAAACTTCGAAGATCACTACCTGAACGTCCCGTTCGATCTCTCGGAGGTGATGTTCATCGGCACGGCCAATATCACGGACACAATACCCGATGTGCTCCTCGACCGGATGGAGGTAATTGAAATTTCCGGCTACACCACTGAAGAGAAGCTACAGATTGCTTCGCGCTACCTCATCCCACAAGAGTTTCGCGAAAACGGTTTAGACACCTTTGAAGTTTCGCTCCCTGATTCTGCGGTCCTAAAAATTATTCAATCGTACACCGAAGAGTCTGGTGTGCGGGAGCTGCGGCGGAACATCGGCTCCGTCTTTCGAAAGCTTGCGAGACTAGCAGCCGAAGGAAAAAAGCCACCGCGGCGAATTAATCCGAATAGCGTCACCAAGCTTCTTGGTCCACCGAAGTACTTCCCCGATAAGCGGCATGCCTCGCATGAGCAAGGAGTGGTTACAGGACTAGCCTGGACTGCCGCAGGTGGAAGGTTGCTCACCATCGAAGTCTCGGTCACGAAAGGAAAGGGCACGCTCTCGCTTACGGGACAGATGGGCGAGGTAATGCGCGAGTCGGCAATGGCCGCACTCACCTACGTGCTCTCCAACGCACCACACCTTGGCGTCGATGCGGGGTTCTACGAGCAATCAAACGTCCATGTGCACGTGCCGCAAGGAGCGATCCCCAAGGATGGGCCCTCGGCTGGGATCGCAGTCGCGGTTGCTCTCGTCTCGCTCCTGACCAAGACTCCTGTTTCGCGAGATGTGGCGATGACCGGCGAAATAACACTCCGCGGTCATGTGTTACGCATTGGTGGTCTGAAGGAAAAGGCGCTCGCGGCACGGCGAGCAGGCATCTCGGTAGTAATCATACCCAAGGAGAACGAAGGAGAGCTCTCGGAATTTCCCAAGTACATCAGGGACACCGTCTCTTTCGTTAGCGTGAGCACTATTGAAGAAGCGCTCCAGGTCGCCCTGCTCCCCGAGCAGCGCATACCGAGGAAGAGGCCAACAGTGCTTCGCATCTGACTGCCGTAAGATCGTTCCAAAAAATTGTTTGCCCCGACCACTATTTTGTGTGGTAACATAACCGGTAATACCCATCTCGAGGAGCTATCATGCGAAAGAATTACGATCGGGGCAGTATCGAGATTATCAGCGCGGTTCTTATCCTCTCGCTGATTGTCTTGTTAATGCTTGCGATCCTCCCCGGCATTCTCAGTAACGTGGCATCACGACATCAGTCGACGAGCGCGAATGTAGATAAGGAGAGTGCACTCTGTGTCGGCGACGATTGCACAGATTGCGCCCCCGGTGACACAGATTGTTACACAACAGTGAGCACCACCTCGACTACGTCGGCTGGGCCTGGAGGTCCCGGAGGACCAGGAGGTTGCTTCGTTGGCGACACTCTTGTTGCCATGGCAGATGGTACGTTAAAGCGAATCGATCAGATTCGAATCGGTGAGTACGTGCTCAGCCAAGATCAAAGTATCGCCGGGCATATTTCGCGTCTCGAAGGGAGGCCGGTGAACAATGTTCTCGTGCACCAGAACGAAGAGGTTGTTCGTCTCGTGCTCGCCGGCGAAGCTCTTGATACGACGATGATCCACCCGTTCTACGTCCTTGGTCATGGCTGGCTCCAGGTGAAAGGTATGGCTCCGGGGGATATTGTGATTGGAGCCGATGGAGCGCTACATGAAGTGCTCGGTATCGAAATCCTTCCAGAGCGCCAATCCGTCTACAACCTATCGGTTGAAGGGACGAGAACCTTTTTTGTTGGCGAATCGCTGATTTGGGTCCACAATATAGAACCGAGCGCGTTTGGGGCGAAATTGACATAAGTTCTCGGCGTTCCACGTTATCCTCCATTGGTTCAGCGGCTCCCGTTGATGCTGCCACAAAGATTCCGATGTCAAGGATAAGAAAAGCCACCGTTATCGGACTCCTCGTCGCTACGATCGTGTTTGCGATGTGTCTCTTCGTTTCCGAATGGATCAAATCATGGAATGTCGCACAATTTGTTCAAATGCTTGAGAGTGGCAGTGACGATGAGCGACTCCGAGCGATTCTGAAGCTTACGACTCTTGGGGGACCGGTTGCCATCTCTGCGCTTGGTCGCGTCCTTCATAGTGAAATTGAGGGACATCGTGTCATTACTGCTCGGAGTCTTGGAGCGTTGGGGGAAGAATCAATGCTCGTGGTGTCAGACTTGAGACAGGCGCTCCAGGATCCGTCCTGGGCGGTTCGGCACCACGTTGCAATGGCGCTCACCGAGGTAGCAGGCGAGCTCTACCTTAGTGAGGCGGAATCAGTTTGTCGCCAGTCTCTTGTCGAGGCGAAGAACGAAGCACAGCGGGCGAGCGCAGCATTCTGCCTTGGGAAGTTTCACAGCGAACTGGCGGCTGAAGCGCTTCTCTTCAGCCTTGACGATGATTCTGCGGCTGTGCGCGCAAACTCGATCTACGCTTTTGGAAATAGAGGCGATGGAAAGTTTGCACCGCGAATTATTCCATTTCTTGGCGATCGTGACACAACCGTGCGTCTTGCTGCGGTGAGCACACTCGGAAGGTTACGAACCCCCGAAGCACTTGCAGCGCTTCAGTCAATGCATTCGGATAGTGAAGAGATTGTTCGTAACGCCGTGACGCGGATACTCAGTACGTCGCCACTTCTCCGGCAGTCAAGAAAGGCTTGGGAGGCAATTCAACGAAGCGGTATTCCGACGATTCTTACAATTATCGGTCGAATAATCATTGCGATCGCAATTTGGCTCACTTTGGGATTTGTTTTGCTACGACGTGCGCGAAAGCACGTTCCATGGTTTGATTTTTTCGCGATGAATTTTTTTCTGTTCTTCTGGTTACTTCCTATACTTTACTTCGGACTCGCTCGTCAGTTTTTCCCGATTCTCTCTACTCTCGAAAAACAACACGCTATCGGCGAACTTTTCTCCTACACATTATCCACGTGGTTTAGCTATTACGCAGAGGTAAGCTCAGACGGCGGTGAGAGTTGGGAGCCCGTGCCTGATAAATGGCTCTCTGGATTAAAGGCATTTGGCGAACTTACGCGATTTCAGCGGTACATGCGTGAGCTCGATCGCGACGATATGGACACCTTTGCTCTGCGAGAGGAGCTTTGTTGGTGGATTGCGAAGAATTATCAACCGGGAATCAACGCTGTGCGGCTTAGTGCGGTATATTACGCTCCCAATCCCGAGGAACTACCAACTGAGGTATTCACTACTCAACCGCTCATTGATGTACCGACGGAGAAAATTCACCGGCTCCATACATGCATGCTTGATCGCGTGGCGCATCCTGAAAGCGGAGCAACTAGTCGATGAAGCCCTCAGCGTGTATTCTTCGCCTGCTGTCATCCTGGGACCAGCTCTGGTATGCCCCAACCGATCGTCAGAGGCTCGGGGCATTCCGAGTAACCCTCGTTCTCTCGATGTTTCCTTACTTTCTTTACAATTGGTCACACGCCATTGAATGGCTTACTCCTTCGGGTTTTCATCCGCGCTGCGAGCTCCTTCACCCATTACGTTGTCCCTTCCCTGTCCCGTTACTCGATCAGTCGCTCCTGCCGTTCTTTGCTGTTATTTTCTTCGGTTCACAGCTCGCGCTCCTCTTTGGTTGGAAGTTGCGTGTAAGTGCGCTCGTTGCGTTTCTCTCGGCATACTACGTGACGCGAGTCGATCATCATGCAGCGTTTAGTCCAAATCACGTTTATGTTGTCACTTTATTCGTTTTCACTATCGCCGCCTGGCAGCCGCCGATTGGGACATCTCTTTCCGGAGAGCGAAAGCTCTATGCGGCATGGCCTGAACGTGTGCTTCAAGCGACGCTTCTTGTCTTCTACTTCAGTTGCGGAATGGTGAAACTCATTTATGGCGATTGGCTGGACCAACCACATCTCTTACGGATATTTGCCGATGGCATATACCGCACGAGCGCCGCGCTGGTGCTCATCCAAAACGTAAGCCTCGGCTGGTGGAGCGCCGCGCAATATTTCGCTCTCGCGGTTGAGCTTGCTCTTCCGATATTGTTTCTCGTTCGCAAGCTTCGACCAATCGCCTTTACCCTGGGACTTATCTTTCATCTCTCGATTGGTATACTCCTCTCAGGATTAATGTATTTTAGCGTGGAGTTGATCGCATTTTATGTGCTGTTCCTCGACGCAAGCACAATTTCTCGCGTTGGTTCCTACTTCCGAAAAAGATAATGACTCAGCGAGCATATCGAGAGGTTATTGCTGCCGTTTTGTTAACTGCGATGCTTCTCATTACTGCGCTCTGGAGTGGCGGAGCGCTCACGACTCCTACGCTCCGGGACTTGCTTAGCCGACTCACCGTAGTCTCGTGCGGCATCTCACTTGCGCTTGCGGCAATTGGGTTAGTGCTCACTCTGCGCGAGTTTCGCACTCATACGATCGAAATTTCTAGACGGACAAAGTATGTCCTGACGATGCTGCTTCTCTCTGGATTTATTGTGGCGTTTACGATCGTTCCGCGGACGAATCGCCTCTTTTTTGACGAGCATATTTATCAAGCAATTGGCCAGGCGATTGTTGAAACTGGGCAAGCCGTGCTCAATAACGAGGGGAATACGGAGTTTGGGCAGTACCAGATTCGCCAAGGTGAGTACAATAAAGAACCAAACGGTTTCCCATTCTATCTTGCGCTCTTCTTTGGAATCTTCGGCACAAGATCCGAGGTTGCACACTTAGCAAATAACTTCGCATTCATTCTCGGAGCAGGAGGAATATTCCTCCTCGCGCTCCAGAGCTTTCGGTCGGAGTGGGGGGCACTCGTTGCCACGCTTTTCTATCTGCTTTCACCGACGATGCTCCAATGGTCGAATACCGTAGCAGCCGAACCGGCCGCGGCAGCCTTTGCAACCGTTGCATTGGCGCTTGCAAGACTCTTCGCTACTCGTCTGAGTTCAATTGGGCTACTGCTTGCGACCTCTGGAGTTGGTGCTCTCGCGATGCAGTTTCGGCCAGAGGGCATACTCCTCGTCGTGCCGTTCTACCTCTTCCTTGCTCAAGGAGGACGTGGGACACTCTTTGAACCACGGTTCTATTGGTTTACTTTGTTGCTCTCTATTCAGCTGGTGGTACCGCTCCTCCATCTCTACACGGTGATCGACGAGCAGTGGGGGGCGGAGACAGATCGATTTTCAATCGATTTTTTTTGGAAGTACTTGATCTCAAACCTCAGTTTCTTCCTGCAGAACGACGAGTATCCGCTCGTCTTCACCGGGTTTGCGCTACTCGGTTTATTCGTGGGCGAATACCCGCGAGAGAAAGGGTCGCTCATTGCTTGGTTTCTTGTGAGTTTCATCGTCTTCCTCTTCTTCTATGCTGGAAGTTATCGCGTTCCTTCGAGTGTTCGTTATACGATTCTCACAATTCCTCCCATTTCGCTGCTCGCCTCCCTCGGTGCAATCTGGGCGAAAGAAAGGCTAGCTTCAGCTCGTTTGCCTCGGGACGTTGGAGCAAGTGCGATTGTTCTCCTCGTCGTATTTTCGGCGATAACATTTCTCCCATTTGCACGTTCAGTTGGACCTGCGGGTGCAGAGGCGAGGTTCGATGTGGGTTATGTCGAGTCCTGGTCAAAGTTGCTCCCGCCGCAATCGCTCGTTCTGAGTCATACGCCAATGCTCTGGCAGATGCAGAAGCGAAATGCTGCTCAGCTGAGCCTCGCTTCAACCAACCCCGATCGCTTGCCTGAGTTTTTGAGCGCTTATCCGGGTGGCGTTTACTTCCACTTTGGAATTTGGTGTCACGGGAAGTATCCCGCGCAAGTGCGATTCTGTGAGACAGCGATGAAACAATTAGAGCTTCAGGTGTTTGATGAACATGATACGCTCGGGTACCGCTATGCGCTCTACCGTATAGTGGGAATCAACGGCACCGGAGGGAATGGCGATAGGTAAGCTATGCGTAGCATCAGATACTTTGCTCATCTGCTATCCTTTTGTTGTATCACGCTTGTGACTGAAGCAATTGCCGATCAGATTACACTCGAGAGTAGCGGAGCGTTCTCTGCGATAAAAAATGCCGATGAAATCACGGTTGAAGGAGAGTACACGATTGAGAACGCCGGGAATGTGCTTGCCCGAGCAGTATTCCCCGCGTTTCGTCTCGGTGCCTGGACGTTTTTCGGTAATCCCGAAGATCTCGCTACTCAAGGCCGCTACACTTGGAAGTTACGAGAGCGTGTCTCGCTTACCTCGCTTGGCTGTGAGAAGGATTCATGCGGCGGGCTTGCGCTCCCGTCCGAGGGTATTTTCCCACTTGAAATTCAGAAACACTGGCAAGATGGAAGCAGTTATAAATTTTCGGCGCCCGATGTGCTCCCATTAATGATCGGTCGACTCACTGAGGAGCAACTAGAGCACGTTCAGGTGCTCCCAATCTCTGCCCATTTGAGCTTTGTTGGCGATGGCAATAACTTTCGAGGGAAACTCCGTTTGCTCAACCATGAATCCCAGCCAGAGGAGGTTTTCGTATCATTCCATACAACACGCGAGTTACTCGTTCAGACGCGAGCGAGTTCAATTCGTCTTCCGCCGGGCGAAACTGTCATCGAGCCGATTGAGCTTGAGAATTTTCGCGGACTTCCGGAGAGTACCTACGCTGTGTTTGCGATTCTCCAGTGGGAAGATCGCGGAATGCGAAATGCCCTTGCTACTTTTGGCAAGGTTCGTGTCATTTCGACGTCGAAGAATGCAATTCTTGTCTATGGGACAACTCTCCTGTTGGTCATTGTGGTGGTCGTCATAGGAGTAATGAGTATAATCTATTGGACCGAACGACGGCGCGCAGAAAGTGGTGACCACGTTGCCGGCTCAACAAATGCAAAATAGCAGATAATCATCGCCAGCGAGAGCTCAGTGAGCACTGAGGTAACGCCGATGAGAAGATGGAAACTCACTCCGAGAATCAATCCGAGAATTCTGGTCCGTCGAATCGCTAGGAGAAATGGAATTACTCCTTCGATGACAAGAGCACTGTAGGTGATAAAAGTTAAGAACGAGGCATAGTGAGCAATAAGCGGGGTCGAAATGCGTGAGTAGAGCGAAAGATAGAAATACGGAACTACAGTCCCATCTCGCCAGTGGGGATCCTGGAGCTTGAGGCTAACGGTTGTAAGGTAGATGACGATGAGCTGGAGTCTCATCAGTTTTAAGCCGTAACTGGGTACCGACGAACTCGCGGAGCGCCCGCCGAATAACAAGCGATCAACACTCCATACCCTCCCAAGAGGCGAAATGAGTAAGAGGAAGCCGAAGGCGCAGAAAATGTCGTCTTGCGCCGAATAGGCCGGTGAGATCGCGAAGCTATAGGCGCAAACCCAGAGATATGACCCAAAGACTGCAAGACGGGAAAAGATGCCGAAAATGAGACAAATGAGGGAGCATCCGCCGAAAAGGAATATAGCGGTGGTGGCTTCGGGTGCATCGAACAGCTCAAACACGCGCCCATACCATGCCGGGAGGAAATGTGCGGTCGGCATGGAAACTTTCATACCGACACTTGAGAAGTACTGATGACGGTCGGGAAAGAGAGAAGCCCAGGTGACGAGAGCAGCAATTCCGTATCCGATACGAACGAGCGCATAGCTACGTTCGTCGCCCGGTGTATACCAGAAATGAATTAATTTTTCAGCGAGCGCTCTCATCGGTTCCTGGGCATGTGTAAGGACCTTTCTCGAGAGTCTCGAGACGAGATATCTCCCCATCAGTTCGAATTTGCGGAAGAGATCTGATTTGGCCACGGTAAAAGAGCAACGTAATGCGTTCGGCGATGACGCTTTCTTTCTCGAGCAGTTGTCGACAGAAATGGTTAACGTAGCGTTTGATTCGATCTTCGCGTCGCTCGTCTTGAATATTGTTAAAGAAAAGATCTGTGCGAAGCTTCTCATCATACTCTCGCATTCCCGGGAGGAGCGGACCGCGCTTGAAATTGCCATTTGACGTCTCCACGCCCACTTCGACAGCGAGTGAATGTTCCGTAGGAACGGTGATAAACGTTCGCCAGCGTTGAACAGTCCCTGTGATTGAGAGGTAATAGTGGAGCTTCGGAATCTCACTTGCTCCCCGGTTGCTCGCTACGGAGGCGTTCCAGGTGAGGATCGCGAATGCGTGGAAGGTAAAAAACAATGCGCTGCAGAACCGAGCGAGATTGCTCCAACTCATGGTTTGCTTTATACCTTTGATCAAGAACAGTGGATAGTGAGAACATGACCAGAGGAGAGCTTCAGGGACAACCAAGCCCGCTTGAGCTTCGACCCACGGTGATGGAGGTCGACCTCGACGCACTCGCCCATAACTTTGCTCAAATTCGTTCGCACGTTGCTCCAGCAAAAGTGATGGCAGTGGTAAAAGCGAACGCATATGGCCACGGTCTCATTCCCTGCGCCAAGCAGTTGGTGGCCGTGGGGGCGGACGCCCTTGGCGTCGCATTAGTTGAGGAAGGTATCGCGCTTCGCCGTGCCGGCATCGACATCCCGATTCTTGTTTTTGGCGGAATCTTTGGTAGTCAAATTCGTTATTTTCTCGACTACGATCTCGAGATAACCGCATCTTCGGTGAGTAAGCTCGAGGCGATCGAGTGGACAGCGCAGGCGTTAGGGAAACGGGCGAAGGTTCACCTCAAGGTGGACACAGGCATGGAGCGAATTGGAATTCACTACTACACTGCCCATACTCTATTCGAGAAAGCACTTCGAGTTCAGTATTGCGATGTCGTTGGCGTTTTTTCGCATTTTGCAACAGCTGATAGTGCGGATCAGTCATTCCTCACCACACAGCTTGAGCGTTTTCTCAAGTGTCTTACCTTTTTTACCGAGCGGAGCAAGCCCGTCCCGGTACGCCACATCGCAAATTCAGCAGCCGTGCTCGCGAACCCTGCGACCCATCTTGATCTAGTTCGCGCGGGAGTTATCCTCTACGGGGTCTCACCGACGACACGTCTTGTAGGACGGCTTGATTTAAAGCCGGTAATGTCACTCCGCTCACGGGTTGTTTTTTTTAAAGTCGTTCGTGCCGGAGCAGGGGTGAGCTACGGTCACACCTGGTTCGCTGAGCGTGATACACGAGTGGTAACCGTACCGATTGGCTACGGTGATGGATATTTTCGCGCGCTTTCAAACCGCGGGAGTGTGCTCATCCGTGGCAAACGCTATCCAATCGTTGGTTCTGTCTGTATGGATCAGACGATGGTAGATCTCGGCGATGGCGAAGCATTCAATGGAGATGAAGTGGTCTTAATTGGAGAGCAAGGCTCGGTTTCCCTCTCCGTGAATGAACTCGCGGACATTGTAGAGACAACCCCACACGAGGTCTTAACGTCCACCAACCTGCGAGTGCCCCGACGTTATAGCTCGACAAGTGGAGTGGCATTGCATGAGCGAGAGTAAGGGCACGCCAGCACGGCTTCCTATCTCCGCGCTGGGTGAATTTGATTTAATTCGTCGCCTCGTTCGTGGCGAAACACAAGCAACGAGCCGTGCCGTTCATGCGCAGCTTATTGGCCCAGGTGACGACTGCGCTGCACTTTTACTCTCTCACTTTGCACCAACCGGTGGATGGCTGGTGTGGAGTACCGATGTGATGGTTGAGCAGGTCCATTTCACTCGGGAGTACTTCGCAGGCTTTGATTTGGGATGGAAGCTGCTTGCAGTTAATTTGAGTGACATTGCAGCTGTTGGCGGGAAACCGCTTGCCGCCTTAATTACCCTTCAATTGCCTGCATCCACTGAGCTACATTTCGTTGAGGAGCTGTATCGAGGTTTGAATGCGCTCGCCGAAAAATGGAACGTCTCGATTCTCGGCGGTGATACTGTAGAGGCTCGTGAGCTATCGGTTGGCGCGAGCATCGTTGGAATTTGTGAGCGCCCCCCAATTCGACGCTCTGCGGCAAAGCCTGGGGAGGATCTTTGGCTGAGCGGAGAGATCGGTGCTTCCAATCTTGGCCTAACGTTACTCAAGCGAGAGCTGCAGAGTGAAGGGCTTAAGACATATGCGGAAGATGTTTGCGCACGACACTTGCGTCCAATTCCACGACTAGAGCTTGGTCTGGCTCTTTCTCATGCGCTTGCAACTGCAATGATCGACGTGAGTGATGGATTGCTTCAGGATGCAACGCACCTTGCCCGCGAGAGCAACGTCACGTTAGAGCTCGCGCTCGACACCGTGCCGTATCACCCAGGAGTGGATGGCGGAGCGCTCGGGCGGGGACAGGCGATCACCGGAGGCGAGGATTATGAGTTACTCTTTACTTCGCCAGTCGGAAATCGAGAAAGGATTACGCAGCTCTCCGGTGATTTTGGGGCCCTCGAGGTGCCGCTCACTCGGATTGGGAGCGTGATTGAACGTGATCCCGCGGGCGCGCTGGTAATAGTGGTTGATCACGACAAGAAATTCGAGGCAAACGCTTGGGTTAAGAATATTGCGCACCTTCCAGTTGTTGGATATGAACACTTTAAGCCCTAGAGGATAGTATTTATTTTGTCATTGCTTCGCTTCGCTCGCAATGACAGTTCGGTCACGTAGCACACCGGGAAGACGATTATGACCAAATTAATCATGCCTTTTGTTGGAATTGTTATTTTGTGGGTGTTCAGTTACGCGGCGCTTCCAAGCCTTGAATCGGGTTCGGCATTCAACGGTGAGGCATACGCTCAAGCGACGGCGAAAGACGCTAAAGAAGAGGAGAACAGAAACCGGCCAGTAAAAGATGGTGTCATTCGCCCTGGAGTCATCGCGAGCTCTGGTCGTCACAAGGGCGCGTATGCAACGGACGCGACGTCATCTACTGAAGCTGGGGGCGATACTCCGTTAGCTGTGACCGGCAGTATCCGCCGACTAAACCGCGCCGAATGTTCAGTCGTCCTGTCCAATAGTAGCAAAGAGGAGAGTTTCTCCGTGAGCTATGCAGTGGAAGGAGTTGATCCGCGAGGGAACAAGGTTCTCCGTCGGACGTATTCCGCGACACTCAAGCCAGGGGCGACAAAGACGAATACCCTCAAATGTGCACCGGATCTCGCCATGCAGGTCGTGCTCACTTCAGGCAAGAAGGTCGGCAAGTGAGCGAGGAATTGGCCCTTGCAGAATGACATTATCAGTCTCTACCACGTTGACAAGGTTTATCTCCCCAATCAAACGGCAGTACGAGGGATAGATTTCAAGCTCAAGGCTGGAGAGTTTGTTTTTCTTGCTGGTGCGAGTGGGGCAGGGAAGAGCACGCTGCTCAAACTGCTCTTCGCTGAGGAGCAGGCAACCCGCGGACAAGTTATTGTAGCAGGCCGGAATCTCAACGCGATCGGCTCTGAGGGGCGGGCCCAGCTCCGTCGGCGGATAGGGGTCATTTTCCAAGATTACAAACTCATTCCCACGCGAACGATTCTGGAAAACGTGGCGTTTGCACTCGAAGTTGTGGGTATCAGGAAACGAGAGCGCGAGCAGCTCGCCTTCCAAATGCTCGCTGCAGTTGGTCTCAAGGAACGCATCCACGCGCTACCACAAACTCTCTCGGGGGGTGAACAGCAACGTGTCGCTGTGGCACGAGCCTTGGTGGGGAGACCCGAAATTATTCTCGCCGATGAACCGACCGGGAACCTCGACTCCACGACCGGCCAACAGGTCATCGATCTCCTGCTCGACCTGCATCGGGAGCAGGGGAC
>FKKE01003950.1_pt2 | contig 26915 bp, 32 predicted proteins | sample 1106331 | NCBI WGS metagenome assembly FKKE01 (sample SAMEA3931202, study PRJEB13176) | freshwater metagenome | biome: Drinking water system; feature: drinking water; material: freshwater | place: China | collected 2013-02-06
TGGGCGAAGCGTCCTTCGACCGTCCGGTCATGGTCGCGTCGTCCGAGTAACTGCCGCCGGGCCTGCTTCCTCCCGCGATGGGCGGGAGGAAGCAAGTGCCCCGGAGTGCTGAGCAATGAGTGCCCTGAAAGGAGAGACGATGAGACAGCATTATGGACTCGCTGTGGCGATGGGTTTGGCGATACTCGGGGGGACGGCTTTTGCCCAGGTGGTTGAGAAGAAGGCCTTGAGTTTGGAAGCGGCCAAGAAGGTTGCGGCGGTCGCGGAGGCGGATGCCAAGGCGAAAGGCGCCAAGGTAGTCATCGCGGTGGTGGATGACGGCGGCAATCTGCTTCTCTTGGAGCGGCTCGATGACACGCAAGTGGCCAGCGTGGAGGTCGGTATCGGCAAGGCGCGCACCGCCGCGATCTTCCGGCGTCCGAGTCGCGTGTTCGAGGAGCAAATCAAGAACGGACGGGTGGCAGCTTTGGCTTTGCCCGGCGCGACGCCGTTGCAGGGCGGCATCCCGATCGTGCACGAAGGAAAAGTCATCGGCGCCATCGGCGTGAGCGGGGAGACGCCTTCCCAGGATGAAGACATCGCCATCGCGGGGTCAAAGGCGCTCGGACAGTAGCAGCGGTCATCAGTGATGAGTCATCGGTTTTAGAAACAGCACCGCTTCCAAATACCGATCACTGATCACTGTTCACGATGAACCCTTAGAGGGAAGGAGCCAACCATGAAGCGGGTGACAACGTTGATAACTGGTCTTGTGATGATGGGGCTCGCCGCGTCGGCTCAGGCGGACCAGGTGTCCGATAAGAAGGGTCTCACCATCGAAGGGGCGAAGAAGATCATTGCGGCGGCGGTGGCGGAAGCCAAGGCCAAGAAGGCGCCGGGTGGCGTGATTGCGGTGGTGGATGACGGCGGGAATCTGATGGCGCTGGAAAGGCTCGACAATACGTTTGCGGCGGGGGCCAACATCGCCATCGGGAAGGCCAGGACTGCGGCCTTGTTCCGGAAGCCGACGAAGGTGTTCGAAGATATCGTGAACAAGGGGCGTACGACGATGGTGGCGTTAAACGATTTCACGCCGCTCCAAGGCGGCGTGCCGGTCGAGTACGAAGGGAAGATCGTCGGCGCCGTCGGGGTCAGCGGCGCAGCTAGTGCTCAACAGGATGAAGAGCTCGCGATCGCCGGCGCGAAGTCGCTGGAGTCCATGGACACGGCCGGCATGCTGAACGGACATACCTTGCCGGTGACCTATATCCAAAGGGACAAGGTCGCCGCGGCGTTCCAGAAGGGCGCCGTGCTGGTCGGCGAAGATGAAAGCATGATGCACGCCTCGCGCAACTATATGGTGCACGCGAGCCACCGGGAAAAGCCGGGCATAGCGGAGATTCATGAGCTCGATACCGACATCGTGTATGTGCTGAATGGCACCGCCACGCTGGTGACCGGCGGCACCGCGGTGGCGCCGCGCATGGTGGCCCCGTACGAGTTGCGCGGGCCGCACATCCATAACGGCGAGACGCGGAAGCTGTCCCCGGGCGACGTGGTCATCATTCCGAACGGCGTGCCGCATTGGTTCCAGGAAGTGGATGGAGTGTTTGATTATTACGTGGTGAAAGTGCGGTGAAGGCGGCGTGGACGAGCTTGCGGCCAGCTCGCGCAACGCGCGGGCGCTGGGAAAGAACGGCTCCCCTCATTGGACGCGCGCAGTTGGGGTCGGTCCAACCGGCCGCCCACGGGAGCCAATCAAACGATGAGAGTGGGTGATCAGGGGGGAAACAGCGTGGCATGGCATCAGTCGACGGCAGAAGTCGGGCTCCCACCGATCCTCCGCTTGGAACACGATCGGTGCATCCGGGGAGTGAGGGAGCGATGAAACGGATGATAGCGCTCAGTATTGTGGCGGTGGTCCTGTTGGTCTGCGGCACGGTGGGCCGGGCCCAAGTAACCAGTGATGCGCCGGGGGTCAGGCCGGACGCCGTCATCGACTTGATGACCGATGAGGGCGTCCGCCTAGTCAAGGGCCAGTGGCGGTACAGCGATACGCAGATTGTCCAAGTCGCCCATCACGGTCCCGGCGCGGATCTCGGGCCCTCCGGTCCTCCGAACCAGACGTACGATTACACGCCGCACGCGGGTCCGGCGGATTTCGACGATTCCAAGTGGGAGACGATCGATGCGCCGGGCCTGGAAGCGCGCCGCTCGACCGGCCGGCTCTGTTTCAACTGGTATCGCATCAAAGTCACGATTCCCGAACGCATCGGCGCCTTTGATCCGACCGATTCGACGGCCGTCTTTGAAATCGTCGTGGACGATTATGCGGAGGTGTGGGTGAACGGGCGCTCGCCGGTGGTACTGGGGCAGACGGGGGGCGGGTTGGTGAAAGGCTTCAACGCGCCCAACCGCGTGTTGATCGCGCGTCACGTCAAGCCCGGCCAGGAGTTTCAGCTCGCGGTGTTCGGCGCGAACGGCCCCCTTTCGAATCCACCCGCCAACTTTATCTGGGTGCGCTCCGCCACGCTGGACTTCTATAAGTCGAACTCGATCGGCCTTATGCAGCGGGTGGCGACGGAGATCACCCGCAAAGAGCCGGCGATGGATCGCATCGTGTCGCCTGGCGCGCAGTTAGAAAAGCTGGCGGGCGGATTCCTCTTCACGGAGGGGCCGGTCTGGATCCCGAGCACGGCCTCCAACGACGGCTATCTCCTCTTCAGCGATCCGAACGCCAACACCATCTACCGCTGGTCCCAGGATGGGCAGGTCTCCGTCTTTCGGACCAAGAGCGGCTACTCCGGGTTCAACGTGGGTGAGTACCATCAACCGGGATCGAACGGCTTGGCGCTCGACGGACAAGGGCGGTTGACGATCAATCAGCATGGCAATCGACGCGTCATTCGAGTGGAACCTCGCGGCAATGTGACGGTACTGGCCGATCGGTACGAGGGCAAGCGGCTGAACAGTCCGAACGACCTCGTCTATCGATCGGACGGCGCCTTGTACTTCACGGATCCGCCGTTCGGTCTCCCGAAGGTGTTCGACGATCCTCGGAAGGAGTTGCCGTTCAGCGGGGTCTATTGCGTCAAGGACGGGCAGGTGAGGCTCGTGAGTACGGACCTCGACGCGCCTAACGGACTGGCCTTTTCACCGGACGAGAAATATCTGTATGTGAACAATTGGAACGGCAAGAAGAAAGTCATCTTGCGCTATGACGTCCAGGCCGATTGCGGGCTCGCCAACGGACGGCTCTTTTTCGATATGACGGGCGCGCCGGGCGAGGATGCGCTTGACGGTATGAAGGTGGATCAATGGGGCAACGTCTATTCGACGGGGCCGGGCGGCATCTGGATTCTCTCACCGGAGGGAACGCATCTCGGTACGATCAAGGGACCTGAAGATCCTCATAACATGGCTTGGGGCGACGACGATGGGAAGGCACTGTACATCACGGCCTTGACCGGTCTCTATCGGCTTCGGCTGATCGTCGCCGGGGCCGGCCCTCATTGGATCGCGCCGAAGTCGACAACGACGACCGCGCAAGTGAGTCGCTGACCGGCTTGGGAGTGAGGAGGGCCTCATGGGGGGGCATCGATGCGAGCGGGGATCGCGCTGCTGATGGCAGCGAGCCTGACGGCCTGTGCCGGATTTTCGGATCGTATAGGAACTCCGGTCAAGGCGACTATCACGGCACAGGATGCCCGTTTTGATCGGCTGATCCCGGCGGATACGGTGGTTGAGAAAATCACTGAGGGGTTTACGTGGGTCGAAGGCCCGGTCTGGCACCGAGACGGCGGGTATCTGCTCTTTTCGGACATCCCGAGCAATCGCATCTTGAAGTGGAAGGCCGGGGAGGGAACAAGTGTCTTTCTCTCTCCCAGCGGCTACACGGGCCGCGGGCCGTTCGTCGGCAAGGAGCCGGGCTCCAATGGGATCACCTTCGACCGTCAGGGCCGTGTCGTCTTCTGCGCCCATGGGGATCGACGCGTGACCCGTCTGGAAGCGGATGGCAGTCGGACCACGCTGGCGTTCCGCCACGCGGATCGACGCATCAACAGCCCCAATGACCTGGTCTTCAAATCCAACGGAGACCTCTACTTCACCGATCCGCCGTTTGGCCTTCCTGGGGTCTTCGATGATCCGGACAAGGCACCGCAGCAAGGCGTCTACCGCGTCTCGGCGGACGGCACGGTGACGCTCTTGATCAAGGACATCACGGCGCCGAATGGCCTTGCCTTTTCGCCGGATGAAAAGACGCTGTATGTTTCCGATGTCGATCCGAAGCGGGCTGCCTGGCTCGCCTACGATGTGCAACCGGATGGGACCGTGTCGAACGGCCGCGTCTTCTTCGATGCCACGCGCTGGCGGAAAGATCCGTTCTTCGGGCCCGACGGGTTCAAGGTGGATCGGCACGGGAACATTTTCGGCGCGCGGCCGGGTGGGATCACGGTCATCAGCCCAAACGGAACCCTCTTGGGGACGATTGAAACGGGGCAGCCGACCTCGAATCTGGCATGGGGCGAAGACGGCTCGGTCCTCTATGTGACCGGCGGCAGCGCGGTCTATCGCATCAAGACGGCCACAAAAGGAGCCGGATTTTAAGATCTGTAGAAGATGGAGATGAGAGCCGCGGGGCGAGGATGCCGACAAGACGTAACGATATCCAGGAAGTCGAGACTACCTGGGAACCATGTCTGCCGCTATTGATCTGGTTTCAGCGAGCGAGTGCATCTTCCACTGAGGTCATAAGAGGGCACAATGTCCACCCATTACGACGTGATCATCATCGGGACCGGCGCGGGCGGCGGCACTCTCGCCTATCACCTCTCCTCCTCCGGGAAGCGAATCCTGTTGCTTGAGCGCGGCGGCTATCTGCCCCGCGAGAAGGACAACTGGAATTCCCACGCGGTCTTCGTCGAAGGCAAGTACAAGGCCAAGGAGAGTTGGAAGGATAAGGACGGGGGAGTCTTTCATCCCGGCATTCACTACTGTGTCGGAGGGAACACCAAGGTGTACGGCGCGGCCTTGTTGCGGATGCGCAAGGAGGACTTCGGCGAAGTGAAGCATCACGGCGGCGTGTCGCCGGCCTGGCCGATTGAGTACGACGACCTGGAACCCTATTACACCAAGGCCGAGCACCTCTATCACGTCCACGGTGAACGCGAGGAAGATCCGACCGAGCCCAAGGCCAGCGCCCCTTACAAGTATCCCGCCTTGCGGCACGAACCGCGGATTCAGGAACTGCACGATGATTGGAAAAAGCTGGGCTACCGGCCGTTTCACCTGCCGGTCGGGGTGATGCTCAATGAGGTTCAGCGTGAAAAGAGCGCCTGCATTCGGTGCAACACCTGTGACGGATTTCCCTGTCTCGTCAATGCGAAGGCAGATGCGCAGGTGGTCTGCGTCGACCATGCCCTGTTGCAGCCGAACGTCACCCTCATCACGCATGCTCATGTGCAGCGGCTTGAGACGAATCCGTCCGGTCGGGAAGTGACCGGGGTCGTCGTAGAGCGAAACGGCCTGACGGAAACCTATCGGGGCAGTCTCGTCGTGGTCGCCTGCGGCGCGATCAACTCGGCGGCCTTGCTGCTGCGGTCCGCGAACGACAAACATCCGAATGGCCTGGCCAACTCGTCCGACATGGTCGGGCGGCATTACATGTGCCACAACAATTCCGTGATGCTGGCCATTTCCAAACGGCCCAATCCCACGGTCTTCCAAAAGAGCATCGGACTGAATGACTTTTACTTCGGCGCCGACGACTTTGAGTTTCCCTTGGGCCATATCTCGATGGTCGGGAAACAGGATCTGGAGATGTTGCGGGGCGGCGCGCCGGCCTTTGCTCCAGGGCTCGCGCTGGACGTGATTGCCAAGCACTCGCTGGATTTCTGGATGACGTCGGAAGACCTGCCGGATCCGGAGAATCGCGTGCTGGTCGGACGAGACGGACAGATCACCCTCGCGTACCGGGACAACAATCTGGAAGGGCACAAGCGCCTGGCGGCCCGGCTGAGAGGGATGCTGAAGCACATCGGGTGCGAAACGGAACACCTGCTCCCGCATCACGTCTACCTGGGCAAGAAAATTCCGATCGCAGGCACGGCGCACCAATGCGGGACGATTCGGTTCGGACGGGACCCGAAGACCTCCGTGCTGGATGTGAACTGTAAAGCGCACGATCTGGACAATCTGTACGTGGCCGACGCCGGCTTCTTCGTGTCCAGCAGCGCGGTGAATCCGTCACTCACGATCATGGCCAACGCCATGCGGGTGGGGGATCACCTCAAGCAACGGTTAGGGGTGAGGGATGAGGGGTGAGGAGTATGGGCATGGTCAGAGAAGCAAGAATGTGGGGATGCGGAATTGCGATCGCGCTCTTGTGGCTCTCCATCGCCGGCCCGGTTTCAGCAGAGTGGGTGTCCGCGGTGGACTCCGTCGGATTCACCGTGTCCGACATGGATCGATCGGTCGCGTTCTACCGCGACGTGCTGACGTTCACATCGGTCAGCGATGTGGAGGTAGATGGGCCGGAATACGATCAACTCTACGGCATCTTCGGGGTGCGGGCTCGCGTGGTCCGGATGCAACTGGGTGAGCAGCAGTTGGAGTTGACGCAGTTTCTCTCGCCGCCCGATGTGCGGCCGATCCCGGCGCCCTCCTATAGCAACGATCTCTGGTTTCAACACTTCGCCATCGTGGTGCGCGACATGGAGGCGGCCTGGACACGACTGCGGCACCATCGTGTCCGGCAGATTTCGCCGCGCCCGCAGACGATTCCGGTGAGCAATCAGGCCGCCGCCGGCATCAAAGCCATCAAGTTCCGCGATCCGGACGGGCACAATCTTGAACTGCTTTGGTTCCCCGAAGGAAAAGGCAATCCGGTCTGGAAGCGTTCAGGAACGGACCTGTTTCTTGGCATCGACCATACGGCCATGACGGTGCGGAGCACGGAAAACAGTCTTAAGTTCTATCGCGATCTGCTGGGGCTGACTGTGGCCGGCGGAACGCTCAATATGGGGACTGAACAGGAGCACCTCGACAGCCTGCCCGGCGCCCGCGCGAGGGTGACCGGTCTGAAGCCGGTACGCGGCACGCCCGGGGTGGAATTTCTGGAATACGAGCAACCGGCCGCTGGTCGGCCGATGCCGGCAGATACTCGCCCGACCGATCTGTGGCACTGGCAGACGACGTTGGTTGTCGCTGATGTGGAAGCCGCTGCGTCCGGTCTGCGTCCGACCACGGGGTTCGTGTCATCCGGAGTCGTGACGCTTCCGGACCATACATTAGGGTTTACCAAGGGACTCCTCGTGCGGGATCCGGACGGACACGTGTTGCAATTGGTCGCCAAATAGGGAAGAAATGAAATCATCGAGTTGCCTGACAGTCGCGTGCGTGCTGTTCCTGTGGACGGCACCGGCCCGCGCCGGCGAGTTTTTTGAAGTAGGAGGAGTGGCGATTCGCGGATACGATCCCGTCGCCTATGTGACCGAGCGACAGCCGGTGAAGGGCTCCGCCGCCCATACCGTCACCTACAAAGATTCGCTGTTCTATTTTTCATCGGAAGCGAACCGGGAGGCCTTTTCCCGAGATCCAGAACGGTACGTCCCTCGGTACGGCGGCTTCTGTGCCTACGGCACGGCGAAAGGGTACAAGGCGTTGACCGCCCCTGAGGCCTTTACGATCTACCAAGGCAAGCTCTACCTCAACTACAACCTCTCCGTCCGGGAACAATGGGCGGAAGACATTCCCGACAATATCCAAAAAGCCGACCACAACTGGCCGCAGGTTTCCCAGCAATCCCGCGTGATCCCGTAATTAGTTAGACTCCAGAACAGATGCAACTTCGTCCGCGTTCCTGTACCATATCGTCTGCCACGGCTCTGGCTGCCACAAAGGAGGGAGTGTCCTATGGCTGCGCGAACACCGGCGGAATTGCACAGTCTCTTTGCCAGCGCCCTGAATCGAGGAGACCTGGACGGCCTCCTTGCGTTATACGAGCCGACCGCGAGTCTTGTCCCTGAACCCGGTAAGGTTGTGACCGGGCTTGAGGGGATCGGTCAGGCCTTGCAACTGTTTCTGGACATGAAGCCGACCATCCGCATTGAAACAAAAGGCGTGGTGCAAACCGGCGATCTGGCGGTTCTGCAGTCCAAATGGACGCTGGATTGTTGCTCGCCGGACGGGAAACCCATGCAGATGTCCGGACATGCGACGGAGGTAGTGAGGCGGCAACCGAACGGCAATTGGCTCTATGCGATCGATCTTCCCTACGGGATGGAGTAGGCCGACCGGGGACGCGACGCGGGATGTTTCAGGTCCATAGCACGAAGAGAGTTAAGCGCGGTTAATGCCTTCCGATCCATATCTTCATCGAGTACTTGAGTCATATCCGTTGCGGTGAATCAACCCATTGGCGGTTATCATCAGGATGAGCAGGGCGACTGGGTGGCCGACCTGGCCTGCGGGCATGGGCAGCATGTGCGGCATCAACCGCCTCTGACGATGCGACCCTGGGTACTTACGCCGGAAGGCCGAAACCGGCACCTTGGAACCATGTTGAACTGCAAGAAGTGCGAGGAAGGTGGTCAGGCTGGGGGCTGAGAACGGGTCCCCCTGCACTACTCGATGGTGGTCGCCCCGCGTGGAACGTCAACGGTCAGGTCCAGCCCGGCTCCCTCCCAGGGATGTAGCCGTGGTCCCTCATACCAATAGCCGCCGGTGACCGGATCTTCTCCGAGTAAGAGCGGGGTGTCCAAGTCCAGCACGTCAAATCCGCCCAGCCCCAGCACCATCGCGAACGAGCAGCCCATCGCGATCCGGGCCTCAACCATCCCACCGATCATCAGCCCCAGGCCGGAGGCTCGCGCGAATTGCGCGATCTCCAACGCCTCCACGATGCCGGTCTTCATGATCTTGATGTTAATCAAGTCCGCGGCGCGCTCTTTTAAAACCGCTCGCGCATCCTCCAACGACCGCACGGACTCATCGGCGGCCACGGGAATGCCGGTCAGGTGTCGGAGGGCCTGTAGTCCCTCCAAGTCCGCTCTCACCAACGGCTGTTCCAGGAGCACCAAGCGGCCGCCGAACTGCTTGACGCCGGCGACGAACGCAAGGCACTCCTCCCTCGAATACCCCTGATTGCCATCGCCGATGAAGGCGGCATCGGGCACCGCCCGATGGACGGCTTCGAGCCGGCGCACGTCGTTCTCAAGATCCTTCCCCACCTTTATCTTCAAGAGGCGGAAGCCTTGCTCATGCCACCCGCAGGCCAGGGAGACCGTTTTTTTCATATCGGTGATGGGGATGGTGATGTCGGTCTCCCGTGGACGGACATCGGCGCCGCCCCAGAGGGCCCAGAGCGGGATCCGACCGGCATGACAGAAGGCGTCGAGCATCGCGGTTTCAAGCCCGCAGCGGGCGGCCGGGTACCCGCCGATCACCTCGCGTAACACATGCCCCAGCCGGGTCCAGTGAGATACCGGCTGCCCGAGCAGGTGCTTCGCAGCGTCCCCGGCCGCGCGCAGGCTGGCGGGTCGATCCTCGCCGCCCACTTCAGGGAAGGGGGCGATTTCCCCGTACCCATGAACCCCCGATCTCAAGGTGATGCGGACGAAGATGTTTTCCGCCATGACCCGCGCGCCGGTGGCGACGACAAAGGGATCCGTGATGGGCAGGTCCACGGGCCAGAGGTCGATGCGGGTAATCGCGTGCGGGGTGATCGAGGACATCAGAATTCTTTCCGTCCGAAAGTCATGCGGCTGGACTATAGCCGAAGTAAAGCGCGCTGCCAATGGAATAGCGGTTGCTCCCCATTCGTGTCGGTTCTTGGCAAAGTCGCGCACTGCCATGCCGGAGCGGCCCCATGGATGCCTGCTAGGCTTAACGAATCTGAAGATTTTGCTCGATAAGAGGATAAGAGAGAGATAGGGGAAGAGGCCTATGCTGAATCTGAACGGTGCCCAACGTCGAAGGGGAATCGCGAGCGCGCTGGTGCTGGCTCTCAGTTTGGCAAGCCCTGCTCCGGGACAGGCCGAAGACGGCGGCGGGCTAACCCTTGAGGAGAGCGGAGTGGCAGCCTTGGGCCAGGTGGCCGACCTCCTGGGCGACGGCCAGGATCTGAACGGCCAAGGAGCCTCGGATCTGTCTCAGCACGATGGCGATCTCAATCAGAACGTCGATCTGAGCCGGACTCAGGTTCCGGTGAACGCGGGCGAGGTGACGCAGGAGCAGATGGGGCAGGCGTTGGAGAATCGGACGCCGACGTCGCAAGGGGCGACGCGGGGGCAGAACTCATCCCCACGATCCCGATAGCCGGAAGAGTAGGAAGAGATAGGAAGATAGATGGGCCCGCTGCCTGTGCAGTATCGGCTTGCAGTGGGGTGGTGAGCAGGGAGGCAACTTACAAGCACAGGAGGTCGGTCATGCCGTATTCAGCACAGGGGCGCATGCGACTCATCGTGGGAACCTTGTCGGCGGTGATGGTCTGCGGGGGCTATGCCGGAGCCGTATGGGCGGAAGACGGATGGGATGGGGTCTCGCCGAACTTCGGCCAATCCCGGAGTGTCAATCAGGCCATCGACGAGTATGACCAGATGAGCCGAACCCAGGCAGCCCGGCAATCGCAGGAGTCGAATCAGCAAGGCCATGTCGGCTCGACCGATATCCGCGCCAGCCGTCTGGATCGGAACCATGACGGGGTGGTGGATGTCAATGAGCGGCAAGTCTCGCGCGATCGGGTGATTCAACTCGATCAGAACCAGGACGGCCAGTCGCAATCCGATGAGCGTCGTCGCGCCGGCCATTCCAAACCGCGACGCCATCAGTAATGGTTCGGGGTCAAGGGGCCTGCCGTTCCGTGAGGCGGCGGCCCCAACCGGAGGCCGCGGTAGGCTTAACTGTACCGATCGTTCTGCCACGGGAATGCGCTGTTCGAGTAGCCGCGCACTTCCCAAAACCCCTTCTCATCCCGATCAGAAAACGTGATCGTCTTGATCCACTTGGCGCCCTTCCAGGCATAGCGCTTGGGAACCAGCATCCGCACGGGCGCGCCATGGTCCTTCGTCAGCGGTTTCCCGTTCCAGCTGTGGACGAGCAGCACGTCCTCGTCATCGCAGGCGTCCAGCGGCAGGTTCGTGGTGTAGTCGTCGTAGGACGAACACAGCACGAACCTGGCCGACGAGAGAGGGCGCACCACGGACAGCAGGTGGCGGAAGCTTACCCCTTCCCATTCATTGCCGAAGGTGCTCCAGGTGGTTACGCAATGAAAGTCGGACACGAGGCGGGCTTGAGGCTGGGCAAGAAAATCCTGCCAGGACCATTCGACCGGGTTCGCGACGAAGCCGCCGACCGTCAGGTGCCACTCGGAGAAGGGAATGTCCGGCTTGCGCCCCAGATCCAGCACCGGCCAGTTGTTGACGAGATGTTGCCCTGGGGGCAGGCGATCCGGCTCAGGCGCTTCGTCTTCGACTTCGCGGCCGCCCAGTCCTCGTTTGGCTTTGGCCCAACTCTCCTTGGCCTTGATCAAGCGCTCGTTGTCATTCATACACCGGCCTCCCCGGCTACTGTAACACAGGCTTCGCAGACGTTACGAACTCAGAGGGGAGGCGTGCGGCGAACATGCTGAAGGCAAAGTCGCGGGTGATCAGAGGTCTCTTGCTCGGGCTGCTGCTGTTGATCAGCCCAGGATTTGGGGTGGCCGGCTCAGATCCCGATGACCCCATGCCTGAGGGAATGCGGCCTTCCCGGCCCGAACATCAACCGCAAAATTGGGCCTACGAAGGGGTCGAAGGGCCGGCGCATTGGGCGATGCTCAGTCCGGCCTATCGGACCTGTGAGCAGGGATCGCATCAATCGCCGATCAACATTCGGGGGGCGCATCATGTGAGCAACGGGGCAAGCCATCTGGGGTTTGACTACCGGCCGGCGCGGGTTCGACTGATGCACACGGGGCATACGGTCCAGGCTACCTATCAGGTCGGCAGCGTGCTGACATTGGATGAGACGTCCTATTCGCTCCGCCAGTTCCACTTTCATTCGCCGAGTGAGCACCGGATTGACGGGCAGTCGTACGACATGGAAATCCACTTGGTCCACCAGAGCGAGGATGGGCGGATTGCCGTGGTGGCCGTGATGCTGGAAGTAGGGTTGGAGAATCTCTCGCTTGAACGGCTCTGGGCCGAGTTGCCCCAGCGGATCGGACAGGTGTCCGGGGAAGTGGAACTCAACGCTGCGGACTTACTGCCCGGGCGAACGAATTATTATCTTTATGAAGGGTCGCTCACCACTCCACCCTGCACCGAAGGGGTGCAGTGGATCGTCCTGAAAGAACCCCAATTCATCTCGCTGTCCCAGATGACGCGCTTCCGGGCGTTCCTCGGCGAAGATGCACGCCCGCTCCAGGCGCTGAATGCCCGGGAAGTCGTCGAATACTGACCTGCCGTCCGACTCCGCGCTCTCCTCCCTGTAACAATCTCCTCCGCCGCGTGACTGACTCAGGAGGAGTCCGCGAGGGGTCCATCGTCACGGGGAGGGGAGAGTCATGAAAGCCGTTGCCGTCTATCCGGGTCGTGCCAATTCCGTTCATCTCGCAGAATTGCCGATGCCGACGTTGGGGGAGGTCCCGAACGGGCGGGGTGTGTTCGTGCAGGTCTTGCGGGTCGGCGTGGATGGAACCGACAAAGAAATCAACGCCGCGGAATATGGCGCGGCTCCTCCGGGCTATGACTTTCTGACGATCGGCCATGAATGCGTCGGCAAAGTGACCGAGGTCGGCGATCATGTGACGGAACTGGCGCCGGGAGATTACGTGGTGCCGACCGTCCGTCGGCCAGGCGGCAGCTTCTATGACCGGATCGGGCAGTATGACATGACGACCGACGAGACCTACTACGAACGTGGGATCAACCTCCGACATGGATATCTGACGGAGTATTTCACCGATGAACCCGAATACCTGGTGAAGGTCCCGCAAGGCCTCAAGCATGTGGCGGTGCTGCTGGAGCCGACCTCGGTCATTGAAAAAGGGATTATCCAGGCCTACGAGGCGCAACGGCGGTTCAAAGTCTGGCGTCCGCGGCGAGCTGCCGTGCTGGGATCGGGGACCATTGGCATGCTGGCCGCCATGTCCCTGCGCATGCGTGGGCTGGAGGTGACGAGCTTCGGCCGTCAAAAGGCGCCGTATCGCAATGCCGACATGCTCGCGCGAATCGGCGCTCGCTATGTCTCCACATCGGACATGTCTCTGGCGGCGGCGGCAAGGCGCTACGGGCCGTTCGACTTGATCTTTGAGGCCACCGGATTTTCTCCGATCGTCTTTGAGGCGATGGAACACTTGGGCAAGAACGGCGTGTTGATTCTTTCCAGCGTAACCGGTGGAGGGCGCGATGTCCAAGTGCCGGCGGACATGATCAACCTCGGCTTCGTCTTGGGGAATAAGATCATGGTCGGCACCGTCAACGCCAATCGCGAGTATTTCGAGGCCGGGGTCTACGATCTCTGTCGCGCGGAGCTGGAATTCCCCGGATGGCTCTCCAAGTTTCTCACCCACCCGGTTGAGGGGCTTGAGAACTATGCGGAGATGATGCGGCTCCTCACCGAGGAAAAGGGCGCGATCAAGGTGTTCGTAAACGTCGCAAAAGATTGACGGGCATCCTGACGCCTGAGCGGCGAGAAAAGAGCGATGCGTAAGGATCTCGTCGTGACTTCCTCGTCATCTTTTTAGGCCTGACCACAGGCATGGGCCTGTGGTCGAGCCCCTTCCTGTGCGCGTGCCTCTCAATACCCAAAGCAGGCTGTAACGATCGATCTTCGTGTACGACTCACCCTCGAGGGGTGGGATCAACCTGCCGAGCCGACACAAGGGGAAGGGTAGACATTCAATGAAGAGCGAAAAGGGAAATATCGTGGTCGGCCGGTGGGGCATCTTGGCAGGCGTCCCGGCGGCCGCGGGCCTGTGCTGGTATTTCGACCTGAGTCGCTGGTGGTCGTTGGAGCGGCTGATCATGGAGCGCGAACTGCTGCGGACCTTTGCCGAGATGCACTATGCGGAGGCCGTGGCGCTGTTCATCGGGCTCTATATCCTCGGCGCGGCGCTCTCCTTGCCGGGCGACGTGTTTCTGACCATGGCCGGTGGATTTTTGTTCGGCAGCGTGGCCGGCACGGTCTACGTCAATATCGGCGCGACCATCGGGGCGACGCTGGCGTTTCTGGCGGCGCGCTTGTGGCTGAGGGACTGGGTGGAGGGCCGGTTTGGCCGGCGCCTGGAAGGATTTCAGGATGGATTCGCGCAGAACGCGTTCAGCTATCTGCTGACCTTGCGGCTCATTCCGGCGGTGCCCTTTGTTCTGGTGAATCTGCTGTCGGGGCTCACCCGCGTAGACGTGGGCACCTATGTGCGCGCCTCGGCCTTGGGGATGCTGCCCGGCACCTTCGTCTTTGCCTATGCCGGGCAGGAACTCGGCATGATTCGGTCGGTCGATGAGGTCTTATCTCCCTCTGTGTTGCTGGCCTTTGGACTCTTGTCGATATTGTCGTTTACGCCCGTGATCTATCAGCATGTGAGGGCGTTCCGCGCGACGACCACCCCTCCCGTCTCGGTACGATATTCGAACCGTCATCGGGAAACGCTGCGCTCGCTGTTCTAGGAGGCACGTCATTGATGGGCCGAACACAAGGGGTCGCGGGCTTGGCGGGGATGGGGCTGATGCTCACCATCGGGCTCGGCGGGTGTCTCTCGCCGATCGCCATGCACCGGGCGGTGTTGGAATACGACCGGACCGTCAGCTACGTCGAAGCGGATCTCCTGCTGCTGAACATTGCCCGGGCCCGCTACCACCGGCCGGTGCATTTTACCGCGGTCTCCAGCGTGGCGGCCACGTTCGATTTTCGGACGAACGCCGGCATTCGGGGAGGGCTGGGACCGGTCGCGGATTCCTCCGAGCGGCCCATCAATCTGGAGTACAGCGCGAGCATTGCCGAGAATCCGACGATCACCATCGTGCCCATCACCGGCGAGGAATTTACGAAGCGCGTCCTACGTCCGCTGGATGAAGACAAATTCGAGTTTCTCGTCCGGCAGGGCTATGACATCAACATGGTGCTGCGCCTCATGGCCCGGGGCATCGCGCTCGAAGGGGAGGGAGGAGGGCCCACCGTCCTGTTCAATGCGCCGTCGCAGGGCGAAGGCTATCGGGAGTTTCGGCGTCGCTTGCTGCATCTGGCCGGGTTGGATGCGGAGCGCACACTCTTTATCGGGCCGATTGTCTTCGAAGAAAGCCAAACGGTCCGCACGAATCGCCCGCCCAATCCGGACGAAGTCGTCGCCGCGCTGGAGAAAGGGTTCCGATGGGATGGCGATGCGGAGGGGAAAGTCCATACGGTGCGCCGTAAGGCGGTGGGGCGTCTGCTCATTTCGAATTATGATCCGAGCCGGCTCTCGAATGAGGAGCGTCGCCGCATCCACGAGGAGGCGCAGCGGTTTCCTCCCGACCACGTCATGATCGACATTCGGCCTGACTTTCCGGGAGGCGACTGGCCAATGCATGGGTCGATTCTGCTGCGCAGCATGAACGCCATCATCGGATTCGTGGCCAGGAGTATCGAGGAAGAGCCGGAAATGGCCGTGGCGCCGGACCCGCGGACGAAGACGGTGGTCCGGAATCCTACCCGGGTGCTGGAAATCGAGGAATCGGCCTCCAAGCCGGATGATTACGAATTCTCGGTGCAGTTCGACGGTCGGCATTACTCGATTCGGAAGTATCCGGTGAGCCAAGGCATGGTGCCGAGTTGGAATCAAGAAGCCTTTGCCGTGCTGTCGAATCTGTTCCAGATGACGGTGACAGATTTGACCAAGTATCCGACGCCGGCGATCGCGATCGCGAAATAGTAAATAGCGCTGGCTTTCAGCGATCAGCTCACAGTGTAGGGGTAAAAACAAAGGCAGATGGCCGAAAGCCTGAGCAGAAGGCTGTGAAACCTATGGATCGCGACCGGATTGAACGCTATCTTGCCGACACGCTCGGAGGAAATCTCACCTGCCGGGAGTTCGTCGAACTCGTGACGGATTATCTCGACGAGGCCCTGACCTTCGGGCGCTGGGTGCAATTCCAGCTACACCTCGGTGTCTGTCCGGGGTGTCGGCGGTACTTGAATCAGATGAAGGTGACCGTCAGGCGGCTGGGCGACCTTCGTCCGGGGCCGCCCCCTGAACCGGTTCGGCGTGAGTTACGACAACGGTTCCAGGCCTGGGCCGCCACGCGAAGCGGCGAACCAGCGAGATGAATCCGCAGGGTGTGCGGAGGGATTATGGCTTGGAGAGATCGCAGACGGGCGCAAATTGATCGAGGTCAACCACGGCAAAATGTGGGTGGGAGGCGGAAAGCGCCGCGTCGATGGTCGAGAGCGGCTCATCGGCCGTCTTGAGAAATCCCACCAGCATCTGTCCTCGCTTCGGGAGGTCCTCGATTTTCGCGACAGAGCGGTAGGGACCGCGCAATTGAGCCAACCGCCGAATACTGCAGAGCAGAAAGAACGACGAGCCGACGGATGAGCCCACCTTGGTGATCGTGATGTCCATCACGGATGACCGCTCACGACGTTCGACTTCTTTGCCCACGATATCCATCTTGCTGGTGCCGTAGGCTTTGGAATCTGCCTCAAAGAGTCGGGCGGAGGCCGGCAGCGCCGTGATCAGTAGCACGAACCCGATGAGCCAGCGAACAACCATATGATGACGACTCACATGGCATGCCGCCGATGAGAAGCGGCTATTGCTGCACCGGCCCCGACTTGCGGTTGGCGGTGCCCAGTAAATCCATCTCCAGCTTGACGGGACTGTTCGGGTTCTTGCGGTCGAGCCAAACCGGCATCATGTCAGAGGACAGTTTCACCAGGGGAACTGCAACGATATGAGGCGCCTTGTCCGACGGGTTGGAATAGAGCGTGATCCGCACCGTCCTCGGCCGTAGGATGGGCGCCAACTGGGGGAGGGCGTCGTGGCTCACAAACCCCACCACCATTCCGCTGCCGTCGGCCAGCTTGTGAATCTCGTAGGCGTTTCCGGCGGGTTGAATCCGCTCCATGACGAGATCCGGGCTCTGCGTCACCAGGGCCATGGCCAGGGCCTGCGGGGGGATGAAGCCGAAGCTCCCGGTCGGCGCCAGAGAGAAGCGGGTCCCGGAGGCGTTGGCCGCGAGCTCGGTGACTGCATTCTTGGCGCGCAATTGATGCCGGAGGGCGGCCTCGCTGCCGGTCGCCTCGATCACGACCGCCGCCGGCACGGGTTTCTGCGCAGGCAGGATCTCGGTTTTGCCTTCTCCTGCCGCCTCAAGCGTGGCCGGGATGGTGCTCATCAGGAACAGGCCTGCCATGAGGTATGTCAGCCAGCGACGAGCCGATGCAGAGAGCGTGAATGGTGAAGTCGTGTCAGACATACGCGCAGTTCCTTCGTGGGGCAGTGAACAAGTTGCGATCATCGGTGGCGGGGGATTCTAGAAATCTCCAGGGAGAAAAGCAACAGAACGTTGACAGAATTGGCCAGCCTCGCATAGAGTAGTGACATTACTACAAATGGGAAGAGGGGGACACCTATGCAAGTCGGTCTTCGTGACGCGAATCAGCAGTTTTCAAAGCTGATGAAAGCCGTCAGAGGCGGGAAGGAGATTCTGCTGACCGAGCGCGGCAAACCTCTTGCCGTCGTCAGGCCCATCCGACAGGGGGATGAGACCGAGTCGACGATTCAGAGGCTTGAGGCGGCCGGGTTGCTTCGGCCGGCAGCCAGACGGGGAACCCTTCCGCCATGGAGGCCTCGATCAATGCGGGGCGTGCCGACGTCTCAGACCCTTCGCGAAGAAAGAGATGACCGGTGACGGAGGCACGCTGGGCGTATTTCGACACCAGTGTGCTGGTGAAACGATACGTCAAGGAAAAAGGTACCGCAGCCGCGCGGAAGCTGCTTCAACGATATCGGTGCCTGTCTTCGGCTGTAGCTCCAGTGGAAGTCCTCTCTGCACTCGCCCGCAGACGAACTGCCGGCGAGCTGTCCCAGCGGGATTTTCTCGCAATCCGGTCAAGACTTCATAAGGACAGGGCCTACTGGGAACTCGTCGAAGTAGGGCCGATTGTGCTGAGCCAAGCCGAAGAATTGGTCCAGAAAACAGGGCTCAGAGCCCTCGATGCCTTGCACGTCGCCTCCGCCCTCACGTTCCAGGCTGCCTCGGGCCTGACCATCCCCTTCATGACCGCGGATATCAGGCAGCGTGACGCAGCAGACACCCTCGCGCTTAACCTGATCTGGGTCGAGTAAAGAACGCTGCGCGCCGGGAACCGGGGCTGAATCGGCGCGCGCTATTCGAGATCGACCATCTCCGGATTCCACGCGACTTCCCAGAGATGCCCGTCGGGGCCCTGGAAGGATCCAGCGTAGTCGCCCCAAAAGGTGTCGTGCGGCGGACCGGTGATTGTCGCCCCCCCCCTTCAAGATCATCGCCCCGAACGTAATGACGGTGACGCGTGGCTTCATTTCTGTATCTCAGTATAACCAAAGAGGAGGGAACCGTCGCGAGCCGGGAAACGCGGTGATCTCTTTTACTGTCGCGAACTTTCTTCCTTCGGCTTTACCTTGGCTATGAAACCATGCACCCCACTGGATATCTGGTAGTGTCCCACCACTTCGAGTTGGCTGTTAACACCAGTAGGAGAAGTACAAGAACTTCCCAGGCATGCGGGGTGGTCAAAAAGGCTCAATGTCCCGTCCTTACGGCGGATAAAGGTGCCCAAGCCCGTCTGGCCAACTAAATCGCCGCTGTTGTTAATTCCTTTGGGATGTGTGTACGTGGTTGGATCCGGCATGATAGGGACAAACGTTCCATCGGCGTGACGCAAAAACCCTCGGTCACCAAATTGGGGGTCTCGCCAATAGCCGATAATATCACCTTCATTGTTAATCCCAGTCGGAACTGTCGAAGCAGCGCCAGGAAAGTCTAGAGAGCTGAAAGAGCCGACACTGTGGAAAAGAAATCCTCGTACTAAACCATCACAATCCTCGTAGGCCCCAACAATCTCTCTCTTGTCGTTAATTCCATGCGCGAAAGTGTGTATGGCATCTGGATAGCTAAAGGAATTGAAGGTTCCATCCTTGTTCCGTAGAAAACCGTGGGCAGGGCTCCCATTGCCCCCTTTCGTATTGTCATAGTAGAAGCCAACAACCTCGCCGTTGCCATTTATTCCTGTTGCGTTTGTAGTCTCGGCAGTATTTGGGTATTCGAACGATGTGATTGAACCTTGTCGATATCGAATGAAACTCCGTTGGCCGCCAGAAAATTGATAGATACCAGCAATGTCTCCTTCATCGTTGATTGATGTTGGAAACGTGCTTTGAGCATCGGGGAAATCCATACGAGTAAAGGCAAATGAATCATGTGGTTTATTTTTTCTCCACTCAGATCCAGCTGGGAGCAGCTGCTTGGTGGTAGCTCCCTTTTCGCCTGAGGGGTGTTTCCAATAATCTGGCCAGTACCACGCAGCGAAAGCAATAATCAATCCAAACACCGACAAGATAAGTCCCATCCGCGTGGGGAGACTCCATTTAGACCATCTTTGCCACACGGTTTTTAGAGAACCCATAAGGCAATCAAGATTCCCTGTCGGAAATATAGTGACATTCTACTTTTTGAGAAGTCGTCTGGTCGACCCCTACCTAACAACTTGACGCTCGACGGCGACTTGCGCGTAGGGGAGATCCCCGCGCTTGGTGAGCAGACTTTCCTTGGACAGGGCATAGCCAGGCTGCCTTTCACTGCGCGCGTCGAGGGAGGCCCGCCACCTCATCCTCCCGCCCCACGGACACCTCGGCGTCCGCGTTCCCGGCGGGCGCGGCCTCCGCGAGCAAGAAGGGCGGCCTGGCTGTGCCCTGTCCTAACTCTGCAAGCGCAGTCGCCCCCGAGGCGACGGAGCAGACGGGCGTCATGGGGCCCCTCGTGAATCCTCGGGCACAAGTATAGGGATAACGCCAACGGTTGATCACGGCGACCTGCTCGCATTGACCCTCGCTGGCGATTTCGCTACAACGTGTCTCGTCCGCGCTGCCAGTTGGTGCCGCCATGCTCCATCATCCTCGGAAGGTCCACATCCTTTTGCTCCTCGGGCTCGCGGTCGGTTGGGACGCATGGAGCGCTGCCGCGCTCGTCTTCGCCGAATCACCAGCCACCGAGCCCAACGCGGCAACGTTTCTCGTGCAGATCCTTCGTCCGGCCGACTGGACCGGCGGCGTGGAAGACTCGGACGGCTCGTGCGGCGCGACAGCGGGCGAGTATTCCTACTGGGTCTACGCCACGGCGGCTCGCTGCGGGGTGCCGCGCGCGCAGGCCGATCGCGTCGTCTCGATCCGTCAGCCCATCCCCGGCATGGCGCCACTGAAGGCCGGGTCGCAATTGCCCGGAGGTCGCTATGCGGTGTGGGTCTATGGCTCCGGGCAACCGGGGTATCCCTGGGTCAGCCTCTGTGCCAAGACCTGCGCGAGGGGACCGATGCCCGAGCAACCTTCGTGGGTCTTCCTGGACTGGATCGAGATCCGCGACAACCAGGCGCTCGATTTCCGGACCTATCGGCAACCGGACGGCCATCGCTTGGAAGTCCAGGCCGTCGTCATCTCGTCGGAGAACAGGAAACCCGACTGGCTACCATAAGGCCGCAACGCTGAACTAGGGGCTCAGCGGGCCCGCGCGCTACTCTCGGGCGAAGATCAAGTCCAGGATCTGCTTGGCCTCACGCGCGATCTGGGCGGGCTCCTTCTCGAACGTGTGGAGAATTTCGAGCAATCGGTGGACCTCCGCGTGGTCTGGTTTGAGCCGAACCGCGACAAGGAGGGCCTCACTCGCGGCTGTCTGTTGACCCTGGACCATGCGTACCAATCCAAGGTCGGCATAGGCTTCCGCGTCGTCTGGTCGGAGCGTGGTTGCGGTCTCCAAGGCGGTCACGGCCCCGGACCAATCCCTCACTCCCATCAGCGCGCGTCCCAGCCAGTAGAACGCTTCCCCGTCATTCGGCGCTAAGCGAACGGTAGTGCGGAGGGATTCGACGGCGCCGGCCCAGTCATGCCGGTCGAGCTGAATGACGCCAAGACCCCGGTGCGCGTCCAGTAGTTCAGGTTGCAGCGCAAGGGCTGCATGATATTCCTCTACCGCTCCGTTCAAGTCCCCTCGATGGGCCAGTGCTTCGGCCAGCCGGAGGTGTGAGGCGGCATCCGTGCCGCGGAATTCGGGCGCGGCCCGGAGCGGCTCGCGGGCCCGTCGAAATTCCGCCTCAAGGTCCGCCTCCGTCGGCCCTTCAGGATTGAGCCGAGGGTCGGGAGCGATCACTTGCGCATTCGTCTCGCTGAGTCTGCAGAGTATGGCGGCGAGGAGACACACCAGCGTGAGCAGGCGAGACGATAGGGTCATGGAGTGGCTCGGGCGATCATAAGATGGACATCAAGGCACAACGCCCGCAAGGAGTATAGCGCACCTCCCTTCGGCCGTGTGAGGAGTCGGTGGCGTTGCGCCGTTCTTCGCCGGAATGCTAAACTTTGCCCTCCTTCGCACTCGTGTTGTCGGCTCTGCCGTCTGTGAGTCTGGTCCCCATCGTCGCGGCTTGCGGAGATGGAGAACGTGCCCCCCCACACCACCCCTGATCTTGCCGCCCCATCGGCCGGCCAACCGGCCACATCCTCGCGCGACCTCGCCAAGACCGGCGAGGTTCTCCGAAAAATCGTCGAAGGCGTGGACGCCAACATCGGCGAGCAGTTTTTCCCATCATTGGTGCAGCAATTGGCCACGGCCTTGGGCGTGGACTATGCCTATATTTCCGAGTTGAGCGAAGACGGCAGCCGGTTCCGTTCGCGGGCCGGCTGGGGCAAGGGGCAGGCGCTCCCGGCCTTCGACGTGCCGGCCCGCGGACCCTGCGAAACCGTGCTCGCGCGAAAGTGTGTCCACCATCCGAATCAACTCCGCTCCTTGTATCCCAATGTCCAGCTCATTCAGGACATCGGTGTCGAAAGCTACTGCGGAGTGCCGGTGGTCAATACCGCCGACCGGGTCATCGGCCATCTGGCGATCATGGATTCGAAGCCGATGCCCGACCCGCTGATCGCCACCTCGATTCTCGGCATCTTTGCGACCAGGGCCGCCGCTGAGTTCGAGCGTTTGGCGATGGACGCGCGCCTCCGGCGCAGCGCTGATCTTCTGCGCCGCATCGACGAGGGCACGGCGTCGGTGGTCGGCGAGCATTTCTTCCAGTCCTTGACCAAAAATCTGGCGGCGGCCCTCGGCGTACGGTATGTGTTCGTCGCCGAATTGCTGCCGTCCGGCAAGCGGGTGCGGACGCTGGCCTTTCGGAAGGGCGACGGATTCGCCGAGAACGTGGAATACGATCTGGAGGGTACGCCCTGCCAGCGGGTGATTCGGGGAGAAGTCTGCCACTACGAGCAGGACATTCAATCCCTGTTTCCGCGCGATCAGGATCTCGCCAAACTGGGGGCGCAGAGCTACCTGGCGGTGCCGCTGGTGGGCCCGACGGGAAAAGTGTTGGGCCATCTGGCAGCATTGGACACCAAGCGGATGCCGCTGACCGCCGAGGAATTGTCGATCTTCAAAATCTTCGGCTCGCGAGCCGGCGCGGAATTGGAACGGAAGCAGATGGAAGCTGCGCTGAAGCGCAATGAGGTGGATTTGCGGGACCTGTTCGACGAGGCGCCCATCGCCTACGTGCACGAGGGGCTGGATACCCGATTCATTCGCGCCAACAAATCGGCGATGAAAAGTCTGGGCATCACCCCGGATCAAATCGACGGCACCTACGGCAAAACGTTTATCCCCGATACGCCCGAAGCCCAGCTCCGTCTCAAGGATGCGTTAGCCTCGATCGGCAAGGGCATCGACACCAGCGGGGTGGTGCTGGAACTTCGCCGCAAGGACAACGGCCAGCCGCTGTGGATCAAGTGGTGGTCGCGGCCGGACCCCAGCGGCGCCTACACCCGCACCATGTTCCTCGACATCACCGAGCAAGTGTTGATGGAACAGGAAAAGGCGCGCCTGGAAGCTGCGAACCTCTACCTGCAGGAAGAAATCAAGACCACGCACAATTTCGAGGAGATCATCGGCACCTCGGCGCCGGTCAAGAAGGTGCTCCAGGCCGTTGAGAAGGTCGCGACGACGGATGCGACGGTGTTGGTGACGGGTGAGACGGGCACCGGCAAGGAATTGATCGCACGCGCGATCCACCATCTCAGCACGCGGAAAGACGGGGTGCTGGTGAAGGTGAACTGTGCGGCCATCCCCGCCGGCCTCATCGAAAGCGAACTGTTCGGGCACGAGAAAGGCGCCTTTACCGGCGCGCTGGCGCGGAAGATCGGACGGTTCGAGCTGGCGGACCAGGCGACCATCTTTCTGGATGAGGTCGGTGAGATTCCGCTGGAGCTGCAGACGAAGCTCCTGCGCGTGTTGCAGGAAGGGGAGTTTGAGCGTCTGGGCAGTACGAAGACCATGAAGGTCAACGTGCGGGTCATCGCCGCCACCAACCGCGACCTCGAAAAAGAAGTGCGTGAGGGCCGGTTCCGCTCGGACCTCTACTACCGGCTGAACGTGTTTCCGATTCCGCTTCCGGCGCTCCGGGATCGAACCCAGGATATCCCGCTGCTCGTCGCCTATTTTGTGAAGAAGTACGCCACGAACTTGGGCAAGCGGATTGAGTCGGTGCCCGGTCCGGCCATGGAAGTTCTGAAGGGTTATGCCTGGCCCGGCAATATCCGTGAGTTGGAGCATGTGATCGAGCGCGCGGTCATTCTGAGCCCAGGCGCAGAACTCGAACTCAGTGATTGGATGCCGAAGAGCGCTGCATCCCCTAGTTCCCCCAATGGATCGCCCGCGACGCTCGAAGAAGTCGAACGGGCCCACATTCTGGCGATCCTCACCAGAACCAACTGGCGTGTCAGTGGCGAGAAGGGCGCCGCCAAGATTCTCGGCCTCAATCCCACCACCCTCGAAGCCCGATTGAAGAAGTTGGGCATTTCGCGACCGGACTAGCAGAAATGCCAGAATCTGTTGATTTGTTGATCTGTTGACCGAAGAGATCTGCCTGCCCGACCATTTTCTTCGCCAATGCATCAAATCACCGGATCGACAGATCATCAGATTCCCACGACTTTTTCCCAACATTTCGTGACCTCCCAACATATTGGGAAATGATCTTGGGACTTTTCCCCTTCCTCTCTTCCGATTTCGAATAGCCAATTTATTTCTCTCCTGAAGATTCAATAAGTTAGGAGTAGCAGCCTCTCTGTTTGCTGCTTAGGCACGAGCATTGCTGAATACTTGAAAGCAAGGAGAGGGACGGCGCGATGTTGAAGATTACGAAGACTGCAGCCAACGGCAGAAAGGTGGTCATGAAGCTCGAAGGCAAGATTACGGATCAGTGGGCTGCCCTGCTCGATGGAGAATGCCGGGCGGCTCTGCGAACCCGCCATAAGGTGGAATTGGATTGCTCCGGTGTGGACTATGTGGACGAGAGAGGGGTGGAAGTCCTGAACAACCTCCCTCGGAAGCTGGTCACCCTTATCAAAACTTCCGGTTATATGACGGAGCTGCTGCAGACAGGAGGTCGATCATGAGGCCGATAGCCTCGGTAGATACAGTGGCGTGGGGGACACCACAGAGTCTCTCGGTCGGGGAAAGCGGGGCGCAGGGATCTCAGGCCTCCAGCGAAGATCTCCGATTGGTTGAACGGCTCCGATCCGGCGACGAACAGGTCTTTACCGATCTGGTCAACCGATACCATGGCTCACTCGTCCGGTTGGCGAGCATGCACGTATCGGACCGGTCGATTGCCGAGGAGGTTGTTCAGGACACGTGGATGGCCGTGTTGGAAGGGCTGGACCGGTTCGAGGGGCGCTCGTCTCTCAAGACCTGGATCTTCAGTATCCTGACGAACAAGGCCAAGACGCGGGGTGTACGGGAGAGCCGATCCATTCCGGCCTCGGCCTTGATGCGTGACGAGGATGAGGCCGACGAGCCGGCCGTGGATCCCTCATGGTGGCAGCGCTCGGGGCACTGGAAAGACTATTGGACGAACTACCCCCAGTCGTGGGATGAGGGGACGCCCGAGAAGGCCCTGCTGGATAAGGAGGGGGCGACACTGCTCACCGAGGCCATCGGGGCGCTGCCCCCCCGGTTGAAACAAATCATCGTCCTGCGAGACATAGAAGGATTGGAAGCCGAAGAAGTCTGTGCCATATTAGCGGTCAGCGATGCCAATCAACGCGTGTTGCTGCACCGAGCCCGGGCCAGGGTCCGCACGATGCTGGAGGGCTACATGGAGAAGCGGGTGAAACGCGCATGACCAGAGAAGAGATTCGAATCTACGTTCTGGACTACCTGGCTGGTCGATTGACCTGTAAGGAATGGGTCGAGATGGTCACGGATTATCTGGAAGGGTCGCTCGCCCTGTGGCCAAGAATGCGATTCCATCTACATCTTGGGCTGTGCAAAGGCTGTCGACACTATTTGCAGCAGATGCGGCACATGATTAAGACCGCCAACCGACTGCCGTCCGAGTCGGCTCCGGCCCACGTGCGGGAGGAGCTCCTTCGCCGTTTCCGCTCGGTAAGTCGGTGAGTGGATACTCAAAGGGGGGTCCCTTAATCGAATACCGGAAACCCCTTCACCAGATCTGCACCGGCGCCTGTTCCCTCCCCATCAGCGAGACCTGAAAACCGACGCGCGTCGGGTGGTTGAGGCACAGGCGGCCCTCCCGGCTCAGCCGGTCGACCGTCAGGAACAACTGATTCCAGGAATAGGCGGGGAGGTGCCTCGTTAACTCGTCGAACGTACAAGGCCCGGTTCGATTCAACTCCTCAAGAATCGCAGTCTCCAAGTCGGTTACTTGTCCCATACCGCCCCCCTCCATATTCGTGAGTCATTCTCGGTCTATGGAACTGCGACGATGCACGCGGGAATCTTGGCCTGTCATGAAGAGACCCGTTTCCGAAAGGGGCGTATCCGACGGGGGATGGGGTTGCCAGAGCGTCCGGATTCGCCTCGCCCCTGCGATGGGATCGGCTCCGGTACCCGGCCGCAGTGCACGCAGTGCCAGGCGGAAACCCACCGCAACCCATACCCGTCCTCGTCCCCATCGACATAACTTTCGACTGTGATGGCTCCCCGACAACCTGTGCAGCTCATCGAAGTCCCTCCCGGTTCAATTCTGATAGAACAGAGTCGCATCGCGAAGGACGGTGTTACGGAAATTTCTCTGCTCGGGCATCCATGGCGTCCGGCCACCCCGTACTACGTATACGTAGCGACAATGAATGCATCTCCTATGCCTGTGAAGACGTGGGTTGTAACGTATGAGATCTCTTGAGGACTGTTGAGACAGAGCGATTGCGGAGCTGCGTAGGCTGCAGGGAAGGTCCTACAGCAGACGTCAATGATCTGACCGCACCGGAGGGGCGCACGGTATCTCCGTGGACCTGGAACGAATGGGAAGGGAGGTCGCAGTATGAAAGACAGCCTGTGGATTGCCGCCGTCACGGCCATGTCTGCCATAGCGGTCGGAACTGCATTCGGCCTCCTCGGGGTCTTTTCCGCTCCGGCCGATGCTTTCATTGGGATGAAGGCCCCGGACGTGACAAGCCTGGTCTGGTTGAACCAGGACAGTCCTGCCGCGGGGGAATATCGGGGCAAGGTCCGGCTGGTCGAGTTCTGGACCTTCGGCTGCTACAACTGCCGCAATGTCGAGCCGGAGGTGAAGGCCTGGCATGAGCGCTATGCCGCCAAGGGCTTGGCCATCATCTCAGTCCATTCGCCCGAATTCGCCTATGAAAAGAATGTGGAGGCCGTACAGCGATATGTCCGGGAACATCGGATCACCTATCCCGTGGCTATCGACAATGACTTCGAGAA
>FKKE01005123.1_pt2 | contig 26878 bp, 31 predicted proteins | sample 1106331 | NCBI WGS metagenome assembly FKKE01 (sample SAMEA3931202, study PRJEB13176) | freshwater metagenome | biome: Drinking water system; feature: drinking water; material: freshwater | place: China | collected 2013-02-06
CGCGGGTTCGACTTTCAGCGGACCTTTTCCGAACAGTTCATTGAGCTACAAAAGCTCGCGCCACGGTGGAACTTGGTGACCTATCAATGTGAGAACTGTGACTGGTGCATTAATTGCGCGTATTGCAAAGACTCGTATCTCGTCCGCTCATCAATCAGTGCTCAAGATTGTTTTTATAGCGATAAGATTCAACGGTGCAAAGATGTTTCAGATTGTCTCAATATCTCCGACTCAGAACTGTGCTACGAATTAATTAACGCGAGCCATTGTTTTGAAGTGTCGTGGTCGGAAGACGTTGAGGGATGTCAACATTCCTACTATCTCTACGATTGCCGCAGCTGTTCATACTGCATTGGATGCGTTGGGCTATCCCATAAAGAATTCTATTTTCTTAATGCGCCAGTTACTCGAGAGGAATTCGCTACAACTCATACGAAGCTTTTGAACGATGCTGAATTTCGTAACAGTGTGGAAATGCAATTTGAAAAACTAAAGCAAAAATATTTGCACCCTGCGGTGAGGATTTTACAATCCGAGAATTGTATCGGAGACCGCCTGTGGAACTGCAAGAACGTATACTGGGGATTTTCCTTAAAAGACGCGGTGGACTGCTCCTATACTCACCTTGGAACTTCGGCAAAGGACTGCTTCGACTGCTCGCAGCCGGATGAAATGGAGCTTTGTTACGAAGTTACCTCAGCTTATAAAACTTACAATTCAAAATTCTGTTTTAATGTTTTCGAAATCCGAGACTGTGACTATTGTGAAACGAGTGGCATGATTCACGATTGCTTTGGTTGTGTTGGACTACACAGAAAAAGCTTTTGTATCCTTAATAAGCAATATTCCAAAGAAGGGTATTCGCAACTCCGTGCGCAAATTGTCGAGCATATGAAGAAGACGGGTGAATGGGGCGAGTTTTTTTCGATGAAGCATTCACGTTATTGTTATAACGAAACTGTAGCGTACGAATATTTTCCTCTTACGAAAGCTGAATGTGTCGCCCAAGGATATCGATGGCGTGAGGAGAGGAAAGACGAAAGCATTACGAACGCAGATCGCGTTACATGCCCTTCGAGTCAGAAGCCATTTCAACTTCAACAGTCAGAACTTACTTTTTATCAGCGAATGGGTCTTCCCCTACCTGTCCTTCATCCAGACGTGCGACATTCTCTTCGGCGAGGAAAGACCAACCCATTAACGTTGTTTCGAACAAAATGTGCCGTTACACAAAATGAGATTTTGACCTCCATACCTCCGAGTCGACAGTGGTCAGTTGTTCATGTAGACGAATATCAAAAGCGATTTCAGTAAGAGGATAGGTTGAGATGAAGGAATATCTGCTGGTTGGAGTCGGGGGCATGGTCGGTTCGATGACTCGCTACTTGAGCGGCAGTTATTTTATGGCGTGGTTTCCAGCCGCTCGTTTTCCCTGGGGAACATTTTTTATCAATGTACTTGGATGTCTTTTGATTGGCATTGTCGCCGGGCTCATCGAGCGAATGACAAACTTCAATGCTGAGATTCGGTTGGCCGTTATCACAGGGTTTCTTGGAGGATTCACTACATTCTCTGCATTTGGAATTGAGACTGTATCCTTAATGAAAAATGGCTTTCCTTTTTTGGGATGCACGTACGCTATTAGCTCTGTTGTTCTTGGCGTCGGCGGAGTTTATCTTGGATTAAGGCTAACAATCTGAAGGCATAACACGCGCTTGCAAGTCGACTATATTACTTTCAGATCTGATCGTTGCAGAGCCATGGCTCTCATGAGCTCAATGATTTTATTTGTAGCTCTTATTGGTGGAGCCGGCATCATCACTGTATGCGCCTTTCTTCAGGTTCAATCTTTTGATCTTCAACGATCAATCGGAGCTGTAATCGTCTTAGGAAGTGTTGGGGCAATTTTTGCTTCACTGGTTCCACTACTTACTAATGTTCGTGGAATGGACCTCGAATTGACCGAGCGTAGTGTGAAAGGACCGATTGGCAGTTCGAGGAATACGCGACTTTTTCCGACCCGGGCCGAAATAGCACTGAATGAGATCGATTGGGATAATTTGCCAGATGATGACCAGTTTTCTGCATTACGTTCATTTTTGAGATTGAGAATAATTCCAAAACCCATGCCGCAAATCAAAACTCGAGATGGACGAGCAATAGTTCTTGATTTTTATCTCCACAGCCCTGCACAACTTAAGGAATTTATGCGACTGTTACGATCGATGCGAAGAGCGATCTAACTTGTGTCGCCACACCACTACTCTTTTCGTTGCTGTTTAGTGAACCGCGCCGAAGACCACCCACGAACCTTCGACGCGGAGCTATTCAGTTATAGCTAATCCGGAATTGCCGAAATTCTAGCCCGCCGTAGTAGTTTCCTCCTCATCATCCGGCAGAGCGAGATCCATCCCTTCCGGGATTTCCAGCGAAACGGGAGCTACCACAAGCTTCACGTTTCCGCCGACGACCTGATACCCAAAGCCACGTGCGTCGGAGTCGACGGTTTGAACGAAAAGCATATTCCCGGGTTTCCGGGTAAATGTTTTTCGTTCTCCGTCAGCGGCAATGTACCAGTATTCAATTATTCCGGCGATTCCGGTGTCCGGTGCGCAAACTGCGACAAGTGCCGAATCGTCGGGCTTATGCTCCTCGCGCACGAAATTCTCGTTTCGGTGAAGCGCGGTGAGCGAATGCAGCGAGATATAGCCGGAGGCAAAGGAAACTCGCCGTACATCTCCCCAGGTAGCGCCCGTTGATAACAACCTTAGCGTTCTGCAAAAGAAGTTTACTTGAATCATTATTTCTGAACCTTTCACAAAATAAGTTCCAGCATGACCGCTCAGCGAGCGGTTCGCGAAACAGCATAGTGAAATGTCACTGCCGATGGTGCCATCAACGGTGCATTTAACTTCATCGCTCTACCCTTCAACACACACAGTCTGAAAAGAATGTATTTCTTGCTGAATCGGCGTGTACAGAAAGCAACATAGTAGGTCAAAATTTTTGCATTTTGAGGAATTCTGTGGCTAACTTTGGCACACTTTACGAGGATTTTCGGGTGAAACTGACTACCTTAGATCACACTATCCTTGCTCAACTTGACCGCGACTGTCGTGTGCCGATGACCGAGCTTGCCGAGCGTATTGGTGAGTTACGTCAGTCCGTTGAATACCGGGTGCGTCAACTTGTGAAGCACGAAATCATTACTGGCTTTCGTGCTGTGTTCAATCCGCATCGGATCGGGTTTAAACTCAACAAACTCTATTTCAAACTCCGTAACATTGGGAAAGCACGAGCGGAACTGCTCAAAATGCTCCGTTCTTCGGAGATGGTTTGGTGGATGGGCGAGTGTAGTGGAAGTTGGGATTTAGTTGTTGTGTTGTTCTGTCGCGATGACTACGAACTGTTCGATCAAAAAAATAATCTCCTTGCAAAATTTAGTTCGATTATCGTCGAGACAAAAACAGAGACGTTGCTCGAGGTCTACCATTTCCCAAAAATGAGTTATCTCACAGGTGAAAAAACCGAGCCGGTGTTCTGTGGTGGACGTCTTACGGAAAACACGCTCGAGAAACTGGACCACGTCCTACTTGCAGAGCTCCTGAGCGATGCTCGTATCTCGCTTACGCAACTGGCAAAAAGACTTCGCAGCGATCGTGCAACTGTTCGCGCGCGCCTGCATAAGCTTGAAGAACTTGGTGTTATTATCCAGTACCGGCTTGATGTAGATCTTACGAAATTGGGTCTCGAGATGTATAAAGCTGTGATTGCTTTTGACTGCTACACCGAACAAGATCATACCAAACTCCTCGGCTATATCTCGTCTCTCCCCGGAGTCCAGCATTTTATTCGCAATTTAGGAAATTTAGAACTTGAGCTTATTGTGAAAGATTACCACGAATATTCAGCTGTGATCGATAAACTGAAGAAAAGTTTTCCATATCTCATTCAGCATATTGATTCCCTCCTGATCCTCACGGATGAATGGACGCCATCGTTTAATCGCAAGGAATTTGTTTCGAGATTCAGAACGAAACCGAAGCCGGGAGTCGTCAACGGCTAGGAAAATGAAATGGGTCGCCTGAAGCTTTTATTTTTGGGATCCAGGAGTAGATACGCCACTGTAATCGGCGTATAACAAATGTGTTGAAGAAGTGAACGAGTTAAAAACATGAATGATAATCGACTCCCTGTTGTCCCTCGTCTCTGTTTTAACTGGCTACCCACCTATCGCTATGGATTGTTTGCTTATAAAGCGCTGCAACAAGCCTGTGCGCTCCGTGTAACGCAGAAGAATGGAAAATTAAGTCTTGGGCCCTTGGCTGAAGTTCATGGCTTAGAGTTTCCACTAGAACGCGTCCGGCCAGTTGCTATTGACGCAGTGCTTTCGACCACCGATATTCAGGGCTACATCACTCGGCAATTTGCTGATGCACTCCTTCCATTTTCTAACGGGAAGCCTTACTTATCGTTAACGGAAGATATCGCCTTAATTGTCGCAAAAGAGGGCCGAGAAGGTAACGACCTCCTGCAAAATGTTATTCCATACATGTCCCCTGCTCCGCATACACTCACGGCGTCACTTGCTGTTGCTGGTGATTACGCTGATGTAAGTGAGTCCCGGCTAACTGAAGCGCATCTCAGGAGAAAGAATGCGGCTTCCGCGTTGAGAGCGGAACTCGCGAACGCATATCAGTGCAAAGCAGAAAGAATTCTGCTCCATCTCAATGCGGTCGGCGGCTTGATTGAGGCAACTACTCGTTACCTTCACCGTTCAAAACCAGGCTTTCGTACCTGCTCGCTTGCGCCCGAGTACTGGGATTTGATGCGATACATATTAACGTATTCGCGAGAAGGACTTCGCCTTGTTCCTGGGCGAGATGGGTCTGAGTTTCCAACGAAAGCTTGGCTCTCTGCGCTCGCTCAAGCGGATAATGATTTCGCGTATATCAGCCTGACCAGTAATCCGGTGGGGACGACTCTCTCACGGGAAACATTGTTGGCCGGACTAGAAGCACTGCCGAACGATACATTATTTTTTATCGATTGTACTTCAGTAGATATTGAAGAATGTTCCTCAATAGAAAAACTGAGCCCACTCCTTAAAGATTTTTCTCATAAAAACCTGATCATCGCAAAATCGTTCTCTAAAGAGTATGAAATCGGGGATCTTCGAATCGGCTACGCGGTATGTACTCGCCAAGAAACTGCAGACGCCATTTGGCCGTATATGACCGGCTATCCACCGGAACAGGTCTCTAAAACAGCGCTAGCCGTGATGAAAACTGGAAATGCTGCGGTCATTGATCGTTATCGTGTGGCAAATCGTCTTTTACGTGAAATGGCGAAGAGCTCTCCTCGCTACCGATTCACGGGGGACTGTAGCAATTACACGCTGCTCTTCTGCGATTCGGCAGATGAATGTGTGCGAATAAAAGAACGCATCGCGAGTGTCTATGGACATGAAATCTATCCTGGTGAGCTTCCAATGCAAGGCGGCGGAGATCTTGGGTTAAGCAAAGAGGAGATAGATCTCACCACAATGAAGAATATTCCATTTCTTGCTCCAGAAGCATTGCGCTTAGTGGTGACACCTGAATCAATGCAGGCATTTCAAAAATTACTGTAGGAAGAACCTTTTCCTGCTCACAGGCGCGCTATATGAAGACAACTCGACTTTACACGGACAAGGACAACAAGTCTGCCTTTGAGGATCTTCGAATTTCATTGGAACGCGTGGGCGTGGAGCAATTTGCTAATTTATGTGCCCCTTCTTCAATGATATTGAATGAGACCGATACAGGCCACGAGTACGATTGGCACAATGCTCCGAAGAAACAGTGGGTGATAACGCTCCAAGGTGAAATTGAAGTACAGCTTCGTGACGGAACTACACGGAGATTTGGTCCAGGCAGCATTCTACTTGCTGAAGATCTTACCGGCACTGGACATGCGACGAAAGTTATAAGCAAAGAGCCCTGGAGATGTTTGTATTTGCCGTTCGATGGGACAATGTTCCCTTAAGTATGAAAAAGCAGCTGACTCTTCGTCAAAGATACTCAGGTCCGGTATGAGTCTTGAAAGCCTGAATGAGTTCTCAAAGCGATTTGCCAAAAAGTTGCTGGAGTCGCATCCAGACTTGGAAGCATTCTGTAGCGTTGACCAAAACTCTAAAGTCGAGGCGGGGACACTCTTACTCCGTATTCCTCCCGGCTCCAACAATCTCTGTGATGGGCTCTGGGCGTCTACACATGACGGCGAAGTTATCGTCGGTTTTGATACCCATCATGCTCATTTCAAAGCTACTCGAGCTCATTCTGAAGAGGATAGTTTTGTCGATGCAGTAGAACATATCGGCAATATACTTTCCGAAAAGATACTCGCTGTTGCATGGTACCGCGGGGACCGATGCCGCGGGGGGATGCCGATGAGTCCGGGTGAAAACCCCTCGCCCCCACGCATTCTCGGTATTGGAGTAAATCGGATTAGGGTTCGGTCATGGAACGGCACATATGACGAAGACAGGCAACGGTAAATGACAACTTCTGCTCAGGAGACTCAAGGGGCCTAACCCCTTGACCCTTTTGGAGTGCTCGTTACAATGCGTTATGGCGCGGAAGAAAGGTTATTTTTTTGAACATAAAACCAAACCAATTATCTCCTTTGGTGGTTTTATCGCTCGGCTTATTCGCTGTGGCCTGCTTGCATTGGTAATTGTTGCAATCTCAATGTTGTTGGGGACAGCGGGATATCACCATTTTGAAGGAATGTCCTGGCTAGATGCGGCACTTAACGCTTCGATGATTCTCACTGGGATGGGTCCAGTTTCAACCTTACAAACAGAAAATGGAAAACTTTTTGCTATTTTTTACTCCCTCTTTAGTGGAGTAGTGTTTTTAAGTGTTACTGGTTTGATTCTCGCACCGGTCGCACACCGCATGTTGCATTACTTTCATATCGAGGACGAAAATTAGCGCTCCCCTGTGCTGCGATGAAAAAAGGATTGGGAGTTGTTTCCCGACCCCTTTTTGATTCCCGTAACAACGTAAAGATTAGTTAACAGCGCATCGGAACACTAGAGCATCAGCAAAGAGCCTTGTCTTCATGCTAACCCTGCGGAGATGGGATTCAAATTCTGAATTGATACCTAACGTTAGTAGCCCTAAGCACTTCTTTTTGGCTTATCATTCATAACAATCCAGAACTTTCAAGTCACAAAAATTGACACTGTCATAGCAATAGTTGTAACTCGACTTGGAATTTGTACGATCGATGGAGGTAATATGGTGAAAACAAAAGTTGTATTTGTATTCCTGTTCTTGATGATAACGAGCGACGCATTGGCACAATCAATTAAGATTGAATGCGGTTCTGAAGATAACGGTGGGTTTACTAATACCGTCAATGCTAACGTTGGCTCAGCAGGTGGAGTTAATTGGACTTACGGCGGGATTGTTGGCGAGCTCACACCTGGTATTAGTGTCAACCTCTATACCTCAATGTATAAGGTTAACACTCGATTATTTGAACACGAGCATACCGCAATCACGTTCTTTAAGGGCGACGAGCTTATCGGCTCTGCTTCGATGAGCTTAACCCTAAGCCAGCTTGGCAAGCCGTTTCATCTCGGTGTAGCTGCGTCTCATCCTGAAGTAGACCCAGAGGGACTTGGCTGCATGATTACTCTCCTGCCTCGAAGGACGAGATAAGTTCGTCACGGGAGCCGATGTCGATCAAAACAGCGCTCGGCTCCCGTCTCTCTTACGCGCAATCCAGAAACAAACTAACTAAGTCCGGACTCACCAAAAAAATTCTCTAGCACCGTGCGTAAAATCCGTCGTGATGCAGAGAAGCGTGTTTGGTCGTTTAGCACGATCTTCGGGACATCCAATATTTTCTTGTTTATAAATACCTGCACTCGTTAAATTTTCTTCCGTTAACTTATTGGGTGTCCAGTATTTTTCTCCAGTATTTTCTCCAGTATCTTCGAGTATCATTGTGGCACGAAAGCTACATATCATGATGTGTAAGTTACAAATTGTCCGTAACTAAGTTACATTATTTTTTAGGAGTTTTTATGAAAATAGCGATAAGTTGCGCCTTCGCCCTTATGTTAATCGCGGAGACAGCGTATGCCTCTTGCAGTCACGATTATCGTGCGTGTTTAAACGCATCTGCTATTGTGGGCATGTACTGTGGTAATCATCGAAGTTGTGAAGATCAAATAAATCGAAACAATGATTATTGCGGTTGTGAGAGGATGTTATGCGAAGGGGATGACGCTTCCGAACTTCACGAATTCGGTTGCTCCGCACAATTTCTATAGTGAAGTAAGTTGCTCGGTCGCTATAGTACCGGACACTACTGAGTTTCAGATCGCTCAAAAAAGTTCTCTAACACCGTTCGCAAAATCCGCCGTGATGCAGAGAAGCGCGTTTGATCGCACAAAATCTCTGTTCGCGATTGGATGAACTCACCGTGCTTATGCCCAACTTCAAGCTTTTCCGAAATCGCTGTTAGGTCCAGCATCGAAAATTCTAAGTGGAACTGCAAGCCAAGCACGCGGTCTCCATAGGAGAAGGCTTGGTTTGCACACCCTTTGCTGCCAGCGAGCTGAATACAGCTCGGCGCTAACTCAAACGTATCTCCATGCCAGTGAAACGGAACGAATGTCGGTTCCACGCCGCGAAAAAACCTGCTCTCTTCACCAGCTGCTGTCAGTTGTACCGGAAACCAACCGATCTCTTCGAGGTGATGTTGATAGACCCGCCCGCCAAGAACTTCTGCAACCAACTGCGAGCCGAGACAGATCCCAAGCACGCGCTTATCCGCTTCAATCGCCTGAGCAATGAACCGCTTTTCCGGAGCGAGCCAAGAGAACTTTGGCTCGTCATAGCACCCCATCGGACCGCCCATGATCACCAAGGAATCGAAAGTATCAAGCTCAGGAAAGGGTTCGTTGTTAAAGATTGAGAGCCGCGCGAGACGACCATGGCCCTCGGCAAGCCACCGTTCGATCTCAAACAACCCTTCGTAGGGAACATGTTGGATGCCAAGGACTACTGAGCTCTGCTGAACGAGGCTCCGCATCAATGAGACTTTTCTGCGATAACAAATAGGACGCGATAAGTAGAGTAGACTGAGCCGTTCCCATTCCGGAAGCGCCGATCGTACTCGCGCATAAGTGCCTGTAATTCACTTCGCGTAAGGAGCGTTTGACCATGCGACACCGCGCCTCCGGTCACTCCCAGTTCGTGAATGCTCCGTAGAAATTCGCTGGCACTTCGATGATATTCGCGAATTTCCTGTTCCTCCTCGCGGATGATTCGTAAACCCGAGACAAGGAGCGCCTCTCGTACCTCTGCTCCAGTGGGAAGTCTTGAGAGCGGCCGCTTGTGGGAAGCCACCTGGAGGCGTGCAGCACGAAGCTCTCCAAGAGTGCCATCAACCATCAACGCAAGGACACATTTCCCTTGTGCATCAAGCATCGTCGCGAGCGGCGAGAACGCGGCTTCCAGCGGTCGAACCCAATGAAGGGACGAACTGCTCACAATAAGCTCATAGCGAAGTGCCGGCTGATACTCCCGGACATCGCGCACGATCCAGCTCACCCGTGGCTCAAGGGCGAGCGAACTCCTTCCTTGCTCAATCATCCGATCCGAAATATCAAGCGCATCGACGAGCACATCAGGAAACCGAGCGAGGAGCAATTGAGTGAGTATCCCAGTCCCACAACCAATCTCGAGAATGCGCAGGTCCCGCGGGACAACTGGGATCTGTTGAACCAATGCCTGCGCTACGTGTCGTTGCACCGTAGCACGAGCATCATAGGTTTCAGCGCTTAGGGAAAAGCGAGAGGACACAGCGTGGTCATCATTGCGAAACTGCGAACTGCGATCGCCCAGCAAAGAGAAACTCTTCGATGTGTAGACAACATTCGGGTCCGTAACACTCTGGGAGTAAATGTCCGGCATTCGGAAGCACCACCAGTTGTGAGCGCACTAAACGCTCGTGAAGAAATTCTGCCTCCTTCAAGGAGACAATCTCATCGCAAGCCCCGTGGATGATGAGTACAGGTATTGTAATCTCGCTCAATCGCGCGGACAAATCAATACGCTCGAGGTAGGAAAGTCCATACTCGAGCGCTGGAACGGAAAATTTATTACATTCCGGGGCTTTCGGTGCTCCTGCGGCGGCATAGAAGCGCGCGAGCGTCGCCTCTGGTGCCTGGTTAAGTGCTCTCCTCATTGCACGGACTGTCGACTTCGATTGCCCACCACCCTGCCCACCCGAGAAGCGAGCACCGCTTGAGATAAGTATGAGCTTGCTCGCTTTCACCCCACATTCGAGCATCGCCTCAAGTGCAACAAATCCACCAAGAGACCAACCAACGAGCACGAGTTCTTCTTCGCGAACGAACTGAACAACTCGGTGAAAACTCTGGGCATAGAGCGATGGGCCCTCGGAGTTATAGGCCCGATGATTGAATACGTCGCGTTCTCCATCAATCAACATCTGTGAATCGAGCAATTGAATGTTCAGATCTGAGCGATGTGCCCCGTGGAGAAACTCAAGCGCTCGCTCGTCATAGCCCCACCCGCTCAAAGCGAACAGCTCAAGGCTCATACAAGTCCATTCGCTTTTGCAATTGCGCCAATTTGCTCCGCCGCGTCTCGAAGCTGGTCCTCACTGTGACCGAGAGTGACAGAAAGTCGCAGCCGTGCTTTTCCAACCGGAACCGTTGGTGGGCGAATTGCAATTCCAATCAGGCCGGACTCCCGGAGTAAACTCGAGAACTGAACCGCGCGAGCTGAATCTCCAACAAAGAGCGGTATGATCTGGCTCTCTGATTGAAGGGTATCAATGTGAGCGCGCTTGAGTAATTCACGAAAGTAGCTCGCGCGGCTGAGCAAGGTTGGCCCGAGCTCCGGCGACTGGGAAACGAGCGCGAGTGCTTCACGGGCCGCGGCAATTGATGGCGGAGGGAGCGCAGTGCTAAAGATAAAGGACCGCGCACGATTCACGAGCAGCTCCCGAAGCTTTGCCGAGCAACAGACAAACCCCCCGTAGCTTCCAAGCGCTTTACTGAACGTCCCAGTGACAAGGTCAACTTGATGGAGCAGCTTTGCGCGATCGAGGCATCCACGCCCGGCGTTTCCAAAAACTCCAAACGCATGCGCCTCATCAACCATCGTAAGCGCATCGTAGCGTGAAGCGAGCGCCATCATTTCTTCGAGCGGAGCAAGATCGCCGTCCATACTAAACACGGATTCGGTAACGACGAGGATTCGTTTCTTCGTAGTTCGCTTCTCTGCTCGTAAATCACGGAGCAATTTCGAGAGCTGGTCGAGATCGTTATGCTGATAACGGAGGAGCTTCGCACGGGAGAGAAGCGCTCCATCAATGATCGAGGCGTGGACGAACTTATCCGCAACAATGGTATCTCCCCGCTCAACAAGCGCGGGAATAACCCCGATGTTCGTTAGATATCCGCTGCCAAACACCAACGACGCTTCGCATCCGAAAAATTGTGCAAGCTCATGCTCAAGCTCAGTGTGAAGGTCGATTGTCCCCGTAACAAGACGAGAAGCTGACGTGGATGCGCCATGCGCACGTAACTCTGTTTCCGCTGCCCGCCGTACCCGCTCGTGTCCAGCAAGTGCGAGGTAATCATTCGAAGAAAAATTTATTAACTCCGTACTGCCGAGCCTGATTCCGCTCCCAGTTGTAGGATAGGAAATAACCTCGCGAAGCAGCCCAGCAGTCCGGAAATCATCAAGCGAGCCTTCAATCCAAGGGGGTGTTCGCATACAAAGCGCCTCGCAATAACGTCGAATAAGCGATAGGCTCTTGCAAGAAATCCACTCAATCCAAGGGTTTCCACTGCAATAACCGGCGAGATCTGAGTTAAACATGCTATTTACCTGAGATTTTGCTATCTATCGAGAGCCCGTGTGCTGATTTTCTGAATGTCATGAGTACCGCTGTAATTCGAGACCGAATGATGAGCACCTCTCCTGCTCAGGTCGAGCTCTTCGATCTGATTCGTACAGAACGTACGCAGCTCGGCCCAACGAAGGAGCGATTCACTAGGGCTTTTCTTTCCGTACAACCGCCACTCCTTGAAGTAGAAGCGGCGATACGGCGCAAATTTGAATCGGACGCCGCGCTGCTCGGCACAATTTCCGAGTACCTCCATGCGCAGGGAGGAAAGAGAATTCGCCCTGCGCTCTGCTTGCTAGCTGCCTCGCTCTTTGGCAAACACCTTACCGAGCGTGAACATGGAACTCTCGATGAATCGGCAGAACTCCGCCGTCAGGTTGCCTTCCAACAGACGGCGTTCCCTCGGGCAGCGCTCTCACAACAGGTAATCGATGTCTCCGCCGGTATTGAGTTAATTCATATGGCAACCTTGCTTCACGATGACATCATTGATGAAGCTCCGAAACGTCGGCATGAAACCTCGGCCTACCGGCGGTTCGGCCTTGGGCCAAGCTTGCTTGCGGGCGATTTTCTCCTCGTTCGTGCGTTTGGTTTGTGCGCTCATTTGGACGACTTTGTGGTAACCGAAACAGAGCGGGCTTGTGTCGAGCTCACCGAAGGCGAAATTCTCGAAACGAAGCTTTCGATCACCGATCACAAGAACCTGGAATATTACATTACGATCGTCGGCAAAAAGACTGCCTCGCTCTTTACGCTCGCTACCAAAGTCGGAAGCTATCTCGCGGGAGCATCCGACGAAGATGTAAAACATCTTGCCGAGTACGGGTATAACGCGGGGATTGCCTTCCAAATTGTCGATGACATCCTTGATATCACCGGCGATGAAGAGCTCCTCGGAAAGCCGGCTGGCACCGATCTCCGCCAGCACGCACCCTCGCTCGTAAACATTCTCTGGTTACAGAGCGGCGATGGTCATGCGGGGCGATTCTTCTCGCAGGCGAAACCGACTGCGGATAAAATTAAACAAGCGCTCGTTCGATTGAAAAATTCACCGGTCATTGATGAGTGCCGAACGCTCGCACGAAAATTCGCGGCGAAAGCGAACGCCGAGCTCCATGCAGTGAGTAGTCCAATTGTTGACGCTGAGGTCCGCGGGCATCTCACAGCGATCCTCGAGTACACTCTCGAGCGATGTCTCTAAGGCAGCCGATGGTAGTTTCCGCGCCGCGGGAGATTCGACGTCGGTCAAAATCACAATCAGGCGAAGCGTCAGAAGGCGGTTTAGATCTCATCTGGGGTTCCGGTGAGGAAGTATTCCTTTCGGCACGAACGCTCCGCCTCAATTGCCCCTGTGCCGAGTGTCTGGCCAAACAGGGTTCCACCGCTCACGATAAACCGCTCACTCCCGGTCGTAGCCTGTTGCGCGTGGTCTCAGCAACTGTCGAACAGGAGACCGAGATTATTCTCGTCTGGCCAATCGGAAACTATGCGATCGGCATTCGTTGGGGAGATAATCACGATTCGGGGATCTATTCTTTCGAGCTGCTTCGCAAACTCTCAAACGAGCAAAATCGCAACTGGGGTGAGGAGGAACATGGTTCGAAGCGGCCTTGATTCACTTGCGAGCTCAGGCTTCGCCGAGCTTCGAGGAAAGCGACTCGGTGTACTTGTAAATCAAGCTTCGGTTGACTCACAGTTCCGACATCTCGTCGACCTCCTTTGCGAAAACGGCTGCACTCCCGTTCGCATATTCGTTCCGGAGCATGGCCTTCGCGGCGCGCTCCAAGACATGGTGTCGGTTGACCATTCCACCGATCCAAAAACAAAGCTTCCTGTGGTGAGTCTCTACGGGAATTCTGCGGCAAGCCTCCGGCCGAAGGCAGAGCAGATTCAAGATTTGGAAATAGTTGTTTGCGACATGTCTGATATTGGATCTCGATACTATACGTTTGCCCAAACACTTGCCTACCTGATGGAAGTCGCCGGCAAGTGCGGAGTTAAGGTGATGGTGCTCGATCGCCCAAATCCGATCGGTGGCCTCCAGCTTGAAGGCGGGCCAGTTACCCGCGATTGCCGTTCGTTCTGCGGTCTCTATAGCGTCGCAAATCGTCACGGGCTTACGCTCGGAGAACTTGGAACTCTGATGCAACGCGGATTTGGCCGCGGAGATGATGCGCTGCCCGGTATCTCTTGTGACCTCTCGGTCGTTAAAGTCGAGGGCTGGTCGCGGGAGATGTATTTCGGAGATACTGGGCTTCCGTGGGTCGCTCCCTCACCAAATATGCCGACTCCCGATACTGCACTCGTTTATCCAGGAACCTGTCTCTTTGAGGGAACAAACATCTCTGAAGGGCGCGGCACTACGCGGCCATTTGAACTGCTCGGGGCCCCGTTTATCGATGGTGGAGCTTGGGCTGAGGCAGCCTATGAGCAGGGTATTACACTCGAGGGAGTTGCGCTCCGGCCGGTAAGCTTCATCCCACAGTTTCATAAATGGCAACAGAAGAGCTGCTCAGGTGTTCAGGTGCACGTTACCGATCGGAAGAAATTTCGTCCCCTTCGTGTTTCGCTCGCACTCATTGGAGCAGTGGCAAAACTCTATCCCAAGGAGTTCTCCTGGCGACGTGAGGCCTATGAGTTCGTGGAGAATGTGTCAGCGATTGATCTGCTATTTGGGAGCGCGGAGTTTCGCCGCGCGGTTGAGACAAAATCTTCGCTTCAAAAAATCGAAACACTGCTTGTGGAGTACGAGGATTGGTATCGGCAGGCGCGGCAGTCGTTTCTTCTCTACTAAGCTTTCACTCGCAATACTTTCCGTGAAGTGACGCGCGCGTCACTTCGAAATCCTCCTTTCTCTTCTTTTCCCCATTGCTTTTCCCTTTACCATCCGATTCCCCACGCCTCGCGAAACTCGAGGTAGCCGTGCGCGAGAAATATCGCCGCGGTCACGAGATGAGCCAAGGTAACACCCACAATCGTTCGAAACCGAACGTAGTGCGCGCCCCAAAGCACTCCCATGGCGAAGGTGACGGCCACGACAATCACACTGTAGTAGTGCAGATGTGTGAAGCCGTAGATCGCGGCGCTTCCCCAGACAAGCAGCCAATCTGAGAGATTGAGCCGGTTGAGGAGGTAGATGGCAAATCCCCGGCAGAGGAGTTCCTGAAAGAAAACCCCTACGGCGAGAATTAGGTAACGGGATGGGGTAGTGATAATCGGCCTCGGATCCCCCGTGACTATCGGGACGAGTAACCCGAGGATTCCATACACGACGATTGTAGCGCCCACAGTCTGAATTGCGATCGGAACGAATTCCTCCCACTTCCAGACCAATCCGACCTCGGACCATCGTATCCGCCAAATTCTCATCACGACATACATCACTGTGAGGCTTACGCCAAAGAGTAGCGCGTGACGAAGATTGACGGGAACGATACCGAGGAGCAACAACAACTCTGGTCCAACGAATGTGAGGACCAGCACCGCGTACACCCAGGAACGGGACACGCAGAAAACCTCCTTCCGTTGAAAGAACGCTCTCGCGACACGGCGTCGCTTCACGGAAGTCTTGCGAACTTATTGGAGACACTTCTTCCCGCTCGAGTGTGAAGAGAGCAACGAATAGGGGTAGGACTGCTTACCCTATATTATTACTCGGGAATTTGCAATTGATGCCTATTTTCGGCGATTAAACGGACAACGATAATTGAGCCATCCTACGGAGATACCCATGCGTGAACTTCTTGGATTTTTTGGAGCCCGAGAGAAACAACAACCGACTACCCCTGAAAAAGGCACATCAACCAATCGTGACTTAGCGCTTGCGACGGCTGCGATCCTGAGTGCGGCTGCCTCGTCAGATCAATCAATCGATAAGAAGGAAGCGCAGGCGATCGCTACCGCGATACAATCAAGGCTGGGCATTTCAAGTGAGAAGTGTAGCGCGCTGATGAAACAGGTCGAAGGTCATGAGAGCACGAAACTCGAAAAATTTGTCGCCGAAATAAATGCTCAATTTGGCCAAGAAGAGCGAGTTCAAATCCTCGCCCTCGCTTGGAAGGTAATCATGGCTGACGGTGTGATTACCACCGAAGAGGGCGTCTTTTCCGTAACGCTTCGAAAATCGCTTAACCTATCGATGGAACAGGCACTCCGCGCAAGGAAGTTGAGCGAGGGCTTGGAGCTCGATGGCTTTAAAGAAAGTGTTGAGGCAAGCGAAGTAGTGCGAGAGAAAACACGCGAATTCGGCAAACCGAAAAGCTAAGTCACGGGTGAACTCGTTTTCTGACCTACTCGTCTCGATCGGGCTTACCGATAAAGAAGCGACGTCCTATCTTACGCTGCTTCGCTACGGAACAAGGCCAACAAGCTTTATTGCAAAAAAGGCTTCGCTGAATCGCGGGACGACCTACATCGCACTCCATTCTCTGCTCGATAAGGGTCTTGTAGTGAAAAGCACCAAAGGGAAGGTGCAACACTTCACCGCGCTCTCGCCACGACATCTGCTCAATTTCGCACGATCTCGGGAGGAAAAGTTTGCGAATGCTAAAGCGAGCCTGAAAGCGAGTATTGACGAACTCGCAACGATTGCAAACCCACTTACGACCAAACCACGAATTGAGTTCTTTGAGGGGATTGAGGGCGCACGGACCGCGTTTGAAGATACTCTCCGTTCGAAGGATCGGGTGCTTCGGGCATTCCTCTCGCTCACCGGAATTATTGATTTTCTCGGGGAAAAGTATTTTTACGACTACACAACGAGGCGCATCAAGAAAAGCTATACACTCCATGCCATACGAACCTTAGAACAGGATAAACTTGCAATCAGTCGAAGTGCGAGTGCAAAGCGCTATTTAACAAACCGTAAGGAACGTCGTGAGGTTCGCTACATCAGTGAGGATCTTGCCTTCCCGATGACAATCTATCTCTATGACAACAAACTCAATGTTATCTCATCTAAGGAAGAGAACTTTGCGCTCATTATTGAGAGTAAAGAGTTTGCTGACATGCAGCGGAAACTCTTCGGTTTGCTCTGGGACTCGGTCGCAACCCGGCGGAAAGCTTAAGGCTATCTGAGAATTCGTGGGGTATCAGGGATCTGGCAGACGTTACTGCCATTTGCTGGACGTTCCAGCCACACAGAATTTTCTGAAGTGAATACTGCGGATTTAACTCGGAAGCAGTCCACCTCGCCCTAGAAAGTAGCTACAAATCGAACGGTCGATACGGGAACCCATGATGATGAGGATCATATAAGGAGGTGAAAGTGGTCACGTAATATGAAGAGAAAGTTGAGCTCTTCCTTTTAGCGTAGATTGAAAAGGTGGAAGATGGATGAAGATAAAGAATTCGACGACCTCGTACGGCGACGCGCCTACGAACTCTGGCTTACTGAAGGCATGCCAGATGGCCACCACATCGAGCACTGGCTCAGAGCAGAACAGCAGTTAGTCGCTGAAACGCTGGAAGGGGTAGATGACGCGAATCGTGACCAGATTCCGCACGGACGAATCACTCTCGGCACAGCACAGCGGTTATAGGATAAGTTAATTGATCGCCGTTTGGTAACACCTTTCGCAAAGCACTTGTGCTGCCGTGGAGTCTGGACGATACGTGGTTGTGATCGGTGTTCCGCACGAACTGCAGGTCCGGCGCCAAAGCTTTCGATCGTTTCGTAACCTCATTCGATGGAGGTGCCGGACGTCGGGGTGGAGACGTGGAAGCGGAAGATTCTTCCGTTCATAAAATTCCAATTCAGAACGCTGGAAACGGAACAGTCTTCCACTCGCCTCGCAGCGAAAAACGACATCGATCGCCTGTGCCTTTGGACTATCATAATCGCGAGTAAGTATGCCTTCAGTTGCAGAGCGCGATTGGTCGGGCGGGGGTTCCCAGTGTAGTTTCGCGCTCCGCACTTGCTCTTCCGTTAGCGGGAAATACTCCTGGGCAACCGTAAAGTTATAGGGAAACGGTGAGTGCTCCATCGGGGGAAACTCACCCCACTCTCCAGTTTCGCTCATGTGCTTCACTAGCCGCGAAACAAGTTCATCATACTCCTGAGCAGAGTAACGTCGATTGAGAATTGCATGCGAGGTTCTCCGTAGCCCAATGCAACCAAAGAGATCGCGGACCTGACGAGAGCAGAACTGCGAGTAGCACACCTTCTCCGCACCCTGGCTCACATAGAGCGAGAATAGACATTCGCGAACGTTTTCGCCGATGCAGGTGCAGTCGTAGCAAAGTTCAATCCCATTCCCCCATACGTCGATATCCCAACAATCGTTTGCTCCGAGCACAACATTCGTGCAATAGCCACAGTCGCGAAGATTATTACTGTTAAAGGACTCGACCACGTCTTTACAATTGGCGAGATAATCGCCGCTCACATTCTCGTTCTGCACCCCTCTCATGAAACGCACGGGACAGTTACTCCAGAATTCGTGCGCTTTCTCGCGCCATTCGTCTAGTTGCTGAAGATTTTCGCTCGCAAAGTCTGCCAGGAAACGATGAAATTCATCGGCCGAATGAGGCTTGTTAAAGATGTAATACTCTTTCTGATGAAGGTTTGCGCAGGCAAAGCAATTTCGGCAGCCGCGGCAATCCCGCAGGAACCATGAGTCGGAACATTGAAAGCAGTTCAGGCCAAAGTTTAGATTATAGCATTCATCGCAGGCGACACATTCATAGCAGAGCTCCGAGTTATGGAGTTCGAGGAAATCGTAGCAGTCGGTGAGTCGATAGAATGTCTCGCCGTAAGCACAGTTTCGCGACTGCTCGCCGTCAAAGATGAGGTAACAATCCTTCAAGCGCATGACATCGTGGGTGAAATCACTATTCTCCATCTCACCAAGATGAATGAGCGAGATGCGGGGGACCACGTCCTGAAGTGCCTTCAGCTGAGAGAAGAATGGTTGGGAGAAGTTAATTGTCTGCCCATAGGAGTACGGATCCCAAGCGTCACTGTACCAGCATTGAGGGCAATAAACGGGGAAAGGAGTACTTCCATCATAGATGGAAACTACCATTCGCTTGCAAAGGTCGCAGGGACGTCGAAATAGCACCCGTTCATTTCGCCACGCTTGTCGCCGCTGTAAGCGAGCAGGCTGGGCGAGCTTTGGTGGTGGTATCGGTTGCACATGATCTCTAAATCTTGGTGAGACTCGGCTGAGAAAGGAATTAAGTTGTAAAGTTGGATCCATCGGCCTCGGAAAGCGATAGTGCTCGACTTTACCACAATAACATGTTCCCCGGGCAAGTTCTGGGTAGCAGCATCAGAAAGAAACTGCATCTTGACCGGCCGAGCCATATCTTTTGTTCACCTGGTGTTATAGTGTGGTTAAAGTAATAAGCCCAATGGCGGTGTTGGAGTATTTTGCTTAGCCACGGCATGTTCTTTATCAGCTACTTCTAGTGCAGATCGTCCACCGTCTTCTTGTGTGGTCTTCCCCCTTGATGTCGCCGACGTATTCCTTTGGAAGCGAGTACAGAAGTGGACCGGTGGCACAACCGAGAAGGTGTTTGGTGGGGGTCGAGAACATTCCCACCACTTGCCCCTGCGGGGGCAGAAAGATAGGTGACCCATGAGATTAAAGTTCGTTGCTTTGATAGTGCTCTCCACTGGCGGGCTGGCTGGGTTCGCTGCTGAGCCCAAACCTGTCGGGCCGGTGACCGTGCCGCGGGCGCAGATTGTAGGCGGCGCAATTAGCGAAGAAGCCTTGGGGAAGCTCGTTGAGGCGATCGTAGCTCAACGAATCGCGGCTGATGTTGCCCTGTTTCTTCAAGCCACCAGCGCCGACGAAAACGATGTCCGCGCTACGGGGCCCAATGTAATCCTCCAGGAGCAAAATCAACGTGGGCAAAATCTGGCAATAGTGGTCCATTCGGACAACAAGGTGGTCCGAGTGCTTTTGGGGTTCACTGACCCAAGCGGCGAAGCCACTATCGGATTAGTCCAGCGGTTTACGGCCGAGGGCGAATCAACCTTCAAACTGGATCCGAGGTTTTCTCGGCTCACTGAGGAACAATGCGCACAGTATGAACTGCCGTGCGGTGCACGAACGGTCAATACGTCCCAAGGCGATGTAGCGGCCGCTCAAGCCGGAGCGGGGTTCCCAGCGTGTTTCGCGATCGATCGCGGAACCTACGTGCAGATCGTGTGCATCTGCTGGGACTCGTATCCCAGTGGGAACCCGACGGTCTGCGTGAACATCAGGGTGCCGGTGCCGTAAGAGTTTCGAGGCTTGGTGTGCCACCGGGCCTTTTTGTTTCACCAGATATGAAAGCGTTAGGAACCAGTTGCGTAAGATGTACAGTGGGTACAGCGCGAGCTCTAGCCAACCGTACGGACTCTTCAGCGTACTGATTGCCAGAGGGTTCACGCCTGGTCTTGCCGGGGTGGATATCCTTATCCTACCCCCGGGCTAACGAGATTTCCCCCATTCACTTGTCACCGCCGAAGAAGGTTTCTTACGGCTGTTTCAAGTTGGCCCATGCCTTCGGCGGCAAGAACGTGGCGAACAATCCCTTGCTGATCAACAATGATGACTCGTGGAATTGCGAGATTTTCCTCTCCCGCATAAGCTTGCGACCACCATTTCCCCCCAGGGGTATCGATGGGAACATCTAGCTGAACCCATTTATCGGGGAACTCCTTGCGCTTGGTCGCAGCTTGTTGGGCGGTCTCCGCACCATCCCGACAGATGCTTATGATAAGAAGCCGATCGCTGAATTCCTTGGTAAGAGTAACGAGCACGGGCTTAAGCTCCATACACCCTCGACACCAAGTGGCCCATGGATCGACAATAACAATTTTACCAATATATTCCGCCGGGGATCTTTGTTTGCCATCATAGTCAAAACTAAACTCATATCGAGCATTAATTGTCGGGAAACCGAAATAAGGAAGCTTGAGCTCCCGGACTTTGTTCGCTGCTTCCTTAATCTGCTCGAGGTACTTAGCACGATCGATTTCCTCCACACCGATACTTATTAGTACAGTGCCGGGAACTAAAAATGTGGTCGGAATTCCGCCCACGTCAACCGGTGCGGGAACGTTCAGTCGCGTATTGTTTGGCCCAATAGCAACAAGGCGCCGAATACGTTCCGGATCCCCTTTGATATCTAGAACGGCAAATGGGCCTTCAACGACAACCCCCTTTCGCTGCTCATTCTTTACCTCGTTCACCTGAATTCCCATCACTGAAGTCAGTTGAGGAACCGCTTGGGGAACGATTGCCCAAGTCCATCCTATTTCTGGGTTCAAAACTTCTGCTGGCAATCGGGAAGCACCGCTCACGATTGCTACTACAACAAAAAAAACGACTCGACTAACTTGCTCGAACATAACCAGACTCCCGTGCACGAGGAAACAATCTTAACCTTACGGCCTACGCCGTACCCGAGCTAGCTCATGAGTTACTAGAATTTACAAGCTAGTTCCGAGCGCGGCCGCTTTAGCTCGTCTACCAATATGAAGGAATTAATTGTGCGTTAAAAGTCTACACACCAGGCGCAAGTCTAGCAAAGATGTGAATCGGTGCCAAAACAGCTACCTCGAGCTAGTCCAACGTATCCCAGCGATAGCCTTGGTTATCGACCGATGCCTTGGCGAGACCTTCCAGCAATTCGTCTTCGTTCTGAGCAAGCCGACGAAGTTCCTGGTTCATTCGACGCTTGGCCTGCTGACAGAAGATATGGGCGATCGCTCGTTCATCCGCAGTCTTTTCGACCGAGCTCTCTTCGATAAGCCGTGATACGCGCGAGAGTACGCAAAAGCCGACGAAGAGATCGATCGCAACGTTTGCTACGCGTTTCATTGCGAACTGTTGTTCCACAACATCCTTACGATAACGCCGAAGGAGCGCCTCGGTCGCTTGTGACAAGCGTAAAGTATAAAGTTCGAGCACTCGAGAATCGTCGCGAAGCGCTGGGTGGATCGCCTCGACCGTATCACCACCTCGAGAGGTGAGTTGTGAGAACTTTCGCACAGCATAACCGGAAAGCACACCGAAGCCCTTAATTGGATCGTTAAATACCTTGCCCATCCCCTTCCCGATCTCTTTTAAATACTCGCCAGCATCTTTCATTCCAGAGAGTGCGATATAGAGCCGAAGTATCTCGTTTGTTCCTTCGAAGATCATGTTAATCCTCGAATCGCGAACCACTCGCTCGTACGGGAACTCTCGCATAAAGCCGTTCCCTCCGGCGATCTGGAGCGCTTCGTTTGCGACACGCCACAACGCCTCACTGGCGAATACCTTGCTGATAGCGGCTTCAACCGAGAAGTCGCTTACGCCCGAATCAATGTAGTGACAAACCATTGAGACCGTACTTTCTGCAGCGAAGCAATCAACCGTCATCTGCGCAAGTTTCTCTTTGACCAAACCGAATTCAACTATTCGTCGTTGAAACTGTTTCCGCTCACAGGCCTGGCGTGTAGCAAAGTCGATACACTGTTTCATCGCGCCAACGGAGCCGCCGCCAAGGCCAGTGCGTCCACTATTGAGGATCGACATCGCCACTTGGAACCCTCGTCCCTCTTCACCGAGGAGGCAGTCCGCTGGAACGCGGACATTTTCGAAGCGAACCGTCGTCGTTGCCGACGCTCGAATTCCCATCTTATCCTCCTTCTCGCCGGTGCGCACGCCATCCCATCCCCGTTCGACGATAAAGGCGCTAATCTTCCCCTTCTCGCTATTCGTCCGTGCAAAGACGGTGAAGAATCCGGCGAAGCTTCCATTGGTAATCCAGATTTTCTCGCCATTGAGCGTCCAGCTCCCATCGGGATTCTTTATCGCGCTCGTGCTAATCGAACCCGCGTCTGAGCCAGAACCAGCTTCGGTGAGACAGAACGACGCGATGAGTTCACCGGTTGCAAGCCGCGGGAGATATCGCTCCTTCTGCGCAGGTGAGCCGAAGAGGAGGAGTCCCTTCATCCCAATAGAACTGTGGGCACCGATCGTAAGCGAAGTTGATGCGTCATAGCGGCTCACTTGTTGGACCACCCGGGAGTACCCTGCGTTTGACAGTCCGAGGCCTCCGTACTCTTCAGGAACGATCAAACCGAAGAGACCCATCTCACGTAGTTGCTCGAGGTATTCAGGCGGCTGGCTTCCGTGTCGATCGTACTCACGAAACAGCGCAGTTTTGTCCTTCATGAATTTATCAATCGATTCGAGCACGATTCGGAGCGTCTCCGCCTGATCAGGCGCAATGGTAGGAAAAGGGAAGAGGCTCTCCTCCACAATGTTTCCGAGGAACAACGCCTTCGCCACACTCACCTGTGGGCTAATTGATAACGTCTCCTTACCGTTACGCTCCATATTTCACCTCAATTGCGCGGTCCATAAGCTAGCATTCAATCTAACAGCTTCTACGAGGTTTGCTACAGTATTTCTTGTGTGTTAGCTCACACCCATTAGACGCTGGAATAGCTTTTCCCGATGGGTAAGATTTTAATCGCCGGATGTGGATATCTCGGAACCGAACTTGCGACTTCGCTTGTGCGGCTCGGTCGCGAGGTGATCGGCTTAAAACGAAATATCACATCTCTTCCCCCTTCCATTGTTCCTTGGTCCGCTGACCTCCAAAATCCTTTAGCACTGAACTCACTTCCCAACGACCTCACTACGGTATTTTTCTCCGCTGCCCCAACCTCAGCAACTGAACAAACTTACCGAGAGACCTACCTCGAGGGTTTCGGGAATTTGCTTACCGCACTTGAGAGAACGAAGCTTGAGCGATTATTTTTCTGCTCGAGCACGAGTGTCTACGGGCAATCAGCTGGGGAGTGGATCGATGAACTCTCACCAACGGTGCCACCGAGTTTTACCGGGAAGGTCATGCTTGAGGCCGAGCAGCTCGCAAAGCAGGCTCAATTTCCAACCACCGTTGTCCGGTTCGGTGGAATTTACGGACCTGGTCGTGATCGGCTACTCAATCGTATCGAAGAAGGGCTTGAGCCAATACCAACCGTCGAGCGCTATACGAATCTAATCCATCGAGACGATTGCGTGGGCGTGCTAATCCATCTGATGAATGAGCGAGTAGATGAGAACCTCTTCCTCGCTGTCGACGATGAGCCCGTTTCGCGCGTGGTATTACTTGAGTGGCTTGCATACGCGCTCGAGGTAAAGCTTCGGCCGAGCATTTCCCTCACTGCTCCTCCTTCCGAACGTCATCTCGCAAACAAAAGATGCAGCAACGCTCGACTCCGTGCCGCAGGGTATCAATTTCGCTATCCAACCTTTCGTGACGGTTACAGAAGTTTACTCGTTGAGCGAAAGACGGTGAAGCAAACAAGCGATAGAGTGAGCTCCAATTTGTGAACCCGTCACGCGTCGGCGCACACCTGCTGATTCTTCTAGTTCTCTGGGGGCAACTTTCTTTCTCCTTACACCTTGAGAACAGCGCGTTTTTTGATGCACTCGGAACAAGAATTCCGCTCTATTTCGACTGGTCGCTCTTTACCCCAACAGTGAAGCATCAATGGCGGGTTCGCTACTACGCACTTGAGAGCGATGGTTCAGAAGTGTTGCTTCCACTCCCTAATCAGAGCGAGCGGAGCTTCCTCGAGCGTCATTTTTTGGATTTCAGCGAAACGATGCTTCAAAGTAATCTCTTTAGTTTTTCTGCACACGAAGTCTACGCAAAGCAGCTCTGCCGTGTGTTTGGCCAAGGCGAGCGAAACATTCTCGCGATTCGCGTAACTTCCTCAAGAAGACGAATGCTTGAGCCAGAACAAGCGCGTGCTCGTGAAACCTTTTTCGAGCCGGAAACACATGTCCGGGAGATCGGTACCTATCAATGCGAATCTTAAGTCCGCTAGTCCGGTGGTGGAACCATTGGTGGTTTGAACATGACTCACAAGCATCCGCCGAACTCTTTCGGATAACGTTTGGCGCCTTCCTCTGCCTCCACTTTCTCCTGAGTGCCCCGAACTGGTCGCTCTTCTATGGGCGAGATCGTGCCATCCTTCCGTGGACACCTGGGTTCTCGATCTTTCGCTTTGCTCCTGACGCTCCATTCTTCTCCTGGGCAGTCCTCGTTTTCGGCTTCTTGGCCGCGGTCTGCTTCACCATCGGTTACCGAACGCGATTGATGAGCGTCGTTCTCTACGTTGTATATGTGTCAATGTTTCATGAGAACATCCTCAGACGATGTGGCCAGGAAAGCCTCGGAAGCTTGCTTCTCTTCCTCGCCTGCTTCACTCCACTTTCGGGACGTAGTGCAACAGAGAAGCTCTGGGGATTTCGACTGATGCAGCTTTCAGTCTGCTTGCTTTATTTCTTTGCCGCTGTGACCAAGCTTGGTGATGAAACCTGGCGTGATGGCACAGCGCTCTACTACCTCAGCCTCGATGATAACTGGTTTCGGTATCCCGGAGTGAATTGGACTCATAGTCTAGCATTTTCAAGAATTGCTACCTGGGGCACTCTTGCTATTGAACTGCTCTTCCCGTTCTGGATCTGGTTTCGCCAAACGCGTATGCTCGCCTTAGGAAGTGTCATTGCGCTCCACCTTGGCGCGATGGTGCTCCTCGCTCCGGGAATATTTTATTTTAATCTATTCATGGTACTCGTGGATATGATGTTCCTCCCGAAGAGCTTAGCTGAACGGTGGGTATGGCGCACTCGAAGCGGATTTGGAGGGCTTTCTTCTGTTCCATCGCCCTCGTCATCATTGTCACGTTAATCGCGCCAAATTGGTTCGGCCTCCAAGGCTTTATCCAATGGGGCGGAATGTACGTGAATCGGACCTGTGCGGCGGAGCTTCAGCTCGGTGATTCATCGAATGCTCCCTCACGGATCATTCGTATGAGTGCGCCAATCGCACGAAATCTCTGGTATTCGCCTATGTTTAATCAAGAGAGCTGCATCCGCTGGGTTGAGGCACATTTCTGTAAGGACAAGCTGCGGGACACGCTACGCGCGGAATCTGTCGTGCGCGTTACCCCTGTTCTTGCCGGACGGCCGCTTGTGCTCGAGGGAGACCGGCAACTCTGTCGAGAAGAGTCGGGGCAGGAGTGGTTTATTCATGTTCCACCGAATAATTGAACGCCTCTTTTCTGGACCGGTGCGCTACGTTCGAATCGCTGAGATCTTTCTTGGCTTGTTTTTTCTCGGAACCGCAATTTGGAAATGGTACGCCGGAAGCGATTTTTCGCTTCAGTGGTCCCTTCGAACCTGGGAGCAACACGGTTGGATTCCTCATTGGTACTCAAGCGTTCTTCGACCACTTGTCGCGCATGAAACTCTTCTCACCTGGGGAATTATTCTCCTTCAAGGGAGCGCCGGCGCACTCATCGTTCTCAACCGACATCGGCTCATTGCTGGAATATTGCTCCTTTCTGTTCAGCTCGGAATTTTCTTAGCGACATTCTTTAAGTTGAGTCTCCGTGAATTCACCGGGCTATCGCTCTGGTTTGCGCTCTACTGTATCGCTACTACAGGGAGCGGAAGGGTTCGCTCCCTTCGTCTCTGGTCGCTCCTCACACTCCTTTTTAGCGTGCTCTATCTTTCGCACCTGCTAAATGTGATGGAACACGGGCAACATCTCCTCTCAGAAGTCGATTGGCAGCGTCGCTCGTTCGCTGCAGATATGATGCCAGTTTCAGTTACGCTAAAGTGGTTCGTTTACGAAATAACGGGTGGGGAATTCGGAGCGTACCTCTGGATTGCACCGTTTTGGATTCAAGCACTCGCTTTCCCGTTTCTTTTTACTCGTTACCGCTTGATTGCAGGCGCAGTGCTTCTCGTCATTGAGGTTGGTCGAGCGTGGCTCTGGATCTCAACGCTCGGTGGTTATGCGACACTCTGGGTGCTCGTCCCCTACCTCTGGTGCACGATGGAGTTTGAAATGGAGGAGGAGAAGCACTCCCTCCGGAAATGATACCGTATCATTCCCCCTCTGCTGCTCTGGTGCTCCGTTGCTC
>FKKE01009554.1_pt1 | contig 26860 bp, 23 predicted proteins | sample 1106331 | NCBI WGS metagenome assembly FKKE01 (sample SAMEA3931202, study PRJEB13176) | freshwater metagenome | biome: Drinking water system; feature: drinking water; material: freshwater | place: China | collected 2013-02-06
TTAATAAAAGCGGCGCATTGCAGCAAGTGATGGGAGCCGTGGTGGATGGTTATGGACATGCCATGTTTGGAAAATTAACTTTCAAAGATGGTAAGCCCGAGCAAACCAATTTTCATCAATTCAGATTGATACGAATGAAAGAAATACCAGAAGTAGAAGCTTATTTTATTGATAATGGAATTGATCCAACCGGATTAGGCGAGCCGGCGCTACCTCCTACCGGCGGCGCTGTTGCCAATGCAATATTCAAAGCAACAGGAATTCGTTTAAAACAACAGCCGTTTATTGATGAGAAGCTGTTTAATCCGGCGTGATGTTTGGCATAAAATCACAATGATTGTAATACCATTCACCACAAATATTTTTTTCCTGCTCAGAGTCTCACCTGCAGGATTTGTGTGTGGCGGACTGTGGGGAATCAGCATTTTTCTTCCAGTCGGGCCTACTCAAATCTGCACATCAAATTCATTTTTAAGAACCCTAAGCGGCACTCATCGCCATATTAGGAGACGCTCCTTCCATTTCTTTTGTTCATATCTTTAAGATCAGTAGATAAACCCCGTGTAAGGAAAAAATGGTTACTTAAAATCATATACGCATCATATGAACAATCCCGGCATCCAGAGTCAACGTGTTGCAAAAATGACCTTTGCATCTGTCTATCCCATGTATGTTGCAAAAGTGGAAAAGAAAGGCAGAACAAAAGAAGAATTACACCAGGTGATAGAATGGTTAACTGGCTACAATTACAAAAGGCTACAGGAAATAATAAATGAAAAAGTAACATTTGAAACTTTCTTTCAAAAGGCAGCATTAAACCCAAATGCAAACCTCATCACAGGAATGATCTGTGGATACCGAATTGAAGAGATTGAAGATCCCCTGATGAAAAAGGTAAGGTACCTGGATAAGCTGGTAGATGAATTGGCAAAGGGAAAAAAGATGGAAAAGATTCTGAGACAATAAAATGAATGGCATCCATCCATTATGGTTTGACTTTTGCTGCAAGTCATAAAACCATATAATGAAACAAACAAATAATTACCCATTAAACGAATCATGTATCAAAGCCTGTCTGCAATGTGCAAGCATTTGTAATCACTGTGCAAATTCCTGTACACAGGAAAAAGATATTGCAATGATGGCAAGATGCATACAACTGGATATGGAATGTGCAACTATCTGTTATGCCTCTGCACAATTGATGAGCCTGGGGAGTGAGTTTGCAAAACAAGCCTGTCAAATATGTTCAGACATTTGCTGGCAATGCTATGAAGAATGTGTAAAACATCAAACCGATCATTGCCAGGAATGTGCAAGAATTTGCAAGATGTGTGCTGAGGAATGCCAGAAGATGGCGGCCTAGAATTAACCACGGCGAACACAGAGTATCACTGCGCTGTGCATCGCAGCGGTCGCTGTGGTTTATTTCACTAGCATTCAGGCAAGCTGATGGGAACATTCACCGCTAATCCACCATCAGCAGTTTCTTTATATTTTGTATTCATATCTTTCGCAGTATCCCACATTGTTTTTATCACAGCATCCAAAGAAACTTTTGCATAATCTGGCGAGCCCTGCAGGGCCAATTGTGAAGCAGTAATAGCTTTTATTGCTCCCATTGTATTTCTTTCAATGCATGGCACCTGTACAAGACCGGCTATCGGATCACAGGTAAGACCAAGATGATGTTCCATTGCTATTTCCGATGCCATCAATGCCTGCTTTTGTGTACCGCCCATGCATTCAGTTAATGCAGCCGCCGCCATTGCAGAAGATACGCCGATCTCTGCCTGGCAACCACCCATAGCGGCAGATAATGTAGCACCCTTTTTAAAAATGCTTCCTATTTCAGATGCCGTTAATAAAAACCGGATGATCTTGTCATCATTGTTACCATCAGCAAATACAATATAATATTGCAAAACCGCAGGTATCACTCCGGCTGCACCATTTGTTGGTGCTGTAACAACACGGCCAAAAGATGCATTCTCCTCATTTACTGCCAGGGCAAAACAACTTACCCAATCAAGAATATATTTAAATGAATTGCCACCGGCTTTTATCGTAGCTATCCAACTCTGATAGTCATGATATTTTTTTCCGCCTAATAATTTTTTATTCAGTTCCGCCGCACGGCGTTTTACATTCAATCCACCCGGTAATATTCCTTCGGTATGGCAACCCCGGTAAATACATTCACTCATTACTTTCCATATCCGTAAAACCCCATCACGGGTTTCCTTTTCCGGTCGCCATACATTCTCATTTTCCATTACCACCTCATTTATTGCCAGGCCTGTTTTCATACACCAATGCAAAAGGTCATTGGAATTATTTACAGGAAAAGGCAATTGAACATCGCCACCTGGTTTTTTTTCATCACCCCGTCCGAACGGCTCTTCCGGGCGGGCTTCTTTTACAACAAAGCCCCCACCCACACTATAATAAGTTTCAGAAATGGCTTCTCCATTTTTACAATTGGCCAAAAAACTCAAAGCATTAGGATGATAGGGCAATGATTCTGTAAATAAAAATTCTATGTCTTCCCGCGGATCAAACTGTATTTCATGCAAACCACCAAGCAATAATTGCTTCATAGCAGCTATATCAGCTATACGGCTATCAATTGATCTTACATCAAAAGTCACAGGATCTTCACCACTTAGACCCAATTGAATAGCTACATCGGTACCATGCCCTTTCCCGGTTTTTGCCAATGAACCATAAAGCAGCACCCGTATGTCGGTTACCTGTTGCAATAAATTTTTACCGGATAATGTAGTTACAAATCTTTGTGCGGCCCGCCATGGCCCCAGGGTATGGGAACTGGAAGGTCCCACCCCTATTTTTAAAATATCGAAAACGGATATGGCTTCGTTTGACAAGTCTTTAAGGTTAAGGTTCAGATTTAGGTTTAGAACGACTTAAAAGTTCACGATAGCGTTGCTCGTGTTTCTCCCATTTTACTTTTACAGAAAATACGGCGATAAAAACCACAATTCCCAACATAGCTATCAACAACACGAGGATCAGCGACTTGAATGATGGATATGTCTTTGATAATTCAGCTACTCTCTTATTCCAGCCGGATGAAAAATTAAAGAACATTAAAACGGCAAACAACACACCAACTGGCAAACCAATGGCAATTTGTTTAAAGAAACGCTTTTGCCTGCCACGGTTTTCTTCCCAGTATTTTATAAAATCCAGCTCTTCTTTTGAAAACATAGGCAAAAGTACAAACCGACTGATAGCATCTTGCATCAGCGCAGTAAAATAATTATCTTGTAAGCTGTTAAAATCCAAATCGTGAAATTATCTCATCTTTTATCCCAATTTCTTTTTAGCCAAAAGCAACTTTCACTTGCCGGAATCGGCCGGTTTAGCGTTGACGAAGCAGGCCACATAACATTTGAACAGGACAGGCTGGTAAAAGAAGACCCCGCCCTGGTAAATTATATTGCTGAGCAATCGGGAAAAATGAAGAGCCTGGTAGCGGCAGATCTTGATTCGTACCTTGAGCTTGCCCGGCAGTTTCTGAATATTGGTAAACCTTATTTATTTGACGGAATCGGCATTTTAGCCAAGAATAAATTTGGACAGTTTGACTTTGAGCAAAGCAGTACGTTGATTGAAAAGAAAGAATCTGCCGGCGAAGGAAGGGATACAACTTCAACCACTGAAAACTCCTTTACCGATTACCAGGAAATGTTTTCTCCCAAAAAGGCAAAAGGTTCTGCCACTAAAAAGATGGTAACCTGGGTTATTGTAATAGCTGGTATCTCCCTGGCTGTTTTTGGTGGTTACCTTGTTTATACAAAAACTAAAAACAATAACACCACCAGTCAAAATCAGGAATTGCCCCCAAAACCTGCTGTTACTACCCCACTCCCAATTCAAAATGATAGTAGCCCGGCTATGGTAGCAGTAAAGCCGGCTGACAGTACAAGCTTGTACCGGTTTGTAATAGAAACAGCGAATAAGCAAAGGGCTTTTAAGAGGTATAATGACCTTAAAAGTTATGGCCTGGATATAAAAATGGATACCAAAGATTCGGTACTATATAAACTCTATTTTTTAAAACAGGTAAAGCCAGCCGATACCAGTATGATCAAAAACACACTTGCCATAAATTATGGAAGGTATGGCCAGGTAGCTATCGAACTCAATTAATTTTTTAAAAAACTTCCACTACATGTTGATTTTCTGATAAAATATCCTTAACCTTGTTTCCCTTTTAAAGGATAACCCAGCCACAGCATCATTTTTCCATATCCGAAATTCCCCGTCACCCAATTTCCACTATCCTGATTTATTCTGATTAGTAAACTAACTGCTATATGAAAATTGCACAACACTTCCGTGCATTTTTGGAAAGTCATCATTATTTACAGCTTCCCCAGATCGGGAGGTTTGAAGTGGTGGGAGAAAATCCAGTTGCATCAGAAAAAGGGATACAAAATAAATGGATCGCTTTTTCGCATAACAAAAATCAATCAGTTGATACGGACCTGGTAGATTTTCTTGCAAGAAATATGCGGGTAGAGACTTGTATCAGTTCCTCTGACCTTAATTGCTTTATTAATTCAATAAAAGAATTACTGTTGCAGGGTTTTGAAGTAGAAATACCGGGAATTGGGTATTTACATTTTGAACCTAATAATATTTTAAAATTCTCGGGAAAGAATATTTACAAACAACTCAACAATCCACCCAGGAGAAAACGTAAAATGCCAGTGGCATTATCATCATCATTTTGGTTATAACTATTGCTTGCTATATGAACACCGGGCTGTTGCGGAAGTAGCAGCCCTTGTTTTTTTTGGAGTAATAAAAAAGCCTTCCTTTAAGAAGACTTTCAGAGGTCCCGAGCGGATTCGAACCGCTGTAGGAGCTTTTGCAGAGCTCAGCCTAGCCACTCGGCCACAGGACCATTTTAATTTCAGATTTTTCTGCTTTAGATTTGAATCTGAAACGGCAGCAAATATAAGCCGTTTATTCAGAAGATTATAATCCAAAAGCTCATGTCACGTATTGCCGAATCAGAAATGATATTAAATGCCCGCGGCGCCATATACCATCTTAACCTGAAACCGGATGAGATCGGTAATACCGTTTTTCTTGTTGGCGATCCTGACCGGGTAAAAGAAGTAAGCAAGCATTTTGATAAAATAGAATATAAAGGCGAGTATCGGGAGTTCATTACTCATACAGGGCTTATAGGTAAAAAAAGATTATCGGTTCTTTCAACCGGCATTGGCACAGACAATATTGATATTGCCATAAATGAACTGGATGCTCTTGCGAATATTGACTTTACTACAAGAGAAATAAAGCCAACTCCTTCATATCTCAATTTAATAAGGATCGGCACTTCGGGAGCATTACAACCTGAAATATCTGTTGACAGCTTGATTGCATCCACTCATGGTCTTGGCATTGATAACCTGCTGAACTTTTATCGTCTTGAACAAAATGAAGAAGAAAAACAATTGTTGCATTCATTTGTAACAAGTACACAGATGCATTCCCGGATCGGCTACCCGTATATTGCCGGTGCCAGCGCATCACTCATCAAACATTTTGTTAACGATTTTTTCCAGGGAATAACGGTAACATGCCCCGGGTTTTATGGTCCACAGGGAAGGATACTAAGACTCGGCATCAGCAATCCTGAATTGATCGACCGGCTTACACAATTCCGGTTTGGTCAGCACAGGATCACTAACTTTGAAATGGAAACATCGGCTATTTACGGATTAAGCAAGCTCCTCGGACACAACTGTCTTTCATTGAATGCCGTCATAGCTAACAGGGTAAGAAAAGAATTTTCAAAGGATGGAAAAGCAGCGGTTGAAAAGCTGATCATAAAAGTTTTAGAGATCGTATCTGAAAATGTATAGAAATAAAATGCGAACCGATTTTTTTAAATACCAGGGCACAGGAAATGATTTTGTGATCATTGATAACCGAAATGGTCATGATCTGAAACTGAGTATTGAACAGGTGAAAAGACTTTGCGATCGGAAGTTTGGAATTGGTGCAGATGGGCTTATGTTATTAAATGATAAACCCGGTTATGATTTTGAGATGATCTATTTCAATTCAGATGGACGGGAAGGAACAATGTGTGGTAACGGAGGCCGTTGTCTTATTAAATTTGCTGAAAGCATCGGAATACAAAAAGACCTTTACAAATTCATAGCTACCGATGGTGAACATGAAGCAAGAATAGATGCAAATGGCATCGTTTACTTAAAAATGAATGATGTGGATATCATCGTCAATCATCATAGTGATTTTTTGGTTGATACGGGCTCTCCACATTATATAAAAATGGTATCACAGCTTTCCACCCTGGATGTTTTTAAAAAAGGCAAAGAAATAAGGTATAGCCGTGAGTTTGAAAAAGAAGGTATCAATGTAAATTTTGTAGAGCAGCTGGATGAACCTGATAAAATTTTTGTAAGAACTTATGAACGTGGCGTGGAGAATGAAACACTCAGTTGCGGCACAGGTGTTACTGCGGCCGCATTGGTTTGTTATCATAATGAAAATGGCTTTAATGAAGTAGAAGTAAAAACTCTTGGTGGTAAATTGAATGTAGAATTTGATCGTGTTGACGATGGTAAGTTCAGGAATATCTGGCTTTGTGGCCCGGCCGAAAGAGTATTTACCGGCACAATTGAATTATGATCTGTTAATACTTACTCTATAATTTTTTCTCAATGCGTTTTAATCTCAGGGTTTATGGCATTCTTATCAATGATAAGAAACAGGTGCTTGTTGCAGATGAATATATCCGGGGTGGTTTATACACAAAATTCCCGGGAGGCGGTTTGGAATTTGGTGAAGGAACAAGAGATTGTTTGAAAAGAGAATTAAAAGAGGAATTAGGCATTGAAGCAGCTATCGGCGATCATATTTATACCACGGATTTTTTCCAGATGTCCGCTTTCAGACCAGATGACCAGATCATTTCTATTTATTATTTCGCAAAACAATTGGAAGAATTAAAAGTTCCTTTGCGTACAAAACCGTTTGACTTTGATGAAAAGCAAATGGAAATCTATAAAGCAACCGGAGAAACAGAAACCTTCCGGTTACTTGAATGGGATGATTTTTCTGAAGAGGCTGTTACGCTACCCATTGACAAGATCGTGGCTAACATGGTAAAGAATAGCCGATAACTCGTAATTGATATTAACCTATATTATCTTTCATCTATCATCCATCTAAGTTTTTGTCCTGCTCCATAGCCGCTTTTTTCATTTTTAATGCCACTGCATGTCCCAGGTACTTCTCAATTCTATTATGAACCAGATAAATGACCGGAGTAAGTAAAATAGCAACTGTGAACTTATAAATGTAATTAACAATGCCAATGGCTACCACCTGGTTTACCGGCCATGGCGATCCCTGATTGGGTACCCATTTCGGATAAAAATAAAATGCAATGATCAGCACTATAAAACTGTCAATGAACTGGGATACCAATGTAGAACCTGTTGCTCTTAACCAAATATGTTTTTCACCTGTTCTCCTTTTAATACTGCGAAAAACATAAACATCGATCAATTGCCCGATAAGAAATGCTGTCATTGATGCGATAATGATCCCAAGACCCTGTCCAAAGATCCCATTATATGCATTGCTCATGTTTTCAATACCCGCTGATTGCTTGCTTGTGATCCACCAGGCATTGGGCGTTGTTTGCATGGCAAGAAAAACCATCAAAAAACCATACCCGATAAATATGACCGCAAGCCAGCTGATGAACCTCACTCCTTTTCTTCCATAATACTCATTCACAATATCTGTCATTACAAATACTATTGGCCACAATAAAACACCACAAGTAAGATTAAATGAATAGGAATCTCCAAATAAACGGATATTGACAGGCGTAAAACCAAATGTTTCTTCCAGTGAAAATATCTTTACTCCCATGAATTCGGCTACCAGTGCATTTGATATAAAGAACCCTGCCAGGATTATAAAAAGTCTTGATGGTTTATCTTTTAAAATTGTATGTACCATGCCTGAAAATTATTCCACATTCATCAATAAAAGAAAAACAAGCTGAAGAAATAAAAAGAAAACATTCACCACTATTAACCAACCCGGTACTGCCAAAATATATTTTCTTTTTAATAAAAAGAACAAGAGATAACAAAGAACAGTAAACGGATTAAATAGCACACTCAAAACCCAGCCGATAATAATGATATAAGCATGTATATCCCGGTTACTTAACCAGTTTGTTATCCGCAATAAAAATGATAGTAAAAAAGCAAGATTGCAAATGAAAGCCAGTTTGGATAAAAATAGAAGCCAGCGCATGGGCTAAGATAAGGAACAAGGCACAAGCTGCAAGGTACTTGATACAAACACCGGGATCAATAAGCAAATCACAGAACCCCTTCGGAGAAACCAAAAAAATAACCTTATTTTGTCAGCTTTAATAACTCATGCGTATGAAGAACTCCTGGTTCAAAAAATTGATTCCACATGCTGTGGCAGTTTTGGTTTTTCTGCTGGTTGCTCTCATATATTGCCGGCCAGTACTGGAAGGTAAAGTTGTGGCACAGCATGATGTCACCCACTGGAAAGGTTCCATTCAACAGTCAGTAGAGTATGCGAAAACACATGATGGTGTATATCCGCTTTGGACAAATAGTATGTTCAGCGGCATGCCCACGTTCCAGATAGGTTATACGAATAACAATAAAATTCCATGGATAGCCCATAAAATTTTTTCATTAGGATTGCCCAAACCTGTTAATTTCTTTTTTCTTGCCTGCATTTGTTTTTATTTCCTTACCGTTATACTTCGGGTAAGACCCGTCTTTGGTATTCTTGGCGCTTTGGCATTCGGGTATGCCACGTATAATCCTGTGATCATCGCTGTGGGCCATGATACCAAAATGCTATCAATTGCTTATATGCCGGCATTGCTTGCTTCCATTCTTTTGATCTATGAAAAAAAATATTGGCTGGGTGCCGGGCTTACCGCTTTGTTCACTGCCATACTGATAACACAAAATCATCCGCAGATCGCCTATTATTTCTTTCTTACCGTTTTTATCATGACGATATTTTTTGCCGTAAGATGGATCAGGAATAAAGAATGGCGTCATCTTATACTTGCTACAGGACTTACTCTTGTTGCTGGTTTGGTAGGTGTGCTTACAAATGCAGTGAGTATTTTCTCGACATACGAGTATCAAAAAGAAACAATACGGGGTGGCGGCACAGCCTTGAATGATACTACAGCAAATAATGAGAATGCAAAGAATGGTTTAACAAAAGACTATGCTTTAAGCTATAGTATGGGCATCAGTGAACCGTTTGTAATGATGGTGCCTCGTATGTTCGGCGGCAGTAGTGATCATCTTGAAATAAAAGAAGAAAAATCTAAAGCAATAGAAAAAGTAAGGAACACTTCGCAGGAAGGGCAGCAATTCCTTTTCCAAAATTTTTCACCTTTCTTTTATCAATCTGATGAGGGTGAACTATCGGTTAAAACATATTGGGGTGGAATTGGCGGCACATCGGGCCCGCCTTATATTGGTGCTATCATTTGTTTCCTTGCATTTCTTGCATTTTTTATTTTAGATAATACACACAAATGGTGGATATTAACTGCAATTGTTCTTACTATCATGATGTCATGGGGTAGTTATTTTGATGCTTTAAATGGATTTTTGTACAAGCATCTTCCTTTGTATAATAAATTCAGGGCTCCTTCAATGATACTGGTCATCCCCCAGCTCTTACTTCCCATATTAGCAGTCCTTGGATTAAATGCATTCACCGGTATTACAGATAAAAAAGAAAAGCTGAAGAAATTAAAACATGGGGCTTTATTCACTGCCGGCATTTTCCTCATACTATTCATTTTGTATTTCTCTTTTGATTTCATGAATGAATCAAATAAAATGGTATTGGCAAATGACAGGCTTATCCAGCAGCCTGAAGCATATACACTGGTAAAAGATTTTATATCCGGCATAGTAGCAGACAGAAAAGCCTTAATGCTGGGTGATATAGGCAGGTCGTTTGGATTTATTGCGGCAGCGGCCCTGCTTTTATTCCTTTTTGCAAGAAATACAATTAAACAAATGGCTTTGGGAATTGTATTGGCTATTATGGTACTAATTGATCTTATGCCTGTCAACAGCAATTACCTGAGTGAGAGTAACTATAAAGATGAAACTGAAAATACGGAAGCATTTGTTGAAACAGCGGCAGATAAGGAGATAAGAGCAGATAAATCATTTTATCGTGTATTTAATGACAGCGATGGCCCCACAGTTGATGGTGATCGCTGGAGTGAGAATATCACATCGTATTATTATAATTCAATCGGGGGCTATCACCCGGCCAAGATCCGCATTTACCAGGACCTGATAGAGAACAAAACAATGAAGGAGAATAATGGCGCCATATTGAATATGCTCAATGCAAAATATTTTATTAAGAAAAATCCAAATGGCCAGACCCAATCTTTTATAAAAAATGACAGGGCAATGGGCAATGCATGGCTAGTAAAAAATATTTTGTATGTAAATAGTGCCAGGGCTGAAATAGATTCGCTGGATACATTTGATCCCAATGAAACAGCCATCGTACAGGAATCTTTCAGATCTTCAATTCCGAATCCACCTGTGTTTGATAGTGCTGCAACAATATCTCTTGTAAAAAATGATAATGATGTAGTTACTTACACATCAAATGCAGCAGGCAACCAGTTTGCGGTATTTAGTGAGGTTTATTATAAAAGCGGATGGAAAGCATATATTGATGGCAAAGAGGCCCCTATCATAAAAGTGAACTATGTTTTACGTGGACTTTCCTTACCGGCGGGAAAACATGATATTAAATTTGAATTCAAGCCAGAAGGATATTATAATGGCAAAAAAATGACCTCTATATTCTCAATAATATTAGTCGTGATCTTAGCAGCTGGCATTTTTATGGAATGGAGAAACAGGAAACAAACAGCTTTGGCGAACAGGGTTTGATTTTAAATACACAAAATCAAAAAAACAGATGACAGTACTAGTGACAGGAGCCGCAGGATTTATTGGCTTTCATGTAACAAAGAAATTAATAGAGAACGATATCGAAGTAATTGCAGCTGACAATATTAATGACTACTATGATGTTTCATTAAAAGAATCGAGATTAAAAGAATTAGGAATATCAATGACATTTGGAGATGTCGTTAAAAGCAATAAGTTCAAAAATTTATTTTTTACAAAGATTGACCTCAAAGATCCGGTATCAGTTAAAAATCTGTTTCAAACAAATAATATTGACATAGTTTGTCATTTGGCTGCGCAACCAGGCATCAGGTATAGCATTATAAACCCGGGAGCATATATCGAAAATAATATAATTGCTTTTTTCAATCTCATTCAAACGATCAATGAATTTAATACCAGCCTATTTGTATATGCAAGCAGTTCCAGTGTGTATGGCAATTCAAATAAAGTTCCGTTTACTGAACAAGGAGATACTGAACACCCGGTTAGCTTTTATGCAGCCACAAAAAAATCAAATGAGCTCCTTGCCCATACTTATGCTCATAATTTTGGAATAAAGACGATAGGCTTGCGTTTTTTTACTGCCTATGGCCCCTGGGGCCGGCCCGATATGGCTTATTATACCTTTACAAAAAACATATATGAAGGAAAACCTATCACACTCTTTAATAACGGAGAATTAAAAAGAGATTTTACTTATATCGAAGATATTGCTTCTGGCATATACAATATAATTGCATCAAAAGGAAAAGCTACAAATGACAACTATAAAATATATAATATCGGCAATCATGAGAGTGTTGAATTGAGTCGTTTTGTAAAAGCGATTGAAGATGCAACAGGGAAGAAAGCGCTGATCGAATACAAACCTATGCAAACCGGCGATGTTTTTACTACCTGTGCCGATATTAAAGAAATTCAGAGAGATTACAATTTTAAACCAGCCACTGATATTGAGGAAGGAATACGGAAATTTGTAGAATGGTACAAAACGTATCATCAAATTAAAAGTTAACATGTAATGTGTGGTATAGCAGGAATTGTGGGTCAAAATTCCAGAAGACATCATCATGCAGTAAACCAGATGACTGACTGTATCCGGCATCGTGGTCCTGATGGAGATGGCATTGCTGTGTTTGACAATTGTATATTAGGGCATCGCAGATTAAGCATTGTTGATCTCACCACTGGTGATCAGCCCATGCATTCACCATTGGGAACTTCACTGGTATTTAATGGAGAGTTTTATGGTTATCTCGATGTAAAAAAACAACTGGATTGGAATTGGCAAACAACTTCAGATACAGAAGTCATTCTTGCTTTATATCATAAATTCGGGCCGCTTGAATTTATCAAACATACCAGGGGTATGTTCTCATTGGCCTTATGGGATGAAACCAACCAGATCTTTGTTGCTGCAAGAGACCGGTTTGGAGAAAAACCGTTTTATTATACCATTACAGAAAATAATGAAGTGCTTTTTGCATCTGAAATAAAAGCAATTCTTGCTTCGGGTTTAATAAATCCGGAAATTGATACAAGATCACTTACACATTACTTGCAACATTTATACGTACACCCGCATTATTCCATTTATAAGAATATTCATGTTTTGCCACCGGCGCATTTGCTGGTAATTAAAGAGGGAAAATTAAGAATTGCGCCTTATTGGCAATTACCTGAACAACAATTGAGAATAACAAGGGAGGAAGCAAAAGCAGAGTGTTATCGTTTATTGAAAAAAGCAGTCCATGATCAATTGATTGCTGATGTACCGGTTGCTTGTTTCTTAAGCGGCGGTATAGATAGCAGCACAATTTCAGCACTGGCAGCTTTGGAAAGCAAACATCAATTAACTACTATCAGCTTTTCATTCGGAAAAAATAACAGCGAACTCCCTTACAGCCGACGGGTGGCAGAAAAATATAAAACAAATAATATTGAATTGCACCAGGATGATTATGACATTGCGCATTGGTTCCAGAAACTGATAGATCTATATGACGAGCCATTTGCAGATTCATCTTCTATTCCAACCTACCTTATTTGCCAAATGGCAGCAAAAAAATTTAAGGTTGTACTTACAGGAGATGGTGGCGATGAGTTGATGGCAGGATACCGAAACTGGTACCCCACATTGTATCATTTACAAAATCCAAAAGGAATAAAAGCATATATTAAAAAGTTGAGAAAACAAATATTGCATTCCAAATACAGAAGCACGTCAATAGCAGCAATTCACCTTGAGCAAAATAAGTATTTCACAAAATCTGAATTAAAGAGGTTAACAAAATTTAACACAGATCATGACTTTGATAAGTTTTTAGCTCAGCCTTACAATACTGTAGATGCAGCCATGAGAATGGATCTTCAAGATTATATGCCCGGTGATATTTTGGTAAAAACGGACAGGGCAGCTATGGCCAATAGTCTTGAATTAAGGGCTCCGTTTCTGGATGTAAGTTTTGCAGAATTTTGTATTGCATTACCCGAAAACTTTAAGATAAATAGTACCGGGGATAAAATATTACTTCGCGAAAGCTTCAAACATTTATGGCCTGCAGAAATTGTTAACCGGCATAAACAGGGATTTGGAGCTCCCTTAAAGGATTGGCTACAACAAAATAAAATGCAACAACTAAAAGCGGATATTTTGTCCAATAGCAATGCACGCATTTATGATTGGTTAGATAAGCATTCTGCGTCATCATATATTCAAAAAGATAACTACCAAAGCTGGATTATCCTTACACTTGCATTATGGATGGAAAAACACCTTTAGTGTCTGTAGTTATGAGTGTTTACAACGGAAGTGAATGGCTTGATGAAGCTATTCGAAGCGTAATAGATCAATCTTATTCTAATTGGGAGTTCATCATTGTGGATGATGGTAGCGATGAACCAACAAAAAAAATTCTTAAAAATTATGCTAATGATCCAAGATTTAAATTCATTACCAACGATCAGAAAAAAGGGCTAACAAAAAATTTAAACCTGGCAATTGAAAAAACTTCAGGTGAATACATAGCAAGGCTTGATGGAGATGATATCTGTATGCCCGATAGGTTTCAGAAACAAGTGGATTATTTAAACAAAAACAATAAAACCTCTGTAGTTAGTGGTTTTATAATTTTTATTGACGAAAAGGGAAATCAAACCGGTACATGGGAAGATGATAGAAAAAATGTAACATGGCCACAGATAAAATCAACACTACCCTGGAAATGTTGCCTGGCTCACCCCTCTGTTATGATACGTAAACAAATTTTCCGGAAATATCATTACAATGAAACACAATTTCATTCACAAGATTGGGACCTTTGGCTACAACTTGCTGCAGATAACAAGATCATTGAAAAAATCCCGGAGACGGTTTTGTACTATCGTGTACATACAAGATCCATAACTGCAACTTCATTAATAAATTCAGCTTTTTTAAAGACCCATGAAACCTATCAAAATTATTTGGCCCTTGCAGATTCAAAACGAAAGAAAAGTAATTTCAATCGTCGTGTTAAAGTTGCTTTTCTATTCAACCGACTTAAACTATTTTTATCGGGCATAAAACGAAGATCCATATCATAAAAAACTGGACATACAGGCAACTTTTAATTAAAAGAAATATCGAGGGTATATTCATTTTTCCTTTCATTATCTTAGGGAGACTGGTGGCCACAATAAATCCTTTAAAAAAAGAATATCCAATTTTTTTCTTTTTCCCTTTTTACCATACTGGCGGTGCGGAAAAGGTACATTTACAAATAGCTGCCGCAGCCGGCGGCAATGATTGTATCGTCTTTTTTACAAGGAAGTCAGCGGATGATCGGTTTCTCAATGAATTCAAAAAAACAGGCTGTAACATTAAAAACATTTCAGGGTTCACGGATAATAAATGGCTTTTTTTTCTGAATCTTATTTACCGGGGTATTATCTCGGGATATATAAATAAACAGAAACAAAAACCTGTCGTGTTTAATGGCCAATGTAATTTTGCTTATAAAATAAGCCCCTGGTTAAAAAAGGATATGCCTCAAATTGAATTAATACATTCACTCAATACATTTTCTTATATCCGCATACCTTTTTTGCCCTACATAACAAAAACAGTTATGATCAGTAAAAAAAGAATTGAAGATCATAAAGAATTATACAAGCGACTCAATATCCCATCCGTTTACATCAATAAAATCATTTATATCCAAAATGCAATTGACGTAGAACCACAAGCTATTGCAAAAGACGATCACAATTTTACCGTACTCTATGCCGGAAGAGCTACTGAAGAAAAGAGGATACATCTCGTAGCTGAAATTGCAAAAAGACTTTACGATAAAAAGATAACTATTCAATTTGAAATAATGGGTAACGTATCCGGTTCACTTAATATAACTGGTTATCCATTTATAAAATTTCATGGAAACATACATGATCAGCCCCGCCTCAATGCTATTTATTCAAAAGCCCACATTTTAATCCTTACCTCCTCAACCGAGGGCTTTCCTATGGTAATTATGGAAGCTATGGCCCATGGTTGTGCGATATTAGCAACTGCTGTTGGTGATATTCCCTATCATGTAAAAAATAATGAGAACGGTTTTCTTTTTCACCTTACTGAAAATGAAACAGCCATTATAGATGAAGCAATCGAAAAAATTGTATGGTTAAAAAATAATCGGGGCGACTTACAAAGAATAGAGAAAAATAATATTAATTATGCCAAACATAATTTTGGCATTGAAAGATTCAATAAAGAATACAGGGACCTGTTTTTATCAGTAAAGTAAACAATTGAAACCGCTTAGCTTTATAATCATTACTTATAACCGGCCAGCTGATATGCTGGAGCTATTGCAGAATATCAGTAATCTTGAAAAGGCAGCAGAACTTTTGGAAGAAGTGATCGTTGTTAACAATGCATCAACACAAGATTACTCAACTGTAAAAAACTATATCAATTCAACGCTTCATCTTCCTTTCCGGTATTATGATGCCCCGGAAAATCTCGGTGTTGCAAAAGGAAGGAATTATGCATTAGCGAAAGGGAAAGCACCGGTCATTATCATGCTTGATGATGATGCTGTTTTGCAAAACAAAGATTGTCTTGTAAATCTTGTAAACGAGTTTGAAACAAATAATACACAAAAGCCAAAAGCCATCATCTCTTTTAAAATTCTATATTACGATACCCTGGAAATGCAGCCGAACGGATTGCCGCATAAACGATTTGATGAATATAAAGACCGGCCATTTTTTGAAACTTATTTTTATGCAGGTGGTGCCCATGCTGTAAAGAGAAATGTAATAGAAAAGCTTGGCGGCTACCCGGATGATTTTTTCTATGGTATGGAAGAATATGACCTGGCTTACAGGATCCTGGATGCCGGCTATTCGATAGTTTACAGCAACAAAATTGTGATGCTGCATAAAGAATCTCCATTGGGCAGAAAACCAAAAAAAGAAAAACTGCAGATGATGTGGCTGAATAAAAGCAAGGTTGCCTGGCGTTATTTACCTAAAAAATACTTTTATTCAACGGGCATTATGTGGTCAATACAATATTTGCGTGAAACAGGATTTAATTTACCTGGCTTCTTTACGGGGTGGAAGAAATTATTCGCAATTTCATCAACTGAAAAAAGAACCCCTATCCAAAAATCTACAATGGATTATCTTCGGAAAGTAAAAGCAAGGTTGTGGTACTAAATCATCGTGATGTATCTTAAGCATTATTTTATACAGCTTGGCAAGGATGTGGTGATCCGGTTTCCCAAAAGAATCGTTCGGTTTTTTAGTTATTTGGGAGAATTGAACCGGTTTAAAAATAAAAATGATGCAAGATTCAAAGTAAGAACAAGAGATATTTATCCTTGTTTAAATGACAAGATCATAAAGACCCCGTTTGATCATCATTATACCTACCATCCTGCCTGGGCGGCAAGAATTCTGGCGAAAATAAAACCGGCTTATCATATAGATATTTCTTCAATCATAAGTTTTAGCACAATACTATCCGCATTTATACCCGTAAAATTCTATGATTATCGCCCTGCAGATCTTAAACTACCTGATCTTGAATCAGGGTTTGCTGATCTTAAGCAATTAAGTTTTGCCGATGATTCAATTCCATCTTTATCCTGTATGCATACCATCGAGCATATTGGATTGGGAAGATATGGGGATGAGATAGACCCGCAGGGAGATATTAAAGCAATCAATGAATTGAAAAGAGTATTGCAGCCAAATGGCGATCTGTTGTTTGTTGCTCCTGTAGGTAAGCCAAAAATAGAGTTCAATGCTCATCGCATTTATAGTTATGAGCAGATCATTGAATATTTTTCTCCTTTAACAATAAGGGAATTTTCTTTGATACCTGATGAAGGGGGTATGATTATTCATGCAGATCCTGCCCTGGTGAAAGAGCAGAGTTATGGTTGTGGTTGTTTTTGGTTTAAAAAATGAATTCATGTTTAAAAATATATTTAAGAAAAAAACTGTCATAAATCACGAAGAACAATTGGCGGATTGGGATAAAAAAGGGCGACCACTACCGCCGCCGCATATTGTAAAACAAATGGTTATTGATGAATACAGGAAAAAATTCAATCTTGAAATTTTGGTAGAAACCGGGACATATCTTGGCGATATGGTAGAAGCCCAGCGAAACAATTTCAAAAAAATTTATTCAATAGAATTAAGTGAAAGACTTTTTACCCGGGCCAAAAAAAAATTCAAAGGTTTTCCACATATAACGATTTTACAAGGTGATAGTGGGGATGTTTTGAATAAACTGGTCGTCGAGATCGATAGACCGGCGTTATTCTGGCTTGATGGGCACTATTCGGGAGGAATTACAGCTCATGGAAGCAAAGAATGCCCTGTACCGGAAGAATTAAATGCAATTTTAAACAGCAAGATCGATCATGTGATACTTATTGACGATGCAAGATTGTTCAACGGAACTCATGACTATCCGACAATTGAGGAGATGAAAAGATTGGCAGCCGTAAGGGAGAAGAAATTTAAACTTGAAACCAAGGATGATATTATACGTTTTACAAATATTCAGAAAGATGTTTAAAGCTGGAACAACAAATGAATCATCAAGAGCAAAATGGATAGAAGAAACATTGAAAAAAATTCCAGGTGGTCTTACAATTCTTGATGCAGGCGCCGGTGAATCACAGTTTAAAAAATATTGCGGGCACCTTAAATATATAGCACAGGATTTCGGACAATATCAGGGAGAAGGCAATGTTGGATTGCAAACCGGAACATGGGATAACACCAAACTTGATATTGTATCCGATATAGTTTCTATTCCCTTACCCGATCATTCGATTGACGCAATTATGTGTACTGAAGTGCTGGAACATGTTCCAGATCCAATAGGTGCTATAAAGGAGTTTAGCAGGCTTGTTAGACAGGGTGGATATTTATTGATAACGGCTCCATTTGCAAGTCTGACACATTTTGCTCCTTATCATTTTGTTTCGGGCTTTAATAAATATTTTTATGAAAAACATTTAGTTGAAAATGGCTTTGAAATTTATGAACTTCAGATGAACGGTAATTTTTTTGAATATATAGCCCAGGAAAATCGAAGGATAAAGTTAATAGCTAAAAGATATGCAGGTAAAAATCTGAATATTTTTCAAAAGCTCATAATTCATTTAAATATTTTGATACTGCAAAACCTTTCGAGAAAAGATAGGGGTTCATCAGAATTACTTTGTTACAGTATTCATGTATTTGCCAGAAAAAGATGATCATTAGCAAAATAAATGGAGGATTAGGAAACCAAATGTTTCAATATGCAGCAGGAAAAGCTCTTGCTCAGGTAAAGAATACTTTTTTGAAATTAGATGTCTCGCAATTTGACAGAGAAAAGCTACGGAGTTTTGATCTGCTTGCGTTTGATACCAATATCATGTTTGCAACAAGATCAGAGATAGATAACTTATTACCCTCACATAATTTTGAAAAGGCTTTACAATATTTTTCACCTTATAATAAAAGAACTTATTATCGTGAAAAATCGTTTTCTTTTAATAATACATTTTTAAAACTTGGGAAGAATGTATATCTAAAAGGATACTTTCAAAGTGAAAAGTACTTTTCGTCAGAAAAGGATATTATCAGGAATGAATTTATTTTTAAACCCAACCTTATATCTCATCTTTCCAGCCTTGTTTATCAACTTAAAAATTTTAACTCTATTTCAATTCATGTACGACGGGGTGATTTTTCAAAAGATCCCGAAATTGCAGAATATCATGGCACACTTGAAAAAGATTACTATAACAAAGCGATTGATCTTTTAAGATCAAAACTATCAGATCCGGTATTCTATTTTTTTTCAGACGATATTAATTGGGTAAAAGAAAATTTAACATACCCAAATTCTGTTTTTGTCTCTGATAACATTACAAAAAATCATTTTGAAGATATGTATTTAATGAGCCAATGCCGGCATAACATTATTGCCAACAGCAGTTTTAGCTGGTGGGGGGCCTGGTTGAATTCTAACCCTGATAAAATTGTTATTGCTCCGGAAAAATGGTTTAATGAAGGTCCAAAAGATACACAGGATATTGTGCCGGAAGAATGGATCAAAATATGATCACCTGATCAATACAACTGTTCCCTTTCTAAATACTTTAGGCTCGCAACTTGTATTTGCTTTTATCCAATAAACAAAAACGCCAGGGCCTTGTTTCCTCCCTTTAAAAGTTCCATCCCAGCATTTACCCGGATCTGAGGTAAAAAACACCATTTCACCCCAACGGTTATAAATTCTGAACTCAAAATTTTGAATAGTGCCCCAGCGACCAATTCTAAAGCAATCATTTAATCCATCATTATTTGGGGTAAATGCTGATGGCACTAAATATCCCCCTTTGTTTCCATCAGTTACTTTAATATTTATCATAGCAGTATCTGAGCATCCCTTTGAATCAGTACCGATCACAAAATAAGCCGTAGTGCTTGACGGCATTGCAACAGGGTTAGCTATTGATGGATTATTTAATGAAGATGCAGGAGCCCAGCTATACTGCGACGCCCCACTTGCTTCCAATTGACTTTTGTCATTTGAGCAATCAATATCATTTGATTTTGTTACCAATATTGAAGGCAGTGGATTGACCTTTACTGTTGTGCTAAGTGTTTGTGATTGATTGCACGTGTTTTCAGTAATTGTAACTGAATAGGTAGTTGTATTTGCAGGTGATGCAAAAGGGTTGGCAATATTTGTCTGACTTAACCCCGCAGAGGGTTGCCATGAATAACTATCTCCACCATTTGCCAAAAGCTGAACAGATTGATTTAAACAAATCTCGTGGGGATTGCTAATTGAAAATACCGGATCAGGTCGTATCGTTACAAGGACAGAATCCTGATGCTGACAGCTATTAACATCTGCTATATTTACAAAATACATAGTACTTACCGCTGGCGAAGCTACCGGGTTAGCAATATTAGGATCATTTAAACTCACGGCCGGGCTCCACAAATAAGTTTGTCCTCCGCTTACTGATAATTGGACAGAACTATTTTTACAAATGATGGTATCGTTTGTAATTGAGATCAATGGTTGCGGGTGAACACCAATATTCACTGTATCCTTACCAATACACCCGCCAGTAGTTGTTCCGGTTACTATATATTGTACCTGCATCTGAATAGTTGCAACAGGATTAGCAATTGATGCGTTAGATAACCCTGTGCCGGGCGACCAGGAATATGTTTGTGCACCAGTGGTATTTAATTGAACAATGGCTCCGCTACATACAATCGTATCATTATTTGTTTGTACAATTAGATTATCAACAACCACCGAAGCAGAAAGACCTGGCAAATTATTTATGGGCGAACACCGAACTGCATCCTGAATCAATATAACAGTATAGGTAGTGGTAACAGTTGGGTTAATAAGTAAATTAAATGGAACTCCACTTTCCACATTAGCCTGGGTAAAACTATTTGTACCATCTGAGTAAACAATTGTAAATGGACTTGTACCTGTTAAAGAATTAAATGTTAATTGAGCAATTTGATTATTACATATGGTATCGCCGACAAGCGTACCTGTTGGCAATGTATTTGGAGGCCAATAATATTTGAACAGGAAGGCATCTCTGTTTCCATTAGAATTTAAAAGATAAGATGACTGCGTAGGAGTAAAATCAACATTGTTCCCAAGAAATCCACCTGCTAAATAAAATCTGTCGTTTCCGGCAATTTCTATATCAACTCCAAAATCATCACCAGTTGACCCAACACTAAATGCACATTGATACGTTCCATCTGCTAAATACTTTCCTAAAAAAATATCCCAGCCACCATTACTTGTCAAATTATCAACCGCTGCAGTGGGATCAAAATCTGAAACTCCAGAAAAACCACCGGTAATAAAAACATTTATATTGTCAGTGGCGACATTCCATCCTATTTCGCTGCCTGCACTTCCGGCATTAAATGCCCATAAATATTGACCGTTATTTGAATATTTTGCTATAAAAACATCAGAACCTCCATTACTTGAAATCAATGCGGTGCTTGCAGAAGGATCGAAGTCAAGATTGCTTCCATGGAAATCGCCTGTAACATATATATTTGACGCATTATCCAAAGTAATTCCCCTGCTCACATCAAGTCCGCCACTCCCCATACTAAAGGCAAATTGGTATTGTCCGGATAAAGAATATTTAGCCACATAAATGTCAAAGCCTCCCGCTGATGTTAAAGTAGCGGTTGCAATTGAAGGATCAAAGTCAACATTTGTACCTTGGAAAAAGCCGCAGATATACACATTTGTGGCATCAACTTCAAGATCATAAACAACGCTTTCGATATTTCCACCTCCTATATTCAGAGCCCATTGATATTGCCCGTTCGTGTTATATTTTGCCAGGAAAGCTACACCATTGTTTGAGTTTAGAACTGCAGTTGAAGTGGATGGATCAAAATCTATTGCTTCATAGAAATAACCACCAACATATACATTACCTGTAATATCCGTTTTAACAACCAACCCATTATCACCTATCAAAGTACCTCCGACATTAAATGCCCAGATGAATTGACCAGTTGAACTGTACTTAGCAAGGAACATGTCTCCTCCATAGCCAGGATCACCACCGGCCTCTCCATTACTTGTCAGTAAGAAAGTGGAGGATGGTGAAGGATCAAAATCAACATTTGCACCACGGAAAAATCCTGTAATGTAAATATTCCCTGAAGCGTCCGAACATACTGCTTCAATCTTATCTATATTACTTCCCCCGATTGTTATACTAAGAAGATATTGGCCTGTTGTCGTATATTTTGCAACAAATCCATCACCCATACCATTGGATGAATGTGCTACAATAGCTGATGGGGAAGGATCAAAATCAATATTAGTACCACTAAATTCCCCACAAACTAAAACATTACCTGAAGGATCAAGACTTGAATGTTGTGCATAATCAATACCAGAAGAACCAATATTGAAACCCCATGTTACCTGCTGCGCATTAGATAATAAGGAAAATAACAACATTACAGTTGTTAGCAGTATTATATTGTAAGGTTTGATGGCTGGCTTACTCATAAATGATTTGCACGAATTGTAGTGGGTATTCAGCGCAAATGATCAATTGCAAAATACTAATAATTCTGTAAGAACAAATGATACCACAAATGAAAATCTACGCTATGTTGTAAGTTCATGCTGCTCCTTTATCACCTGCAAAAAATAGTTCATTGCCTTTTTCTTTTTTTCATCAAGCAGGTAATTCATGTGCAGTGTGTAATACTTTTTCAGATCATAAAGGTCAAAATGATGCGAAGTAACAATTTCATCTATATGTGACAACCCAATTGCATTTGCTTCATTGAATATTTTAATAAAATCAACAGGTAATTCTTTATTACTTATCCATACCGCAAATACAAATGGATGACCCGTTATCTTCTTCCATTCAGCACCCAGGTCATAAAAAAAAGTGGAAAGCTTTCTTTGTTCAAATGCTCTGTCACCTATTACAAGTCCGGCAGTAATACCTTTTATTTCTTTTCTGTAATCTTCATCTTTTGCAACAACAATTTCGGGCTTAATGCCCCAATACTCATGCATTATCCATTTTAATAACTCTACTGAAGTTCTGCTTTGATAATCGAGATAAACCTTTTTGATCTCATCAAGCGGCACTTCGCTAAACAGACAAACAGAAGCTGCTTCACCATCAGTTCCGATACAGTAATCCCCCGCTAAATGCCATTCGCTTAGTTCAGGAATGGCCGCAACAGGGATCAAACCGAGATCTATCTCATCAGCTTTCAGCATTTCAGCTAATCGTGCAGGATTGTCTTCGACCAAATCAATTTGAGAAGCGATTGGCTCCTGCTGTAAACCATAGATAAGCGGTCTTGTATTCAGATAACTGACAATTCCAACCTTTATCTTATTCAATTGGATTATTTTTGCGCAGCAAAGATAAATGAACAACAAAAGAAACCGAAACAATAAACCAGCATGGAACTGACTAATCTTTCAGCTATCTCCCCCATTGACGGTCGTTATCGCAAGCAAGTGCAGCATTTGGATGACTATTTTTCTGAATACGCATTGATGAAATACAGGGTGCTGGTTGAAATAGAATATTTTCTTTTTCTTGCTGATAAAAAATTTTTCGCACTATCAAAAAAGGCCGAAAAACATTTAAGGAAGATCGCTGAAGAATTCGGGCCTGAAGATGCACAAGAGATAAAACAAATAGAATATACTACCAATCACGACGTAAAAGCCGTGGAATACTTTTTAAAGAATATACTGGAAAAAAGTGGGGCCAAAGAGGCAAAAGAATGGATACATTTTGGATTAACATCACAGGACATTAATAACACGGCCATACCCCTTTTCTGGAAGCACGCCGTAGAGTATGAATACTTACCTTTTTTATTAAACCTGAATAAGCAATTAAAAATACTGTCTAATGAGTGGATGGATATTCCCATGCTTGCTCATACACATGGTCAGCCAGCCAGCCCAACAAGACTGGGAAAAGAGATCATGGTTTTTGTAGAAAGGATCGGGCACCAGGTAGAACAATTCATCAATATTCCATTCAGTGCAAAATTTGGCGGCGCTACAGGCAACTTCAATGCCCATGCAGTGGCATTTCCAAAACACGATTGGGTAAAACTAGCCAATGAGTTTGTAGAAAAAACGCTGGGACTTACAAGAATGCAATTCACTACACAAATTGAACACTACGATAATCTTGCTGCCCATTTTGATTGCATGAAAAGGATAAATAACATTTTGATCGATTTTTGCCGTGATGTGTGGACATATATTTCAATGGAGTATTTTAAACAAAAAGTAAGGAAAGATGAAGTGGGCTCTTCTGCCATGCCACATAAAGTAAACCCCATTGATTTTGAAAATGCCGAAGGTAATTTTGGCATGGCAAATGCGGTCTTTGAACATTTATCTTCAAAGCTTCCGATATCAAGATTACAAAGAGATCTTACCGATTCAACTGTCCTTCGGAATATCGGTGTTCCATTTGCACATACTTTGATCGCTTTTAAATCCATTGAGAAAGGATTAAGCAAACTGGTGCTAAATGATGGTATGATTCACCAGCAACTGGAAGACAACTGGGCAGTAGTGGCGGAAGCGATCCAAACTATTCTCAGAAGAGAGAATTATCCCAAACCTTATGAAGCTTTAAAAGAATTAACAAGAGGTAATGCCTATATCGATAAAAAATCAATCCATCATTTTATTGACAACCTCAAAATTTCCAACTCTGTCAAAAAAGAGCTAAGGAAAATAACCCCGCATAATTATACCGGGGTAGTCGCTAAATACTAAGCTTTTATATAAATAAATCTCAACAACTCTTTTTCATCTTCTATTCTGGTGCCATCTGGTACAAAACCATTTTTCAGTAAAACTTTGTGTGATGAAAGATTATCTTTTTCGGCTATAGCATAAATATGATCTGCATTTGTATGCCTGAAATAATACCGGAGACCCTCTTTTGTTGTTTCAGATGCATAACCTTTCCCCCAATCCCGTTTTAAAAAAGCATAACCCAGTTGAATATCCTCAGTTTCCTCAATGGGAATGATCGCAAACGAGCCCACAAAATAACCTGTTGCTTTTTCATAAACCGCCCAGCGACCGATCAGCGGATTGGTTTTATAGGCTTCAATATTTTGTTTTAAAAATTCATCACATTCTTCTTTTGTCTTTACCGCCCGGATATATCGCATCACTTCTTTATCGCCATTCAATGCAAAAAAATTATCAGCGTCACCTTCAAAGTCATATTGCTTTATAATTAACCGCTCTGTTTCAAAAATGACATTTCCCATTTCAAGGAATTATTAATTTTTATGCACCTCGCTTGTAAAATGAAATTCTATAGCGGGATTATTTGTTCTTTCAGTATTTAAGAACCATTCACTTTGCGCTAAATAAACCTGGTGCCCATCCTTATCAAGTCCCACATTGGCCCCTTTGAATCTTGTAAATTCATCCAGCTTTTTGGGGTCTTCACTTGTTATCCAGCAGGCCTTATAAAAGGGAAGTGTATTGAACTGAACAGATGCTCCATACTCCTGCAACAATCGATATTGTATCACTTCGAACTGAAGCTCCCCCACACAACCGATGATCTTTTTATTTCCGCCATGCTGGGTAAATAACTGGGCAACGCCTTCATCGGTAAGCTGCAGCAATCCTTTTTCCAACTGCTTTGTTTTCATAGGATCCTTGTTCACCACTTCTTTAAAAATCTCAGGTGAAAAAGTAGGAATGCCTGTAAAATAAAAATTCTCTCCTTCTGTTAATGTATCACCAATTTTAAAATTTCCTGTATCAAACAATCCAACAACATCGCCGGGGTAAGCATCTTCCACAATACTTTTTTCCCGTGCCATAAAAGAATAGGGATTGCTGAAACGAACATCTTTATTTAAACGAACATGATGATAATATTTATTTCTCTCAAACCGGCCGCTGCAAACCCGCATAAAAGCGATCCGATCCCTGTGTTTAGGATCAAGATTAGCATGGATCTTGAAAACAAAACCGCTTAGCTTCTCTTCATCAGGACAAACAACTCTTGCCGATGTTGGCCGGCATTGCGGTAACGGCGCAATACGAATAAAAGTGTCAAGCAATTCTTTTACGCCAAAATTGTTGATTGCACTTCCAAAAAATACAGGAGCCACTCTTGCAGCTAAATATTCATCCACATTCAGTATTCCATGTACCCCGTCAACCAGCTCTGCATCCTCACGAAGAGTAGCGGCATCCTTCTCTCCTATCTTTTCATCAACCATTTTATCAGCCAGGTTATTCACATCAAAAAGATCTTCATCTGTTCCTTTTGTATTGGCTGTAAACAATCGTAAACTTTTATCATGAAGATTATATACCCCTTTAAATTCTTTTCCGCTGTTGATCGGCCATGTCATCGGGTGCAGATGTATGGATAATTCTTTTTCTATTTCTTCCAGCAGGTCAAAACGGTTCTTGCCATCACGGTCCATCTTATTAATAAAAACAATAACTGGTGTATCTCTCATCCGGCATACTTCCATCAATCGTCGGGTTTGTTCCTCAACTCCATTCACACTATCTACAACCAGAATTACACTATCAACTGCCGTCAACGTACGATAAGTATCCTCTGCAAAATCTTTGTGACCGGGGGTATCAAGAAGATTGATGAGCATATTCCTGTATTCAAATGTCATCACTGAAGTAGCAACAGAGATACCACGTTGCCTTTCGATCTCCATAA
>FKKE01006887.1_pt3 | contig 26782 bp, 17 predicted proteins | sample 1106331 | NCBI WGS metagenome assembly FKKE01 (sample SAMEA3931202, study PRJEB13176) | freshwater metagenome | biome: Drinking water system; feature: drinking water; material: freshwater | place: China | collected 2013-02-06
AAAAAAAAAAAACAAAAAAATGCAACAAGAGTAAAAAATCGTTGATTTAAGCAGATCATGTATAAAATTTAAAATGTAAAAGGACAATATGGTTTGCCGTGATAATTATAGGATATTAGGGTGGGTCGGTTGTGTTCAAATGGGCTATTAGAAATAAATGTACAATGTTTTATATTAATAAAAAACCCTTCCGGCCTCCAAAATTATTGCACTATTGCCTAACATAAATGCCTTTGAATGAATTTTATACCTGAACTTTTGCGTAACTTGAACATTCAATATCTTAGGAAGGCTGCCCCTGTATTCCGTACAAATGGTTTAACCGGCAAAACGAAATCAACGGCACGGTTTTTTAAGTGAATTTTACCGATTGCTGCGGCTTTACAGCAATTGTAACCAAGGCTTAATTTTTAAAATGGCAATGAAAAAAATTTCCGGTTTCTGTGTCTTTCTTTTCTGCTTTCATTTTTCCCTGATAGCACAAACTGATACAATTCTTCAACGCATTATTTTGGTAGGCGATGGCGGCGAATTAACTGCGGATAAAAAGCACCCCGTTGCGGAAGCAATAAAAAATTTTGCAAAGCTTGATAAAAAAACCACTGTATTGTACCTGGGTGATAATTTATATAAAACAGGCTTACCCGATGATCAATCTGCATTTTACAAAGAAGCAAAAGCGGTATTGGATTCACAACTTTCCGTTGTAGAAAATACACAAGCAAGAGTGATCATGATCCCCGGTAACCATGATTGGCAAAATGGCGGTCGGGATGGATATTCTTATATCATCCGTGAGCAATTATATGTTGACCTTTTGAACAAGCCCAATGTACAGTTTTATCCCAAAGATGGCTGCCCCGGTCCTGTGGAAGTAAGCCTGGGTAATGATGTAACATTAATAATATTTGACAGCCAATGGTGGTTGCATCCGTATGATAAGCCCGGCATAGAATCAGATTGTGACAGTAAAACAAATGAAGAAATACTTACACAAATTGAAGATATTGTTACCCGCAATTCAAAGAAACTTGTATTACTTGCCTGCCATCATCCTTTTAAAAGCAATAGTGTACACGGCGGCTATTTTACTTTAAAACAACATATTTTCCCCTTTACTGAAATAAAAAGGAATTTATATGTTCCTCTCCCGGTAATTGGTTCAATTTATCCAATTGCAAGAAGTGTTTTTGGTACGCTGCAGGATCTAAAACATCCCACTTATGCAAATATGATAAACCAGGTAACTGCGGCTGTAAAATCTCATCCCAATGTTGTATTTGTAGCAGGACATGACCATGGATTGCAATTGATACAAGACAGCAGTCACAGTTATATTGTAAGCGGTGGTGGTTGTAAAATTCAAAGAGTTTCAAAAAGCAGGAAAAGTCTTTATGCAGAATCCATAAGAGGATATGTTGTTATGGAAGTATCTACCAATAAAAATGTAACAGTTAATTTTTATTCGGTAAGTGATTCGGTAAGACATACCTATGGAACTACAATACTGAATTTCGCTTCATTGGCAAAACCGGTGGGTGATTCGGCAAAACGTGAGGTTACTATTGTTAATGCAAAATTCAAAGACACCGTTACTATTTCTGCCAGTGATTTGTACCCGCCTTTGCAGGGTTTTAGAAAATTTATGCTGGGTCAGAATTACCGGCATGAGTGGTCGGCACCGGTGAATATGAAAGTATTTAACCTTCACCAGGAAAAAGGCGGTTTTACTATACTTAGCTTAGGTGGCGGTAAGCAAACCCGTTCATTACGATTAAGAGATAAACAGGGAAAGGAATGGGTATTGCGGGCAGTTGATAAATTACCAACTGGCGCATTGCCTGTTGAATTCAGGGGAACGATAGCCCAGGACCTTGTACAGGAATTTAATTCTGCATCTCATCCTTATGCTCCGCTTGTAATTCCGGAATTGTCTAAACCGCTTGATATATCAGTACCCCATCCTGAATTATTTTTTGTGCCCGATGATCCTGCTTTTGGTTTTTACCAGCCGCTTTTTGCCAACCGGGTTTGCATGCTTGAAGAAAGAGATCCCTCTGTAGATGGTACCGATACTAAAAGTACAGCTAAGGTTTTTAATAAATTAATTGAAGAAGGGGATCACAGGGCAGATCAGCCTTCTGTATTGCGGGCAAGATTGCTGGATATGATCATTGGAGATTTTGATCGTCATTTTGATCAATGGAAATGGGCAATAACTGATACCGGGAAAGGAAAAATATATTACCCCATCCCAAGAGACCGTGACCAGGCATTTTTTAATTCTGATGGATTTTTATTGAAAGCATCAAGCCGGAATCTTTTGCCCTTTCTGCAGGGATTCAGAAATGATATTCCTGATGTAAAATGGCTAGGTTATGCGGCAAGGGATTTTGACAGGCTGTTTCTTACTGATCTTGATGAAAAAGAATGGAAAGAAACAATAGCTGATGTACAGGAAAAACTTTCTGATAGTATAGTAGCACAAGCAATAAGAAAATTGCCGCCGGAAGTGTACCCCATGAATGGTAACACGATCACAAGTAAAATTTTGAACCGGCGCAATGCACTAAGTACGGAAGGGCTGACCTATTACAGATTTCTTTCAAGAGAAGTAAATGTGATCGGCAGTAATGAAAAAGAATATTTTAAAATAAGCGATCATCCTGATGGATTAGAAATAAAAGTATTTGCCCGGGATAAAGAAAATGATACAAATTTTTTAATGTACAACAGGATCTTTCAGCGTTCGGTTACTAAAGAAATACGCTTATATGGATTAAATGGCGATGACCTTTTTGAAATAGATGAAAATGCAAGATCAAGGATCAGGCTGCGCATTATTGGGGGAAAAGGAAACGATACATTTAATATCAAAGGACAGGTCACCAACCTTCTTTATGATTTGAGTGGCGAAAGCAATTATATCCGGCAAATGGGCCGTACCAAGAATAGGTTTTCACAAGATCCCAATGTAAATACATACAATATACTTGGCTATAAATACAACACTTTTGATTTTCCCAGGATCCAGGTAGGTGCTAATTCTGATGATGGTTTTGTGGTAGGTACAGGCTTTGAAAAAAAAACGTATGGTTTCCGAAATGAACCATACGCAAGTTTTCAAAAATTTGCTGCCCTGTATTCAATAAGCAGACGGAGCTTTGAAGTAAAATATGATGGAGAGTTCAATCACATTACACGTAATACCGACCTGCTGCTGAAATTGGATATAGGCTACCCGGAAGTGAATAATTTTTTTGGATTAGGCAACAAAACAACAATTGACAAAAACAACGGAAAAACTATAGACTATTACAGGGTTCGCTTCAGATCAATAGAGATGCAGGCATTATTCCGAGAACGCCTATTTGAACGTTTACATTTAATGGCCGGGCCCTACTTTTTTCATTATTGGAATAAACCTTCAGACAATAAAGGAAGGATACTGGAAGACCCTACACTGGTAAATCTTCAATATGAAGATGTGTACAGTAAAAAAACATGGCTGGGTGCCAAACTCGGGATGAAGTTTGACAACCGGAATAACGAAGTATTTCCTACCCGCGGGGTTTACTGGGCAAATGAGCTGATACTTGCCGCCGGGCTATTGAATAGTACCAACTTTACAAAGCTAACCTCTGATATGACCATTTATGCCAGTCTTAATGATCCTGCCAGGCTGATCGGGATTATATCATTTGGTGGTGGTAAAATTTTCAATAGATCATTTGAATTTTTCCAGGCGTTGAATATTGGCGGCGCCAACCTGCACGGCTTCAGAGCCAACAGGTATCTTGGCCGGTCATCTTTATATAGCAGTGTAGAATTAAGATATAAATTATTTGACCTTAAATCTTACATGATCCCGGGCCCTATTGGCCTCACCGGTTTTTATGATGTAGGCCGGGTATGGTTGCCGGGAGAATTTTCTAAAGGCTGGAATACAGCAGTTGGCGGCGGTTTATATTTTGTCCCTTATAACAAATTTTGGGCATCGGCATCGGTAGGATTTTCTAAAAATGAAAGAATATATAATGTAACACTCGGAACGAAAATAAATTTAAGCTTCTGATGTTTTAGTATAAAAACACCATCGGGAGTTAACGATAGAATTTTATCATGAGGATGCAAAGACTGATAGTGCCAAGTGGTTCTATAGTAAATAAAAGAAAGTTCCCGATCATTTTGGCGATAGCCGCTTTCTGGACAATTGCAGATTTTATTGTCTTTCTCGTTCAAATGAGTTCGAATTCTTTTCAATTCAAATATGATGATACCAATACCGGTACTATTAAAGCAATTATCATTCGTGAGCTGAATGTGCTGCTCGTTAGCTTACTGATCGGCTTTCTTCTAGTTTCGGTATTAAGAAGATTTTTCAGGCATGCTTCAACGGCTGTTAACCTGATAGCAAAAACCCTAATTCTTATTGCGGCAGGTCTTATTCTGAGTTTCCTGATCTATATCACTTATGAAATGATCATTGGCCACCGCGAATTCAGGGAATCAATAAAAAGATTTGCGGAAAACACTTTTCATCCGGAATGGATCATTCCCAAAATGGCCGAATGGACCATTCTTTATCTCATTACCCAACTGGCACTTGAAGTAAATGAAAAATATTCACCCGGAGCTTTCTTTGATATCATTATTGGCAAGTATTTAAAACCAAGGGAAGAAGAAAGGATCATTTTATTCGTTGATCTGCGTAATTCCACAGCAATTGCTGAGAAGCTAGGCAAAGATTATTTTGAATTCATTCGTGATTTTATCTTTTGCGTGTCAGCCGGTATCATGGAGCATGATGGCCGCATTTATCAATATGTAGGTGATGAGATCGTTGCGTGGTGGCCCAGTTCCAAGATCAATGCAAGAAAAGCGGTGTCATCCCTTATTGAATCAAGGAAAATATTAAATATCAATAATGGTATTTTTAAATCCAATTACGATATTGTTCCTGAATACAAAGCCGGCATGCATACCGGCAAAGTGACCGTAGGCCAGGTAGGCATTGCCAGAAAAGAACTGGTGATGAGCGGTGATACCATCAATACGGCATCACGGATAAGAAGTGCCTGCAACGACCTGAATCAAAAATTCCTTGTATCCAAAGAGATCATTGAACTGGCAGAGATGAAAGACTGGCAAAGTGAGAGCATGGGAGTAGTTGATCTGAAAGGCAAGAATGAGAATATTGAATTATTTGCATTAAAGATCTGAAGATGGCAGCAACACCATCACAAACAAAAATAAAAAAACCATGGTACTCCATATTTACCATTGAGTTTTTGCTTGTGTTATTGTTGCTTTTTGCCATGATCATTTTCATTTATGCAATCAGAATGGTGTTCATATTGGAAAGATCAGATTTTGATGACCGGGTTTTTGATCTTATAAAACCCTATATCAATGCCGGACTTACCCAATTCATGTCGTTCATTACATTTCTTGGCAAACATGATCTTTTGATCCCTTTGAATTTTATCCTGATCATTTTTTTTATTTATAAAAAACAAAAATGGTTTGCAACAAGGATTGCCGCATTATCCCTTAGCAGCTTGCTATTAATGTTCAGTCTGAAATTATTTTTTCAGCGGGAACGTCCACTATTACCGGTAATTGGAGATGTAAGTGGCTATAGTTTCCCCAGCGGGCATGCTTTGATCAGCGTAGTTTTTTATGGATTGTTCATACACATGATCTGGCATGAAATAAAAATAAAATGGCTGCGAAACCTTTTGATCGTTATTCTCGGTATCCTGATCCTGCTGATTGCATTCAGCCGGATATATCTTCGTGTACACTATACAAGTGATGTGATCGCAGGCCTTGCAGTGGGTTTTATCTGGTTGGTCCTTGCGCTGCGCATTATACAACGGATCGAAAAGAAATACATTACAAGAAGAGCATTGAAGGCAGAAAGATTACAATGATCATTTTTATCGCCGATAAGGATAACGAATGATGCTTCCGGGCTGATACAAACCTTCATTTGAAATATAAAGATCTCCATTGGGCGAAAATGTAATGCCCTCAGGCTGCGGATACAGGCTTTCATCAAGATATATAGCCTGCTCAATATTACCTTCAAGATTACAGATCAAAAGCCCTTTTCCATCCTGCGAGCAAACAATAAATATTTTTTTAAGTATGGGGTGAATGGCGGCAGCAGAAGGCCGGGCACCGAAATTCGGACTTTTTAAAAGCTTTCTCACTTTTGCTACATCAAGAGTAAAAACCGGTTCACTACTGAATTGATTTGTTGTAAGATCAAAAGCATAGGCGGGTTTCATTTTGCTCTTTTCAAGATCCGGGCAGCTTTTGCACAACATAACGATCCTTTTTTTTGCAGAATCCAGGTACATAGCCTCAAAGTCTGCATTTTTTATATCCATTTTAAAAATAACCACACTATCACCGGCTGACTTTTGTTTTGGCACTTTATAAATCCTTCCCCTGCTTTCAAGAACATAATAATATTTTTCATCCATCACTATATCTTCAAAGTCGCCGCCTTTTTCACCAAATGTAAATGAGGTAGTGGTATCCTTATTAGCATAGTCAATAATGAATATCTTGGGCTCTTCATCATTTACCGAGGCCATCTTTTGGCCATCGTTCAAAAAAACCATTCCCGAAATTTCTTTTACTTCATCTTTTAAAAACTTTCTTTCCCGGTGCTCATTAGTATACCCACTCATGGCACCGGACAAAATACTGGGTTTATGCCCCTGTCCATTACAAGAGAAAAGTGATACTAAAAAGACCAATGTAGCAACGACTATAAGACCACGATTCATAGAGAGTTTATTTGTTTTATTAGCTTTACTTGGTTCAATCGTTCCAATTTACGATGTTTATGCTAAATTTATTATTCTAACGAATGTTTTATGACCACAGGCCAACTTGAATTGTTAATGAAGGCACAGGAATTTATTTCTGATCACTACCGCAACCATGTGAATCCATCCTTTGTATTTCACAATTTAACACATACACAAGAAGTAGTTGCCGGCTGTGAGGAAATGGCCGAGTTTTACAAACTCCAGGATGATGACCGCTTTGCTCTTTCCATAGCTGCATGGTTTCATGATAGTGGTTATTCCAAAGGAGTAGCGAAAGATCATGAATCTGAAAGCATACGGCTGGCAACAAACTTTTTACAACAAGCCAACGCACCGGCTGACAGTATTCATAAAACCGTTGCCTGCATAGATGCCACACGATTACCTCAATCTCCTACTTCACTGATATCAAGTATTATTTGTGATGCTGATCTTTCCCATTTGGGCACTGCCGATTTTTTTGAAAAAAGTAAATTGTTAAGACAGGAGATAAATAATATACATGATGAAAAAATAAATAAAAAGGATTGGCGCAAGATAAATATCAAGTTTTTAGAAGGGCATAAATATTTTACTGATTATGCAAAACAAAAGCTGGAGCCTATAAAACAAAGAAATCTTGCTGAATTAAAGAACAAAGAACTGATAAAAGAAGAAAATACTAAACCTTCAAAAGCGGAAGAAAAGAAAATTGAAGTAAAAGCGGCAAAAAAAAATCTTCCCGTCACACCAGTATCAACTGATGATAAGGATAAAAAGAAAAAAGAAAAAGATGCCGCTGATAAAAATGAAAGAGGTATCAGTACCATGTTCCGCATCATGAGCAATAGCCAGACCAACCTGAGTGCAATGGCAGACAGTAAAGCGAATATCATGATATCGGTGAATTCAATTATCATTTCAATCATGATCTCAGGATTGCTGACAGTTATTATATCAAATCCTCATTTAGCAGTTCCTTTTTTCTTATTGGTTATTGTGTGTGTAACAGCCATCGTTTTTTCTGTACTGGCCACAAGGCCAAAGATCACTTCAGGCCGTTTTTCTCAGGAGGATATTCAAAACAAAAAGATCAACCTCCTTTTCTTTGGTAATTTTTATAATATGGGCCTGCAGGATTATGAATGGGCAATGCGAGAAATGCTGAACAGCCGGGATTATTTATATGAAAGCATGATCAAAGACATTTATTTCCTTGGTATTGTTTTGGCCAAAAAATATAAGTACCTGCGTATTTCTTATAATATATTCATGTATGGACTTATTCTTGTGGTCATTGCATTTGCTGTTGCCATATTCTTCTTCAAACCACAAGCGGAAGTGTTGGGATAGATTTATTTTGGCAAATGCGCAACCAGTTCCACTTCAAGTTTTGCATCAGCCATGAATAAGCGGGATACTCCCATCCATGTAGCAGCAGGAAAATCACCTTTATAAAAAACTTTACGGGCATCATTGTATTTTTTCATGGCTTCCATATCTGTTGTGTATAAATTCTCTTTCACTACATTTTGAAATGAAGCGCCAAAACTTTGCAATGATCTTTCCAGGGCCTGGTATACTCTTGTTATTCCTTCCGGTGTTACATCTCTTGCCACAGCTCCGGAGATATACAAGACATTATCAATTTTTACCACCTGCACATAACCGGCACTGGTATCCTGTTTCAATGCATTGCCCCAATGCCATTTTTCTTTTTTTATATCATTGTTCTGGGCATCCAGATGAATGCAGCAAAAAACAAAAACAACCAGCAAGGTTATACTATTAAAACTTTTTTTCATAATTAAATAGGTTTTGCTAAAAATAAAAAAACATCCCGACCGGGTCAGGATGTTTCAGTTAATTATGGTTAAATCTTTTTACACGTATTTTTTTAACTCCTCAACCAATTCAGTTTTTGTGATAGGGATACCCATGATCTTATTATATCCCTTTGCATCTACAAAATAAGCATCACGGATAATTTTTATCAATTGGCCATTATTGATCTCAGGCACCAGTATTGTTTCATAGTTCTTTAAAATATCTCCGAGATTTTTTGGAAAAGGACGGAGATACCGCAAATGTGCATGCGCTACTGACTTACCTTCTTCCAGTAATTCGGCAACAGCGCTTTTGATAGCACCGAATGTAGAACCCCAGCCCAACACAAGCACTTTTCCTTTTTCAGGACCATTATCGATTTTTTGCAATGGAATATAATCGGCTATCTTATCAACTTTTGCCTGTCTTGTTTTTACCATATGCTGATGATTATCGGGATCATAACTTACATTCCCTGTCACATCCTGTTTTTCCAAACCACCGATACGATGCTCAAGTCCTTTACTTCCGGGTATTGCCCATGGACGAACTAATTTTTCATCTCTTTTGTAAGGCATCAACTGTTCTTCGCCTTCATCCAATGTTGTTTTAAATTTTACTTCTATTGCTGGCAGGTCGGCACTCTTTGGAAAACGCCAGGGTTCAGCTCCATTAGCAATATAACCATCACTTAAAAATATTACCGGGGTCATATGCTGTACTGAAATTCTCACTGCTTCATAGATTGCACTAAAACAATCACCGGGTGTGCTTGCTGACACAATCGGCATCGGGCATTCTCCATTTCTTCCATAATATGCTTGCAACAGATCAGATTGTTCCGTTTTTGTTGGCAAACCTGTTGACGGACCTCCTCGTTGAATATTTATAACGATCAATGGAATTTCTAACATTACCGCCAGCCCCATTGCTTCTGCTTTTAATGCTATACCCGGCCCGCTGGATGTAGTTACTCCAAGACTGCCACCATAAGCAGCACCAATTGCTGAGGTGATGGCTGCGATCTCATCTTCTGCCTGGAAAGTTTTTACTCCAAAATTTTTGTACCTGGCAAGATCGTGAAGAATATCCGATGCAGGAGTAATGGGATAGGATCCAAGAAATAATTGCAAGCCGCTTTTTTGCGAAGCAGCGATCAATCCCAGTGTCACCGCCTGGTTTCCCATAATGGAACGATACTCTCCCGCTTCCATTTTTGCTTTTTCCACTTTATAGGTTGTGGTAAAAGTTTCGGTAGTATCACCGTAATTAAACCCGGCCTGTAAGGCTTTTATGTTACTATTTAATATTTCATCTTTCTTTCCAAACTTTTCTTTTAAGAAATTGATTGTACCATCCATACTCCTGTTGTACATCCAATAAAGAAAACCAAGCACAAACATATTCTTGGCCCTGTCCTTTTCTTTCATCCCCATGGTTATATCCTTCAGTGCTTCACGGGTCATTTTCGTCACATCCATCTTGATCACTTCATAATTTCCAAGGCTTCCATCTTCCAAAGGATTCACCCCTTCTTTATAATTGGCAAGACGAAGGTTCTTTGCATCAAAACCATCAGTATTTGCAATGATCTTTCCGCCTTTCTTTAATTGCTTAAGGTTTGTTTTCAAAGCAGCTGCATTCATGGCAACCAGTACATCACAAAGATCGCCGGGAGTAAATACGGGATTGCTTGAAAACCGAAGCTGGAATCCACTTACACCGGGTAAAGTTCCCTGCGGCGCCCTTATCTCAGCCGGGAAGTCGGGGAAGGTGGCCAGGTCAATACCAAGCATAGCGGTATTATTGGTAAACTGCGAACCAGTTAATTGCATTCCATCTCCACTATCTCCGGCAAATTTTATTACTACGTCAGAAAGCGTCTCTTGTTTACGGGTCATGAAAGAAAATTTGGTCTGCGAAGTTAAGGTCTTTAACAAAGAAACGGATAAGCAAAATCAGGGGTGGGCTTGATACTTCTTTTAAAAAACCTTTAACCAAAGGAATTTGCAAAACGGGGTTCCTTCATCATACTTTCATATAAGCTCCGAAGGTCCTTCGGATAAAAACCACACACAATTTTATGAACACAAGCAGCACCGATGATGGCGACCCCGAGGGGAATAGCCAATTCAACATTTACTACAATTACATTTACAAGTACCGCATTCCCGTTTTAATTATTCTTTATCTCGTTGCCTGTACAAAACCAGTTCAGGAAGGAAAGATCAAATTCAAACAAACGTCAAAAAGCAAACGTGAAAAACAGGAAACTGTTCAGGTAGTTGCGCCGCTAAAAAAGTCCGGTAGAAATCCTTCGGAGAAAAAGAAAAAAATTTATCTCACGTTTGATGATGGACCCAACAAGGGAACCCGCAATGTTCTTGATATTGTAAAAGATGAAAGGATACCCGTTACATTTTTTATTGTTGGAGAACATGTGTATGCAAGCGTCAATCAAAACATAACATGGGATAGCCTGATCACAACACAGGGTATTGATATCTGCAGTCACAGCTATACTCATGCTTTGCATAATAAGTTTGAAACATTTTATCAATCACCGGATACCGTCGTCAGTGATTTTCAACGGGCACAGGATAGTCTTCAATTCACAAATAAAATTGTAAGAACGCCGGGAAGAAATACATGGCGGATGGATAGCATTCAATACACCGACCTGAAAAAAAGTAAGGCAGCTGTTGATTCATTACAAAAAGCAGGATTCATTGTAATGGGCTGGGATCTTGAATGGCATTTTGACCATAAAGATCTTTCTCTTAAAAATTCCGCTGATGACGTATTGAGGCAAATTGATAGTGTTTTTAATAATAAGAAAACAAAGTCTGCTGATCACCTTGTATTGCTTGCTCATGACCAGGTTTATCAAAAATCAAAAGACTCTATAGAATTGCGACAGCTGATTCAGAAACTGAAAATGAAAGATGAGTATGAGCTGTCATTGGCAACAAGTTATCCGGGAGCATCCAACTGAATCAGAAGCCACATCCTCATAGACGCAATAACCGGTTTCGGCCGGTTATTTTATTATGTTTAGAGCAATAAAATGATAAATGGCAAATAATTGCCTACCGGATTTCTTTACCTTTCACGTCCCATAAAAAATATTTCTTTATGAAATCAAGATTCTTAGTAGCTGCATTGATGTCTTTATTTATTAGTGGTGTAGCAACAGCTCAAACAAAACTTGTAGAGAAAGTAGTAAAAAAAGGAGATGAACTTGTTATTCCTTATGAAAAATATGTTCTCTCCAATGGATTAACACTTATCATTCACGAAGATCATAGCGATCCCGTAGCACATGTTGATGTTACCTATCATGTGGGTTCGGCAAGAGAAGAGATCGGCAAATCCGGCTTTGCCCATTTCTTTGAGCACATGATGTTCCAGGGAAGTGATCATGTTGGCGATGAACAGCATTTTAAAATTGTAACGGAAAGCGGCGGTACATTAAATGGAAGTACTAACCGTGATCGTACTAATTATTTTCAAACCGTACCAAGCAACCAGGTAGAAAAAATGATCTGGCTTGAAGCTGACAGGATGGGCTTTTTGCTGGATGCAGTTACACAGAAAAAATTTGAAGTGCAAAGAGCCACTGTAAAAAATGAAAGAGGACAGAATTATGATAATCGTCCTTATGGTTTGGCACAGGAATATATTTCAAAGAACATGTATCCGTATGGTCATCCTTACAGTTGGCTTACTATAGGTTATGTTGAAGATCTTGATCGTGTAGATGTAAATGATCTTAAGAATTTTTTCCTTCGCTGGTATGGCCCCAACAATGCGGCGATCACAATCGGCGGTGATGTAAATCCAAAAGAGATCGTGAAGATGGTTGAAAAATATTTTGGCTCCATTCCCCGTGGACCAAAAGTTGATGAAATGCCTGCCATGGTTCCTGAAGTAAATAGTCATCGTTTCATTTCTTACACTGATAACTATGCAAAAATTCCCCGTTTGTATAAATCATATCCTACTGTTCCTGTTTATCATGAAGACATGGGGCCATTGGCTTGTCTTGCACAAGTGTTGGGACAAGGCAATAACTCTATTTTATACCAGGAGCTGGTAAAAAAACAAGTTGCGTTACAAGCAAATGCATTTAGCTCGATGTCAGAATTATCAGGTGAGTTTTCTTTGCAAGTGGCTCCTTATCCGGGTAAATCTCTTGCTGCTATGTATTTCGCATTGACAAATGCATTGGAAGCTTTTGAAAAAAGAGGAGTGACGGATGAGGATATAGAAAAATTCAAAGGTGGAATAGAATCACAGATCATAAATGGATTGCAAAGTGTAGCAGGAAAAGTTTCGCAGCTGGCACAGTTCCAAACCATGACAGGCAATCCAAACATGATCGGCAAGCTGATCAAAATGTACCAGTCAGTAACTAAAGATGATGTAATGAGGGTATATAATGAATATATCCGCTCAAAACATCCTGTTGTATTAAGCGTATTACCTAAAGACCAGGAAAAGCTAACTACAGCCGAAAGTAATTATGTGATCAACAAGGAAAATTATGTTGCGCCAAATTATGGTTATGACGGATTGAAATATGTAAAGGCAAAAGACAAATTTGACCGTAGTAAAATGCCCGGCAGCGGACCCAACCCCGTTGTAAAAGTTCCGGCCTTCTGGAAATCAGATATCGGAAATGGCATAAGAGCAATTGGCACAGAAAATACAGAATTACCTACAGTAACATTAAGTATAAAAATTCCGGGTGGCCATATTTTGCAAACAAATAATTTAGAAAAAGCAGGTATTGCTTCCTTCTTTGCTGATATGATGAATGAAGACACAAAGAATTATTCAGCAGAACAAATGAGCCGTGAACTGCAAAAGCTGGGAAGCTCAATAAATGTTTCAAGCAGCCTTGATGGAATTACTTTCTCAATTCAATCATTAAAGAGAAATGTAGATGCTACATTAAGATTATTGGAAGAAAGGATATTCAATCCAAAATTCACTGAGGAAGCTTTCAGCCGCATAAAAAAACAAACTGTTGAAGGATTTAAAATTGCTAAAACACAACCCGCCACTGTAGCGACTGCTGTTTTTGCAAAAGTGAATTATGGCGATAAACATATTCTGGGTGTGGCAGAAGATGGTGATGAAGAAACAGTGAAAAATTTTACATTGAAAGATGTACAGAATTACTATGATAATTATATGACCAGCCAGGGAGTAAATGTAGTGGTGGTAGGCGATATAAAAGAAAGTGAGATCGTTCCCAAACTAGCTTTCCTGAAAAAATTACCCAACAAAAAAATTGATCTGCCTGCAGTTCCGGAATCTAAGCCGGTTGATATGACAAAAGTGTTCATGGTTGATTTTCCAAAAGCAGCGCAAACCGAATTCAGAGTTGGATACAATACGGGACTAAAGTATGATGCCACCGGAGAATTTTACAGGGCAAGGTTGATGAACTTTGCATTGGGCGGTGGTTTCAATGGCCGTGTAAACATAAATCTTCGTGAAGATAAAGGCTGGACATATGGCGCAAGAACAGCATTTACGGCTGATAAATACAGTGGTGAATTTGCTTTCAGCTCAGGAATAAAAGCTGATGCAACGGATAGCGCATTGGTAGAAGTAATAAAAGAATTAAAAGATTATTCAACTACCGGTATTACACAGGACGAAATTGCTTTTATGAAGAATTCGTTAGGTCAACGTGATGCACTGGCTTATGAAACTCCTTTTCAAAAAGCCGGTTTCATTGGACAAATGCTTGAATATAACCTGCCTGCTGATTATGTTGATCAGCAAAATAAAATTCTGGCCAGTATGACAAAGGAAGAAATTGGTGCATTGGCTAAAAAATGGATCAACACTTCTAAAATGAATATTCTTTTGGTTGGTGATAAAGCAAAAACAGAAGAAGGAGTAAAAAAATTAGGTTATCCAATAGTTGAACTTGATGTTGACGGAAAACCTAAAGGGGCAACAAAAGCATTCTGATATTCCTAACATACCTGTAAATCAGCGATGTTTATACCTCGCTTATTTCTTATTCGTATTATCATCTTGAATGAAAACGGAAATTTTCTCGTAAATACACTTGACTTTCCCAATTAAGTATGCCTTCTTTCTCGATGAGTCTCACCGCATAGCCTTGTGTGTAAGCTGTGGACTCATCGGTTGCCAATTTGCGCTTATATTGATAAATGCGAAGGTAAATTTTCTCGTAAATGCACTGACCGATCTTATTAAGTATACTTAATGCTTTGATTTATTCAAATTTTTTATAAGATTTGTACTATACTAAAATCCGTAAATTATGAGAACACTATTACCCTTTCTTTTATTATCATTTTTGTTTTTTGCCTGTAAAAAAGAATCTGTTTCGGAGCTGGCAAAACCAGAATCCGAATTTTCTTCAACCAGCAATTCTTCTGAGCCTTCCTATTATGAAAATGAGATCTGCGGACTTGCTACAGTAACTTCTTTAATGGCCGGACAAACCAATAATGTTGGCTCTGTAACTGTTTCCAACAATAGCAATTTCGTGTTTGTTACTTACCAGACCACCGGTAGTTATCTTTTAAAGAAAACACATTTATACGTGGGTACATTGGCAGGTTTACCCGTCAATAATGCTGGTAATCCCCAGATCGGTCAGTTCCCTTTTCAAACAAATCATGGTGGTGGTGTATCAACCTATACCTATACTATACCACGCAGCAGTCTTCCCGGAGGTTGTTTAACTGTAGCTGCCCATGCGGAAATCATTGCTTACGGAGCAAATGGCAGCATCAACTATTCAGAAACAGGTTGGGGAAATGGAACACAGATCAACAATGGTGGTTCATGGGCCATGCGGTTTTCTCATTGTCTGCAGGAATGTGTAGAAGGACCCAGATAATTAACAATATCAGGAATAATTTTAAAAAAGCTGCTCGTTTACGGGCAGCTTTTTAGTTATTCTTTGATTTAAAAAAAATCAGTGCTATTTAATTTTTAATACAGGCTTCAATTTATATTCTCCATTACCCGTTTGATGAATAGAAAGAGCGGCATCAAAATCTATGAGCAAAGTATCGAACGAAGCATTAAGGTTTTTATTCAATTTTATCTTCAACCCTGATTCACTCCCACTCGGAATTGTCAACGGGTAAGTAACGTTATCAATAGTAATACTGTTATCGTTACCCAAAACAAACCGAACCTCTTTTAATATACCGGCTGGTATGGTGCCCTGGGCAATTACTGTATCAATTCCATTTTGCAAAGCAAGCAGATTATAAATGCCTGCATGCGTGTTAAGGCCTATCCAGTTAGTTGAATCTTCATGTAATTTTATTTTCACTTCACGAATATCCACGTTTACCTCAGAGGCATTAAACGGATTGTCCGTCAGAAGAACTTTAAATTCAGTTGTTTCCTGTTTATTTTCTTTCTGGCAGGCAGTTATTGTTAGTAAAGTAATAGCAAAAAAGAGCGGTAAAAAATTGCGTAAAAGCATATGTCAAGTTTTTGACTACTCCGAAAAAATCATGCCGATACTAAAATAGACAACATGTATAGTGTTCAGTTCTTACATAAATGAATGAGGAACACTAATTTGACAGCTTTAAAATCATTTTCCTATCAGCCACAACGTGCTTGTATAAACCAGGGGCTCAACTCAAAGGCAAATTGCCAGTTGTTACCACCTACTTGCTCATTGATCATCTTCCATCACCATCCAGCAAATTACCTAACCCTCCTAAAAGACTTCCTTCTTCTTTACGATTATAAGTACCATAAGCAAGTATCCTGCCTGCCAGCCTGCTGATCGGTAAGGATTGTATCCAGACTTTTCCGGGGCCACGCAATGTGGCAAAGAATAATCCTTCACCGCCAAATAAAGTGTTCTTTATGCCACCAACAAACTGGATATCGTAATCACAGCTTGGTGTAAAGGCAACAATACAACCGGTATCTATTTTCAACAATTCACCAGGCTGCAATTCTCTTTCTAATATATGTCCGCCTGCATGAACAAATGCCAATCCATCACCTTCCAGTTTTTGCATAATGAAACCTTCGCCGCCAAATAAACCCGTTCCCAATTTTTTCTGGAACTCTATTCCCACAGCAACGCCTTTTGCGGCACACAGAAATGAATCTTTCTGGCAGATCATTTTTCCGCCCAGCACTTGAAGATCTATCGGGATTATTTTACCCGGATAAGGTGAAGCAAAGGTTACTTTCTTTTTTCCCTGTGCTGTATTCGTAAATGCGGTCATAAAAAGACTTTCACCGGTTAATACTCTTTTGCCGGCACTCAATAATTTTCCAAAAAAACCTTTCTCTTGCCCTGTGCCATCGCCAAAAATTGTTTGCATCTGAATTCCTTCATCCATCATCATAAAGCTGCCGGCTTCAGCAATTGCAGTTTCATTCGGGTCAAGTTCAATTTCCACACATTGCATTTCTTCACCGCGGATCAGGTAATCTATTTCATGGTTGGTTCGTGATGTTGTACTCATTTATAAAAAATTTTTGTCCAAAGGACTCCTTCGGAGAAACAAAGTTAAGCCTGCGAAAATTCCGCATGCTAAATAAAATGATAAAAGAGAAAATTTAAAACTTCTTATTTCTGCATAAATAAAAATCAAAAAATAGTTTTCGTTTAATATTTCTATCTTAGCCATCTGCTTGCTATGAATAATGACGAACTTATCAAACTTGGTGAACGAATTGCCAAAGATGACCAGCTTGCTTATCGCCAGCTATTCATACATTATTATTCCCGGCTTTCACGTTTTGTGATGGGTTTTACCAAAAACAAAGAACTCACCGATGAAATCGTTTCTGATGTTTTTATTAATATCTGGCGCCGGAGAAACAATCTTGATGAAATAAAGAACCTGAAGCTTTATCTCTATGTTGCCGCTAAAAATATCACGTTCAATTATCTAAAAAAGCTTCACCGGGAAAACATGACCGATCTTGATATGGTAGAAATAGAACCTGAAGATCCTTTTGCTGACCCCGGCGCAGCCATGATAACCCGGGAAATGAATCTGAAACTAAAAGAAGCGATCAATGGCCTGCCACCAAGATGTAAGCTCATTTTTACTTTGGTAAAAGAAGATGGACTTTCTTATAAACAAACCGCCCAACTACTCAATATTTCAGAAAGTACTGTTGAAAATCAGGTTTCTATCGCTTTAAAAAAATTGGCGGGGACTATCAAATACACTTTCCGGCACAATTAAAAAAAAGTTGCATCAGCCTTGGGGGAAGAGTGGGAAAAAATTGTCCTATTAAGACTAATGGACAACCAACGCAACCCATCACACAACCAATTCTGGCTACTTCTTTCAAAAAAACTTTCTAAAGAAGCTACTCCTGATGAATTGGAAGAGCTGCAATCTATACTTCATGTTAATCCGGAGCTTCATCATCAAGCTGACATGCTTTCAGAAATGTGGAAGCAAAGGGCTATGAATGGTAATTCACTAAGCGAAGCTGCATACATGAAGCATGTAATGAAATTTAAAGATGCTTTTTTTGCTGAAGGAACTGAAGCTTCTGATGCTGGCTCACAAACTAACGAAGAGATAATCTATCCTGTAAAAAAAAGACGTTATGCACTGTTCATTGGAGCATTTCTGATAATTGCTGCAGGAACACTTTATTTTTTTACACAAAAAACAAATTCAGTGGCGGTTGCGGGCCAGGCAATCAGTTCTGTTGCTACCAAGTATGGCAACAGGACAAAGATCGTTCTTCCGGATGGCACCCAGGTTTGGTTAAATGCAGGTTCTAATCTTGATTATAACAATTCAACTTTTAATAAAACACTGCGTGAAGTATCACTAAATGGAGAAGCCTATTTCGATGTAACAAAAGATGATACAAAGCCATTTGTTATTCATACTAAGAAAATGGATATAAAGGTTGTGGGCACGGCATTTAATGTTCGTTCCTATAATGATGAAAAAACGGCAGAAGCATCTTTGATAAGAGGCACTATTGAAGTAATGCTTAAAGACAGGAAGAACCAAAAGATAGTTTTAAAACCAAATGAAAAGATCAGTATAGCTACAGAGGAAGAAAAACAAATTGTGACTAAAAAAGGCGAAGCCGTACTCGCCAAACAAAATTCAACACCGATCCCACAGATCGTTGTAAAAGAATTAAAACCTAATCCTACCTACAATATAATACCTGAAATAGCATGGACACAAAACAAGCTATCTATTGAAGACAGAAATCTAGAAGATATCGGGCCTATGCTTGAAAAATGGTTTGGTAAAACGGTGATCATACAATCCGAATCTTTAAAGAAAAACCGGTATACAGGAACTTTTGAAAAAGAAACTATAGAGCAAATTTTATCATATTTTAAAATGTCTTATCCATTCAATTTTAAAATTGAGAATGATACTATAGTTATTTATTAATAAAAACGGGAAATGTTGCAGCATTCCCCGTTATAAAAAAAGAGTCAACAAAAAGTCTAGCTTACTGATTGCTTAACCCTTAATTATTGAAGTTATGCCAAAACGGGAAAATTTTATCTGCTTTTTGAAAAAGCCCCTTGGACGGGAACAAATCCTGAGGATTATGAGAATAACCACTTTATTACTCCTGGTAGTAAGCATTCACTTATCGGTGTATGCCCATAGCCAGGACAAGATCACTGTTATTGTAAGAAATACAGAATGGTCAAAAGCATTGGTCGCCGTAGAGAAAGCCTCGAAGTACCGCTTTGTTTACAGCAATGATATTGCTCCTGTAAATAAAAAGGTAGACCTGGTAGTTCGTGATGCAGATCTTCCACTGGTGATGGATAAACTGCTTTCAAGCACTACTTTATCTTATAAAGTAATGCCGGATAATGCTGTCGTTATTTTTTCCAGAGTTCCCATACCTGTTGAAATAAGAGTGAGTGGTCGTGTAACTGATGAAAACGGAAGTCCGCTTGCCGGTGCAAGTGTGAGAGTAAAGAACAGCACACTCGGTGTTTCGGCAAATGCAAATGGGGAATACGCTATCACCGTAGCAGATGATGCTGTGCTTATTTTTTCCTATGTTGGGTATGATGAAAGGCAAATAGCTGTGAGTGGTCAAACTACCATTAATGTTTCATTACAACCATCTGCCAAAGTACAGGACCAGGTAGTGGTGATCGGTTATGGTACAGCCACAAAAAGAGATCTTACCGGATCGATTGTAAAAATTGCAGGTAAAGACATTGCAGACAGACCTAATATCAATCCTGTTGCTTCCTTGCAGGGCAAAGTAGCCGGTGTAAGTATAGTAAACTCCGGTACACCGGGACAGGAACCTGATATCCGTATCAGGGGTACAAACAGCTTATCTCCCGGTGGTACTAAACCACTTTACCTGGTGGATGGTATCTTCAATGACAATATTAATTTTCTTAATCCGAATGATATTGAAACCATCGAGATATTAAAAGATCCTTCTTCACTTGCCATCTTTGGTGTTCGTGGTGCAAATGGTGTAATTGCGATCACTACAAAAAAAGCAAAATCAGGACAAGTTAATATCAACTTCAATTCAACTTTCAGCGCTAAAAAGCTTGTCGACAAAATTGAAATGGTGAATGCCGAAGAGTTTAAAATGTTATATGAAGAAGAACAAACCAATGTTGGCATTACGGGTTCTAATCGTTTTGATTTTACTCCCTGGACAGGAAATACTGACTGGATAGATGAAATGACAAGAACCGGTGTGGCCACTGTCAATAACCTGAGCTTATCATCGGCTACAGATAAGAATAAATTTTATTTCGGAATTGGCTATACATATGAAGAAGGCATCATCAGGCATGAGCAACTGCGCCGTATCACCCTTAATCTGAATGATGAAGTAAAACTTGGAAAGAATGTCAAATTAGGATTTACATTAAATGGTATTCGTCAAAAAAATCCATTTAGCGCAGCAAAAGATCTTTTGTTCACTGCCCGCCGTGTATGGCCGGTTACTCCTGTATTTAATTCAGCCCGTAATGCATATTACAACCTGGCATTCCAGGCGGGACAAATGACAAACCCTGTTTGGGAATTAAATAACAACTGGAATAAACAACTGGTAAATGAAAACAGGATGGTAGCCAGCGTATATGCTGATATCAATTTTACAAAGTGGCTGAACCTGAGGTCTACTTTTTATGCCGATATGTCAAATGTTGATGGCAGATCTTACAGGCCAATTGATAGCCTTTATGATCCGATCAGCAATACAGTATTTATACATCCAAGTTATAACCGTACTTCTGTTAGCCAGACAAATCAGCGTTGGAATAAATTTCAGCAGGATCACATTCTTACATTCAAAAAGAATTTCAGTGGTCATAGCTTAACAGCAACTACGGGTTTTACCACCTATTATAACGAGTATCGTGGATTGTTTGGTTCTATCAGGCAATCGCTTACCGGCAACCCGATACCAAATGATCAGCGTTTCTGGTACCTCGATAATGGTTTTGGTGATAATGCAACAAGAGTTTCTTCATCAGGACAGGATGAGAGAGCTACCGTTTCAGGACTTGTTCGCTTATTATATAGTTACGAGGGCAAATATTTATTGAATGCTTCTTTCCGTCGTGACTGGTCTTCAGCATTCCGCCAGCAATATGACAACCAGGGTCAGAATTTTTATTCAATCGGTGCCGCATGGGAGATCAGCAAAGAAGATTTTTTCCAGGATCAGAATATTTTTGATTACCTGAAGCTGAAAGGTAGCTGGGGAGTATTAGGTGTACAAAACACGTATGGCTTTGCTTATCCTGCCTATCCTGCATTATCAACAAGCGGAAGTGCTGTATTTGGCGACCTGATAGTTCCGGTATTTGTGGAAACTTATCTTGCCGATCCCAATCTTCATTGGGAAACAGTACATGCAAAAGAAATAGGTATTGAGTTCGATGTTTTACAAAGAAGACTTCATGGAGAAATAGTGTATTATCATAAAACCACAAAAGATCTTCTTGCATTGATATCTTCTGGTGCGGGTCAGCAAACATTGACCAATATCGGTAACATGAGAAATAAAGGATTTGAATTTTTTGCAAGTTTCAACCAGGATATAGCAAAAGGTGTGAATCTTTCCTTATCTGCAAACCTCACAACCTACGACAATCTTTTCCTTGAATCTCCATTCACATCAAATCCTGATGAACAATTCCCAAGCAGAACTGTAGCAGGATACCCGATCGGTTATTTCTATGGATATGTAGTGGAAGGTGTATATCAAACCTATGCAGAAAAATTAGGTTCGCCGGTTATGAACCTGGGTAGCTCTTATGGTCCCGGCGATCTTAAGTACAAAGATCTGAATGGCGATGGCGTTGTCGATACTGATGACAGAACAATGATCGGAAACCCTACTCCTGATTTTACTTATGGTGGTAATGTAACTATAAAGTATAAAGGATTTGATCTTGGAGTAGATATGCAGGGAGTATATGGAAATGAAATATACAGGTATTGGGGTAGCTCAGAATTGCCTTATACCAAATTCAATTACCCTGCATTCAAATTGAATCGCTGGCATGGTGAAGGCACTTCGAATTGGGATCCGATACTGGGCGACAATCATACAACAAACAGGCTTCCTTCATCATATGGTATTGAAGATGGAAGTTATTTCAGATTGAGGAATGTACAGCTTGGCTATAATTTCAGTACATCATTCCTGAGTAAAGCACATATTAAAAGCATGAGGGCATTTGTAAACGTTCAGAATTTGAAAACCTGGAAACGTAACTCTGGTTATTCACCTGAGTTTGGCGGATCACCTACATCGTTTGGAGTAGATGTTGGTAATGATCCCATCCCTATGATCATTTCAGGAGGTATCAATGTTAATTTTTAAAAACCGCAAACAAACTCATATGAAAAATAGTGTAAAAACAATGCTTACAGTAATAGCCATAGCCTCTTTAGGGTTGGTTCTTACTCACTGCAAAAAATTCCTTGATCGTCCGCCATTGCAGGCTTCGCTTGAAGACCTGAACCAGGGTGGATTGGAAGGACAGGTTTTTGGTCTTTATGGAAATTTTTTAGATCGGAATGGCTCTTACCATGGCTTTAGCAGCATTCCCTGGTTTGCACTGAACTCTTTCAGGGGTGATGATGCTATGAAAGGAAGTGATGCTAATGATGGCGCCGATTGGGAAACTGTATATGACAATTTCCAGTATCAAAAAGCACATTGGTCTGCATCCATTTACTGGGATCAGCAGTATAATATGATCAATAAAGCAAATACTGTATTGCACACTGCAGATTCATTAGCCTTAACAGATCCAGCATCATTGATCAATATTGCCGAAGCTAAATTCTTCAGGGCACTTACTTATTTTAATCTGGTAAGAGTTTTTGGTGATGTTCCAAAAATTGATTTCAAGATCAATAATCCCAATGATGCTAAAAAACCAAAAGTGCCCGCAGCACAGATATGGGCGTTGATAGATGCTGACCTTGCAGCCGGGGTGGCTAATCTTCCTCCCGACTGGAACAACGCATCTGGAAACAGCAGGTTTCCCGGCAGGCTGACAAGATATGCTGCTATGGCTCTTGCTGCCAAAGCAAAGATCTACCGTAATGATTGGGCAGGAGCTTTAGGATTGCTGGAACAAATAATCAATTCAGGAAAATATGAGTTGCTTAATGACTACAGTACATTGTTTAAAGTAGCAGGAGAAAATTCAAAAGAATCATTATTCGAAATACAAGCATTTGTAGGCCCCAATGGTGTACCGGATGCCGGACATGAATATGGTGTAGAGCAAGGTGTAAGAGGATCCGGACAATGGGATCTTGGTTGGGGTTGGAATGCACCTGAACCCGGGCAGGAAGCTTCTTATGAAGCAGGCGACAAAAGAAGAACCGCTACGATCTTGTATTCAGGACAGGATGATGGTTACGGAAAAACAGTTCCTCCCTTCCCCACCGTACCAAGATTATATTGGAATAAAAAAGTTTACCCTGAACCACAAATGCAAAGCCAAACAGGCAGAAGACAAAACAATTGGTTAAATCATGGTTTGATCCGCTATGCTGATGTTATTCTTCTTGCAGCAGAAGCAGCCAACGAGCTGGGTGGTCCTGCTAATCAGAATAATGCTGTTACCTGGGTCAATATGATTAGAAACCGGGCAGGTCTTTCAAACATTGCATTTACAACTCAAGCTGCCATGAGAACGATCATTAAAAAAGAAAGAAGATCTGAATTTGCTATGGAAGGGGAAAGATTTTTTGACCTCGTAAGATGGGGAGATGCAGAAACTGTACTTGGAGCAAGAGGCTACACACCTTGCCATAAATATTACCCGATTCCCCAATCAGCAATTGACTTTGCTGGTAGTTCAATATTAATTCAAAACCCATGTTGGTAATACTTAATAAAAAATGCGTATGAAAAAACTAGTAAAATATATTTCTTTTGCAGCTTGTTCAGTTTTCATACTGAGCTCCTGTCAAAAAATGAATAGACCCGGGTTAGGCGAATATCCCAAAGATGCTAACCCTCCCGGTGGTCCGCTAAAGTTTTTTGCTGCCTATGATGGCACATCTTCTGATCCGCTCAGGAATGCTGTAGATAGTATTCGTGCAAATTTTGCTGCTGCCAATCCGCTGGCTTCAACAAATGGCATTACCGGTAAAGCAATACAGGGAAATGGAACACAGGCAGTAAAATACAGTTCAGCAAATGATTTTAATTTATCTACCAGCTGTACAATAGCTTTTTGGGTAAACAATACTGTCAATCCAAATACCGAGCTTTATTTTTCACTGGCAAGTAAAGATTACTGGCATGAAAGTGCTGCCTTTTTACTTGTTGAGCATGCCGCTGCTGATAAATGTACATTCAAATTTGCTTTGCAGGATAAATGGGTTGAATACACAAATCAATCTTTTGCCAAACCATTATTTAATGGCCAGTGGCATCACCTGGCATTTGTTTATGACGAAACCACTTCTGTTTTAAAAATTTATTTTGATGGCGCTGAAGTACCTACCCCCGGTGCCTCCGGAAACCTGGGTTTAGGAAAATTAAATTTAAAATCTGCAACCAACCTGGTTGTGGGTGGTTGGAATAAACATGCAGGGGTAAGCGGACCTACCGATGGCTGGATAAGTGGTTTTTCAGGAAAAATGGATCAGTTTCGCTTATATGGAAGAGCACTCTCCTCTGCTGAAGTGCTGGCCCTTTATAATGCTAAAATGTAAATTCTTTTCATATAGCAAGCAGTTCATAAGCAGTCAAGGGCTGAAAGTTTTCAGCCCTTTTTTATCTTCAATTCCTAACACTGTTCGGCATGGGCCATAAAAATAAATTACTGTTCATAGGTTTACTCTTTTCTATCCTGTTACTAAGCTGTAAGCAAGACAAAAAAATGTTTAGTGAAGTGCCTTCTTCACACTCAGGTATCTCTTTTGTAAACCAGCTGGAGAAAAAACCGATGTTCAATATTCTATACTATCTCTATTATTATAATGGAGGAGGTGTTTCAGCCGGTGATATTAACAATGATGGGTTAACGGATATTTATTTTACTGCCAATAGTAAAGGAAATAATAAACTATACCTGAACAAAGGCGATCTTGTTTTTGAAGATATTACTTCTAAAGCCGGCGTAGCAGGCAGGTCAGATTGGTGCAGCGGTGTTACCATGGCCGATGTAAATGGAGATGGGTTGCTCGATATTTATGTTTCAGCTGTCACCAATTCATGGGGTTTACAAGGCAGCAATGAATTATATATTAACAATGGCAACAATACCTTTACCGAAAGCGCTGAACAATACGGCTTGAATTTTAAAGGGCTTTCAACACAAGCCGCTTTTTTTGATTATGACCGGGATGGCGATCTTGATTGTTATATCCTTCGTCATTCAAAGCAACCACATGCCAATATAGTTGATACCAGCCTGCGCCGATCGATAGATTCAATTGCAGGTGATAAGCTGATGAGAAATGATATGAACACAGCTGCAAAAAAGTTTACTGATGTTTCTACTGAGGCGGGAATATTTCAAAGCAATCTTGGATACGGATTGGGATTGGCCATTGCAGATTTCAATAATGACGGATGGGATGATATTTATGTAGGAAATGATTTTCATGAAAACGATTATTACTATATCAACAACAGCAATGGCACTTTTACAGAAAGCAGTGCAAAACATTTTCGCCATTACAGCCGCTTTAGCATGGGTAATGATGCAGCCGATTATAATAATGATGGCCAGCTTGATATCATTACTGTAGATATGCTGCCACCTGATGAAAAAACAGTAAAAACATATGGCAGTGATGAAAACCCCGATATCTATAAAGTAAAGCTCGAGATCCAGGGATACCAGAACCAATATTCCAAGAATTGTTTGCAAAGAAATAATGGTAATGGCACAAGCTTTAGTGAATTGGCGCTTCTCAGCAATGTTGCAGCCACCGATTGGAGCTGGGCCCCATTATTTGCCGATTTTGACAATGATGGTTATAAAGATCTTTTTATTTCAAGTGGTATTGTAAAACGACCGGTTGATCTTGATTATATCAGGTTTGCCTCTGATATGGAAATGAAGAAAGGATTAAGTCATACCAATAAATATGATGACACTACCATCAGTGCAATGCCTGATGGCAGCTCTCATCCTTTTTTATTTAAAGGAAATGGCAATGCTCCGTTTACGGAAGTAAGCAAGCAATGGGGAACACAACAGCTCAAAGGATATTTCACCGGCTCTGCATATGCAGATCTTGATAATGATGGTGATCTTGACCTGGTGATCAATGCAATTAATGCGAAAGCAACGGTATTAAGAAATGACGGAGAAAAAAAGAACTCACTTACCCTTTCATTCAAAGGGGATAGCCTGAATAGCTCCGGCATTGGTGCCAAAGCTTATGTATTCTCTAAGGGAAAAATGCAATACCAGCAACTGATGCTTACAAGAGGTTTTCAATCATCAGTGGATACCAGAATGCATTTTGGATTGGATACAGTAAACTCAGCAGATAGTCTTTTAATTATTTGGCCTGATCAGCGTTACCAATTATTGAAAAACATCCCGGCAAATAAACCGCTTACTGTTTTTTCAAAAAATGCAGGCGGTTCATTTGATC
>FKKE01004553.1_pt1 | contig 26712 bp, 29 predicted proteins | sample 1106331 | NCBI WGS metagenome assembly FKKE01 (sample SAMEA3931202, study PRJEB13176) | freshwater metagenome | biome: Drinking water system; feature: drinking water; material: freshwater | place: China | collected 2013-02-06
GGAGCCGGCCGGCGGGGCGCCGGCGGTCCATATTAGCCCAGTGCTTCCTGAATATCCGCAATCAGGTCTTCGACGTCTTCGATGCCGACCGAGAAGCGCACCAGCCCATCGGTAAGCCCGATCTGCTCGCGCAGGCGCGGTTCCACAGAGGCGTGGGTCATGATGGCGGGGTGCTCGATCAGGCTTTCGACGCCACCCAACGATTCCGCCAGTGAGAAGATCTGCACCCGCTCCAGGAAGCGCCGCGCCGGTTCGAGCCCGCCCTTGAAGTAAGCGGTGATCATGCCGCCATAACCGCNNCTTGAGCCCGAAGGTGAAGACGCTGCCGGCGCCCTTCGGGCAGATCTCCTTGGCAATCGCGTGGTACTTGTTGCCGGGGAGGCCGGCGTAGTTCACCCACTCGACCGCCTTGTGCCTGGAGAGGAAGTTGGCGATCCGCGCCGCGTTCTCGCAATGGCGCTGCACGCGCACGTGCAACGTCTTGGTCGAGCGCATCAGCAGGAAGCTATCCCAGGGCGCCGCAATCGCGCCGACCGCGTTCTGGGTGAACTTCAGGCGTTGCGCCAGCTCGTCGTCATTGCAGATCAGCGCGCCGCCGATCACGTCGGAGTGGCCGCCGATATACTTGGTGCACGAGTGGCTGACGATATCGGCGCCGAGCGAGAGCGGGTTGGTGAGCACCGGCGTCGCAAACGTATTATCGACAATGGTGAGCGCGCCCTTGCTTTTGGCCAAGCGCGCTACCGCGGCGATGTCGATCACCTTCAACAGCGGATTGGTCGGCGTTTCCAGCCACACCAATTTGGTCTTCGAGGTGAAGGCCGATTCCGCCGCCGCGAGATCGGTCAAATCGGCGCGCGTATAGGTGATGCCGAATTGTTTGAACACCTTGTCGAACTGGCGATAGGTGCCGCCATAGACGTCATCCGAGAGCACGACGTGATCGCCAGATGACAACAAATGAATGCACGCCGCCTGCGCCGCCAGCCCCGAGGAAAACAACAGGCCGTGGCGGCCGCCTTCAAGCGAGGCGATATTGCGCTCGGCCGCCTTGCGCGTCGGGTTGGCGGAGCGCGCGTAGTCGTAATCCTCGATGATGACGCCGGGGCTCTGCTGCACGAAGGTCGAGGTCTGATAGACCGGCGTCATGATCGCGCCGGTGGTCGGATCGGGCTGCTGGCCGGCGTGAATGCAACGCGTGCCGAAGCGTTTGTTGTCGTGATGCATGGCGACTACCTGCCCCGTCCCGCCAGATATTCGATCAGATCGATCTTCGAAATCACGCCGACCACGTTGGAGGCGTCCACCACCACCGCTACGTGATCGGTGGCGAAGATATGGAAGAGCTCTTCGATCCGCGCCTTCGGATAGATGAGGCCGGCGATCGGCGACGCGACGCTCTTGGCCGGCGCATTCAGGTCGAACTCGCGCTTTTGCATTTTTCCGAGAATATCGCTCTCGTGCACGATGGCGTTGAGCTTGCCGCGCTCGATCAGCGGCACTTGGCTGACCCCATGCTCACGCATCAGATTGACCACATCGCGCAGCGGCGCGTCGGCGTTTGCCGTGATCGGCTTGGTTTTCAGCCCTTTGAGCAATTCCTCGACAAAACCGAGTTCCTTCTCGGTTTCGGTGAAGCCGTGCTCCTTCATCCAGGCGTCCGAAAGGAACTTTGAGACATAGCGATTGCCGTGGTCGGGCAGCACCGTGATCACCACCTTGCCCGGCCCGATCTCCTTGGCGATCTCGATGGCCACATGCACGTTGGAGCCAGACGATCCGCCGCAGAAGAGCCCCTCCTCGCGCACAAGCCGGCGCGCCATGACGAAGCTGTCGCGGTCGTTTACCTGCCGCATGTCGTCGACGACCGAGAAATCCATGGCCCGGCATTCGATATCTTCGCCGATGCCTTCGACCATGTAGACGTGCGCGGTCGGCAGCGTCTTGGTGTGGAAGAGATGATAGTGCACCGAGCCCAACGGATCTGCGCCGATGATTTTCACGTTCGGCGCATGCTCTTTCAGATAGCGCCCAACGCCTGAAACCGTGCCGCCGGTGCCGGTGCCGCCCACGAAAACATCGAACTTGCCGCCGTCGGTGTCTTCGAAAATCTCTTTGCCTGTAGAATAATAGTGCGCCTCGATGTTCCACTGCGAGTGATACTGATCGACATAGAAGGCGCCTGGCGTATCCTGAGCGATCTTCTTGGCGACGTTGACATAGTGCTCGGGTGAATCTCCCGGCACGTCTGTCGGGGTGATGATCACTTCGGCGCCGTAGGCGCGCAGCGAGTCCTGCTTCTCCTTGCTCATCTTGTCCGGCATGGTGAAGATGCAGCGATAACCCTTGATCGCCGCGGCCATGGCGAGGCCCTGGCCGGTATTGCCGGAGGTGTTCTCGACGATCAGCCCGCCCGGCTTCAGGATGCCTTCGCGTTCGGCCTTTTCGACGATGTAGTGGGCCATCCGATCTTTGATCGAGCCGGCGGGATTGAGATACTCGCACTTCACCCACACCTCGGCAGCGCCCTTCGGCACGACCTTGTTGAGCTTCACGAGCGGCGTGTTGCCGATCGCGGCGAGGATATTCGGCTTCAAACGCATGCGGGCAGGTTCCCTGAACGTCTCTGAGGATTGATGGGCGGGGTTTAGAGCGGCGGCGGCGGAAAAGCCACTAAGGACCGCCGCCTTCCAGGCGGCAATCTGGGACACTCCCTTCCATCTTTGCAGTTGGACCGGGAACTAGGCGCGCCCGATCCGCTTGATTTCCCATTCCAGTTCGATGCCGTGCTTGGCCTTCACCGCGGCGCGCACCTCTTCGCCCAGGCCCTCGATATCGGCGGCGGTGGCCTCGCCGACATTGATCAGGAAGTTGGCGTGCTTTTCGCTCACCTGGGCGCCGCCGCGGCGATGGCCGCGCATGCCCGCTTCGTCGTTGAGCTTCCAGGCGGAAAGCTTTTCGCCATCCGGTCCAACAGGGTTCTTGAACGTCGAGCCGCCGGTCTTCTCGCGGATCGGCTGCGAGGCTTCGCGCCGCGCCGTGATCTCAGCCATGCGCGCGGCGACAGCATCAGGATCGTCGCGACGGCCGCGGAACACAGCCTGCATCCAGATGATCGGTTCCTCGATAGCGTTATGGCGATAGGTGAAGCCGAACTCGTCAACGCCAAACGTCCGTTTTTCACCGCGGCGGGTGAAGCCCCAAGCCGCCTCGAGCACGTCCTTGGTTTCGGCGCCGTAGCAGCCCGCATTCATTGTGAGCGCACCGCCGATGGTGCCGGGAATGCCGGCGTAGAATTCAAGACCGGCAATGCCCGCTTTCGCCGCCGCCTTCGCCACCATCGCATCGAGCGCGCCGGCGCCGGCGACAATGCGCGCCTCCGGCGGATCCACGCCGTCGAAGTCTGTGACGATCTGCGCGAATTGGCGGCCGGCCAAGCGGATGACGACGCCGGACACGCCCCCGTCGCGCACGATGACGTTGGAGCCGACGCCGAGCACCGTGATCGGTATTGCTTCCGGCAACGCCGCCAGGAACTGGCCCAGGTCGTCTTCGTCCGCCGGCAGGAACAGCGCATCCGCCGGGCCGCCCACCCGAAACCAGGTGAACGGCGCCAGCTTTTCGCCCCGGAGCAGCTGGCCACGCACCGGCGGCAGGTCGAGTTCACTCATTGTTGATGGGGTATCGCAGGCTTTTGAGCCCCGTCAACGCACTGCGCCGCTCGCCCAACCGCGTCTGCGCCCCCATAATGCCGGCACAAGGAGACCGCTCCTCATGCAGAAAATTTTGATCGCCTTTTCCGCCCTGTTCGCCCTGTGGACGCTTGCCGCGTGCGCCAGCACCGACGCCGCCGGCGGCCAAAGCGCCAGCGTCAACGATTGCTTCAACAGCGAACAAGCTAACGGCTTCACCGTAATCGACAACACCCATATCGGCTTGCGGGTCGGCGCCAACCGCAATTACGTTCTCACTACGATGTGGAACGCCCGCGATCTCGACTGGACGCACGCCATCGCCCTGCGCTCCTCCACCGGGCGCATCTGCACAGGCAACGGTCTGGGCGTGGAACTGATCGGCGGCGATCCGCGCCGCACCTATCCCATCGTTTCCATCACGCGCGCCGCGGAAGACGCCGCTGCGCCGCAGGGAAGCTAATCTGGAGATCTGCTTCATGCTTCGCATCACCCTGCTCTCCGCCGCTTTGGCGCTTTCTGCGTGCGCCTCGACGGAAACCTCCAGCAGCGCGGCGGAACGCGACTGCTTCCGCACTCTCGATGTGCGCGGCTACGGCGTCGTTGACGAGCATCGCGTGCGCCTACGCGTCAGCCCGCAACGCGAATACATCGTCACAATTCCTTCGAACACGCGCGATCTGGATTGGACCCACGCCATCTCCGTGCGTTCGGTGACGAGCTTCATCTGCGTCGGCGATCCTTCAGGGGTGCAATTGATGGGCGGCGATCCGCCGTTCCCCTATCAGGTCACGGCAATAGAGCGCGCGCCCATAGAGCACGCCGACCAGGGCAGCTAGGCGTTCACCGGCAGGCCGGCGCGCAGCGCAATGCGCCCCAACGCGCCTTTGACGATCACGTCGAGCTGGCTCTTCGGCTGATAATCGGCCGGCGCGACGTAGCTGACGCGATCCTCGGCGATTAGGCGCGAGACCTTGTCCAAGCTGCGCGGCTCGGTCCATTGATAGGGATCGAGCACGGCGATGGCGCAGCCGCCCTGGCTCGTCACCATCTTCATCGACGGAATGTCTGTGTCGCCATCGCCGATGAAGATCATGCGCTCGAACGGCAGCGTGCGCGCATCGTCATGCACCCAGCGATTGATGCTCTCCGTGTCCCAGACGTTCTCGATGCCCTTGTTGATGCGAAACAGGAATTGCGTCTTGGTGGTGTAGTTGATGGCCACGCTCGGCCATTTGGCTTCGCCGTTCTTGTCGTAGAGAAAGCGAGAGGCGAAGACATTGCGGAAGCGATGGAAGAGCGGGCAGCCCTCGATCATTTCGTAGATGCCGGACGAGACGACGTAATGATCGAGCTGCAAGCCTAGATCGTCGGCGAACGAGTCGATGCGCTCGAACCAATGATCGAGCCCATCGAAGAAATCGGGATCGGCGCCGGTTTCCTGCAACTGCTTGCGCGTGACCGGATGGCCGGCGGCGCGGGCGCGATCGAGCATCAAATGCATGTAGACGAGGATTTCGTCGGCGTCTTCAAGCTTGGCCAGACGCTTCACTTCAAGCCAGAAATCGGCGTGCTTCATGCCGGCGATGTCGGGGATGAAGCTCCGCTCTTGCAGGTTTCCGCGCGCCAGCGTGCCGTCGAAGTCATAAACGATCGCCGCGCGCAGCGGCTTGGGCTTGCGGTGGGCGGTATCCGGCATTTGACCCTGGGGCCAGGAGTCGGGCCAAAGGTCAAATGTTTCGTCCTCGACATGCTGCGCCCGGCGCAGGTGACAGCTCCAATGGGTGCGCCTAGTCTCGCGACCGGGGCGTTTCTGGGGGACGGCATGCGCAATTCTTCTTTTGTTGCTGCGCTTGCGATCTTCGCATGCGCCCTCTTAGCCGGATCGCCAGGTTCCGCTCAGCCCGAGCAAGCAACAGGGGCGGCGGCGTTGGCGCAGGCGAACACGCCTGACGCAACATCAGATGCGCCTGTCCGCGACATTCGATCCGGCAGGGCGCGCCTCCGCCCGGCGACTTATTCTGAGGAAGAATTCTACGGCGAGCAGTGCCGGGGGGTCGCCGCAGCGGTGGAAGGCCGTTGGACTGGGCGCGCAAGCGAGCGAAGAGATTCTCTATTCTGCAGCATTGCCGGCGCTTCGCGCACGCGTCTGCGGCAACCTATCGATCTCACGGTCGAGCGCGGCGGCGAACGCTCATGCCGCGCGGCTGCGCTCGTGCTGCGCGCCGCCTGGCCCGCACTCTGGTGGCGGGATGGCGAGAACGTCGTGTGCGCGCTGACGCCGAGAGGCGCCACAAGCTTGCCGTTCAGGGCCAGCAGTGGCGGCGAGTATTGCTACGACGACGGAGACGAGGGCGCCTGCGAGCAATATCCGGTATCGATGCTTGCGTCAGGTTCCGACAGCGTGGCGCTGCGTGAGCGTCCGATTGCATCGGCGCGCGTCGTCGCCGAGGTCGCGCCCGGAGAGACGGTCGACGTCATCGGCGACATGAGAGTTCGCCACTATGCTCATCGCGGCATTGTGCGTCGAGCCGGCGGCGGGCTGAGGGCCGGCGATACGGTCTATCCGTCGATGTGGCCAGACGCATACCCGTTCTTGGACTGGGACGATCCTACGGACGAGTCATACCTGGTGGAAACAGACGAAGAGCAAGAGGAAGTGTACTTTACGCGACCCGATGCGCCCCGCATCGATTGGCGACAAGTGCGGCCGCAGGAACAAAATGAGGCGTGGCTCCGGATCGTGCGCGCTGACGGATCTCAGGGGTGGGCGCAGGTGGGTCCTTGCGCCTTTCGGCTGGCGTTCGAGAGTGAATGCCCCGCGGGCGGGGCTGAGCCAGCGCCTGCGGCGCCGGAGACCGCCCCTCCTCGGCTTCTCTACACGCTCCGCGACGACATAATCACCTCAGCACGCTTCTCCGCTGACGGGCGCCGCATCATCACCGAGAGCGTCGAGCGCTCGTGGGACGACGCAGCCGAGGTCATCGCGCGAGAGTGGGACGCAAGCAACGGGCGCCTGATCGGTGCCGCGCCACGAGACGAACCGCGCTCCGTGACTGTCGAAGACGGGACCGCTCAAGTTCGCGGCGCGGATGGGAGCGTCCTGATTTCGGTTCGCGATGACGAAAGCCGTGTGAACACCGCCGTGCTTGCGGCCGATGGCGCGCGCATCGCCACGCTCTCCGATAACTACACGGCGATCCTTTGGGACGCCGCGACCGGCCGGCGCCTGTTCAGGTTCGCGGGCCGCTTCGATCGTCTGAGCGGGGTCATCTATTCTCCCGACGGCGCCCGCATCGTGACATGGGGCGGAGGGCCGCCCGATTGGGAAGCCGAAGAGCCGACGCGAGTCTGGGACGCCGCCAGCGGGCGGTTGTTGTATGCGCTGGGCTTTGTCGGCCCGGTGCACGCCTACTCTCCCGATGGGCGCCGGTTCGCCATAGTCGGCTGGGACAGCGTGACAGTGTACGACACAGCCAACGGGCGAGAGGTCCGCACTGTCGCAATTGCAAGTCGGCATGAGCCATTTCACAGCGTTGCGTTTTCGCCGGACGGCACAAAGGTCCTCACCGGCGATCCTTGGAACACAGCGAGCATCTGGGATATCGCCTCAGGCGATATCGTCCTGAGGTTCGCGCCATTCGATCCTACAATTCCAGGCGTTCGTCCTGGACCTTCCGGCGTCGTCGCCGACGCGCATTTCTCTCCCGATGGAACGCGCATGCTCATTGTAGGGCGCGGCGTCGCACAAGTCTGGGAAACGCCGCCAATCACGCACTGACCGGAGATCATTGGCGCTACGCTCAGCCTGCCGATATTCGACACTGATCGCGGCAGGCCGCCGCCAACGCTCGGACGGGCGGGACCTGGAGCGCCCCTGACTCGCAACACATGTGCGGCGGCGCGTAGCAGCTACCTCGCCTCTTCCGGCGTCAACTGCGCCCGCAGCGCCCGCACGCGATTGAGCAGCGGTTGGGCTGATGCAAGTGAAGCGCCGTGCTCGAAAGACACGCTTTCGGTTTCGCCTGCGCTCTCGACAACAAGCCCCTCGGCGCCGCCGTCGGCGCAATCGGGGCAGCCGACCACATCGGGCATCGCCTCAAAGTCGGCGCGCGCCGCGAGGCGCTGAATGTCTTGCCACTCAGCTGTCGTGAGCGGGCGCGAGGTGCGCTGATCGGGCAAATCCTGAGGTGCGCCGCGACCGCCGCGCGCCTGGCGGATAAGAACGGCCTCGCCCTCGGAAATCTCAAGCCGCGTCGTGCAATAGCCTACGCACATGCCGAATGATGTCGTCGACACGACGCGGGTGACGCCTTCCGTTGGTGTGGCCGTGCTCGCGCAGGCTGATAAGGCAAGGGTGGCGACAGCCGAGAGCCAGATTCTCATGGCTTCATTCATGCGCCACATTCGGGCGGAAGTTGGAGGCAACACTGACTCAGGCCGCCGCCGCGCCGAGCTTTCCGGGAAGCGCGTTCGCGTACGCGGTGATGTCGCCAGCGCCGAGGCATACGACGATGTCGCCGGGCTTTGCTTCAGCGCGCACGAACGCCGGCAGATCTTCCAGAGAAGCCAGTCGGCGCGCGTCGCGGTGACCGTGACTCTTCAGGCTTGCGGCCAATGTATCGGCGCTGACGCCATCGATCGGCGCTTCGCCGGCGGGATAAACATCCGACACCGCAACGATGTCGGCGTCGTTAAAGCAGGTTGAGAACTCCTTGAACAAGTCGCGCAAACGCGTGAAGCGGTGCGGCTGCACCACGGCGAGCACGCGCCCCTCGGTCATCTCACGCGCGGCCGACAACACGGCGGCGATCTCCACCGGATGGTGGGCGTAATCGTCGACGATCCGAACTTCGTTCCAATAACCGGTGGTGGTGAAGCGCCGCTTCACACCAGAAAATTTCTTCAAACCTTTGCGGATGCCGTCATCGGTGACGCCCAGTTCGCGTGCAACTGCGATCGCCGCCACCGCGTTCTGCACGTTGTGACGGCCCGCCACGGGCAAGAACAGATCGTGCAGCGTCACGCCAGGCCCCTCGCCTTTGCGGCGCGCCACCACATCGAAGGTCGAGCCGTCGCGCGAGGGGCGCACGTTCACAGCGCACACATCCGCCTGCGGATTGAAGCCATAAGAAACGATCCGCCGGTCGCGCACCTGCGCCGCGAGCGCCTGCACCTGCGGATGATCGAGACACATCACCGCGAAGCCGTAGAACGGAATATTCTCGACGAACGTCTGATACGCCGCATTCATCGCCTCAACCGAGCCATAATGATCGAGGTGCTCAGGGTCCATGTTGGTGACGACCACCGCAGTGGCGCGCAGGCGCGTGAAGGTGCCGTCGCTTTCGTCGGCTTCCACCACCATCCACTCGCCCTCGCCCATGCGCGCGTTTGCGCCGTAGGCGTTGATGATGCCGCCATTGATAACAGTGGGATCCTTGCCGCCTGCATCGAGCAGCGCCGCGATCATCGAGGTGGTCGTCGTCTTGCCGTGGGTGCCGCCGATGGCCACGGTCCATTTGAGCCGCATGATTTCGGCCAGCATCTCGGCGCGGCGGACGATCGGCACGCCGCGCGCGCGCGCTGTGTCGACTTCCGGATTGCCGTTCTTGATGGCCGAGGAAATCACCACCACGCCTGCGTGGGCGGCGCTCTCGGCCTTGTGGCCGATGGTGACATGGATGCCCTGGGCGCGCAGACGTTCGATATTGGCGCCGTCCTTGGCGTCGGAGCCGGTCACCTCGTAACCGAGGTTCTTCATCACGGCGGCGATACCCGACATGCCAATGCCGCCGATGCCGACGAAATGAATAGGCCCGGTGTCGAAAGGAATGGCGCGGCGGATCATGTATTCCCCTGTCTGCGCCATTCTACGCGCGCTGCAAGCGGCGCCAAGGACGGTTCAGCGGATGCCGTGCATGGCCGCGAACTGAACGATCGGGTAGTATTGTGCCGCGTCCGTATCGCCGATCTGCAGATTCCGCTTTCCCTTTTGCTCGAACTCGCGCGCCTTGCGAATGGCGTCCGCAGGGGTGTCAGCCTCCGCTATAGGCATCGGCCGCGGCACCGTCATCATCGGCGCGAGGATTACGTACCGGGCCATTCGCTCCTCCCCTAGACCCTTATGAGCGACGTCCGCAGCATGGCGCGGGATCGCGCCAGCGCGGCGCGCGGGCCGTCGATGGTCAACACCGCGAGCACATAGGCGAGACCCAGCGTGCCCGCAACCAAGAGCAACGGCTGCAACTCGGCGAAACCAACGCCAAAGGCCTGCGCCAGAGGAAAAATCAGGCCGATGAGGGTGAAGGTCGACACGAGCCGCAAGGCCCGTCGGCGCGCGCCCTGGCGGCGGGCGCGCTCGGCGGTCAGCGCCAGCACGTCGAAACGGAAACCCGGATCGGGCGTCCGTGGCGCGTCTCCCAACAGAGCGGCCAATTCGAGGTCGTCGCTCATCGCTCAACTCCCGCGACGCCGAGCGCCGCCTGCAAGCGCGCCCGGCCTCTGGTCACGTGGGACTTTACCGTACCCAGCGGCAAACCCAAAATCTCCGCCGCCTCGGCGTGCGTGAATTCCTGGCCCAGGCAAAGCGCCAGCGCCGCACGCTGATCTTCGGGCAACTCCTCCATAGCCTTGCGCAGCGCCAGACGCTGGGCGGCGCGCTCGGGCGGCTCGTCCGTCTGCGTGTCGCTCAAGTCCGCATACGCCGTCTCGCGGACCTCGCGTCGGTTCTGCGCGCGCCTGGCGCGGCGCCAATACTGGAACGCCACGCCGCAGATGAAGGTGCGCAGCGAAGAGGTTCCGTCGAAGCGATGCAGCACTTCCCATGTTCGCGCGAAGGCCTCCTGAGCCAGATCGTCCGCGTCGGCATGATTGCCGGTGACGCGGCGCAGAAACGCACGCACCGCGGCTTGATGCAGATCGACCAGCCGGCCGAAGGCGGCGAAGTCGCCCGCGCGCGCCAGCCCGATCAGCCGCGCCTCCTCCCCGGCGGCAGCCATGGATCAACGCTTGGCGCCGGTGATCAAGAGAATTAGAGCGCCAACCGCCATCACCGCCATGGTGACCGCCACGGCCAGGAAGACCCAGGCCCAGTCCTCCGTCTGACCGATGAAGGCATAGGCCACCGCGAACCCTGCGGCGAGGCCGGCGAACATGAAGAAGGACCAAGCGCTATTGTTGCGCATGCTCGGCGGGGTCCAGCCGTTCATATCCATATCGTAGTCGCTTCGCTGCGCCGCCAGTTTCAGCAATTCCGGCGGCGGCTCCTTGCCCTGATCCACATACGACTTGATCAGATCCATGACCTTGCGGCTGCGGCTCTCGCTCTGAACCATGCCCATGAACGCGATGAACATCCCGAAGACGGGAAACATCAGCCACCAGAAGTCGCGGAAGAACTCTTCGAAACTCATCACCGACGCTCCAGCTGCTCGCGGGCCCGACGCACGATATCGTCCTGCGCGGCGTTATCGCGCGCCATGCCCAGAACCGCCATCACCATCCCGAAGATCGGGAACAGGAGCCACCAGAAATCCCGAAACAACTCGGCCGCCATGTCTGCCTCGTGCCGCCTCAAGGGGCGCTTCTGCCCCTTTACCGCCGCCGGCGGGGCAGTTGGATGCAGGCAGACGTCAGGCCGTTGGCACGCCCAGCCTGCGGGCGCTGGAAAGCAGATTCCTGTCAAAGCTCAGGATCGGCGCGCGGAGCCGGCTGGCGATGGCGATGTGCAGGGCGTCAGGCGTTCGCAACGGCAGGTCCAGGCGACGGAGATACTTGGCGCACTGGGAAATGTCCCCCGGTTCAGTCGGCGCCACAAACACATGGGACGACACCCACTCATCGAACGTCGCCAGTACGCGTCGGCCCTGCGCCACCGTCAGCGCGCGCATCCGAACACGCTTGGCGACGACGGACGCGAACTCGGCGCAAGCGAAGTCGCTGGCCACGACATCCTGATCGATCGAGGCCATTGCTGCCGAGGCGCGCCCAGTATTTGCGTCTGGGGAAAAGAGCGACGCCAGCACGTCAGCGTCGACATAGACGCTCACTTCCAGTCCTCGTCCCGCATTTTGGACAGAAGGGTTGTTGCGTCTATTTTTGCCGGCGTAAGCCCCTTGCGCCGCTCGGCCAGCCAATCGAGGTCGGCTTGGGTAATGCGCCGCGGCACGGCGGCAGTCGCACGCAACTCCACCACCGGCTGGCCGTGGCGCGTGATAACCACGCTTTTGCCCTCCATCGCTTCATTGATGAGGGCCGAGAGCTTGGCTTTGGCTTCGGCGACCGAATAGGTACTCATGACCAGAGTATAGTCATGGTATGGTCATTTTATCAAGCCGCGACGGCTTCGGCCAAGTCCGCCAAGCTTTTCGCCGCTTCCGGTTTGGCGGCGGCGCGAGCGGCGGCGGCGCGCACGGCAAGCGCGTGCGGATCGGCAAGGCGGCGCTCCAGCAGCGCCGCAAGCCCCACAGGCTCAAACGCAGCTTCCGCGATAACGTCGGCGGCGCCGACGGCGGTGAGCCCCTCGGCGTTCGCGGTCTGGTGATCGTCCGCCGCCGCGGCGAAGGGAATGAGGATCGCCGGCCGCCCGGCGACCTGAAGTTCGGTTACGGTCGAAGCGCCGGCGCGCGCGATCACCAGATGCGCGGCGCCGAGCCGGCGTCCCATGTCCTGGAAGAAAGGCGCGACTTCGGCGTTCACCGCAGCCGCGCTGTAGGCTTGCCGCGCCGCCTCGACCTGCTCCTCGCGCACCTGATGGACGACATCGAGGCGCGCGCGCAAAGCCTCCGGCAGGCGCGCGATCGCAGCCGGAATCACGTCGCCGAAAATGCGCGCGCCCTGGCTGCCGCCGATGATCAACAGATTGAGCCGCCCGCCCGCCGGCGCTTCGGGATAGGCTTGTTCGCGCACCGCCAGAATGGGCAAGCGAACCGGATTGCCGACGACATGCTTGCGCGCCGCGGCGCTGTCCGGCAGCCGGTCCAACCGCTCGAAGCCGCAAGCGACGATGGCGGCGCTTCCGGCCATGGCGCGATTGACGCGGCCCAGCACCGAGTTCTGCTCGTGAATCAGGATCGGAATCCGGCGCGCGCGCGCCGCCATCAAAGCTGGAAATGAAGGATAGCCGCCGAAGCCGGCCACCAGCGAAGGCGGCGCTTCGCTGAAGCGCTGCTTGGCCGCATTGATGCCGCGCCAAATCTTCAGCGCCGCCGGGATCGCGGTGACCGGGTTTGCCGACAGCGAAGCGGCGGGAACGTCATCGATGCGCTCAGCCGGAAAGTTCTCCGCGTAGCGGCGTCCACGCGCATCCGTCATCAGCATGACGCGCCAGCCGCGGCGCGCCATCTCTTCTCCGAACGCGGCCGCCGGAAACAAATGCCCGCCGGTTCCCCCCGCTGCGATGACGACGATCTTCTTGGTCATGGCTCTGCGCGCCTGCGTCCGGGATAGAGATAGGCGCCAGGCCGGTCCCGCAGCAGCGAGAGGCAGCAGCCCAACGCCAAGGCCGAGCCGATCATCGACGAGCCGCCGAAGGAGATGAACGGCAGCGTCATGCCCTTGGCCGGCACGAGGCTCAGATTGACCGCCATGTGGATCGCCGCCTGCGCGACCAACAATGTGATCAGCCCCGCCGCCGCGAGCTGCTCGAATGGTTCATTCAACCGACTGGCGCGCGAGAGCCCCCGAAACGCCAGGGCCCCGAATACGCCGATAATGCCGAGCGACGCGATCAGACCGAATTCTTCAGCCGCCACGGCGAAGACAAAGTCCGCGTGCGCGTCGGGCAGGCGCGTCTTGATCACGCCCTCTCCGGGGCCGCGTCCGAACACCCCGCCGGAGGCGATGGCGTCAAGCGCGCGATTGACCTGATAAGCGGCATCGCCGGTCGGATTGAGGAACGCGTCGACCCGCTCACGCGCGTGCGGGTAGAAGCGGTAGATCGCCCACGCGCCCGCCGCCGCAAGCACGCCGCCGCCCAACACGTAGCGCAACGCCACGCCGGACAGGATCAGCATCGGCGCCAAACAAAGGCCGAGCAGCGCGGTCTGCCCGATGTCAGGCTGCGACAGCAACGCCGCCGCCGTCACCGCATAGAGTCCAATGGCCACGGCGCGGCCTGGAAAGCCCGGGCTCTTCATCGCCTCGCTTAGCATCCAGGCCCAGACGACGATGAGAGCCGGCTTCAACAATTCCGATGGCTGCATCGAGAGCGGCCCCAATTCAAGCCAGCGTTGCGCGCCCTTGATCTCCGGTCCGACCAGCGAAGCCAGCAAGCAGAGCGGCAAGAAGACCGCGACCGCGATGGTCGCGCCGCGCCGCAACTGGCGCGGCTCCAACGATGCAACCAGGAACATCACGAGCGCGCCGAGGCAGGCATACGCCGCCTGGCGGCCGGCGAAATAGAACGCCTCCTCGATGCGGATGCGCGCGGTTGCGGCTGGACTTGCCGCCATCGACAAGAGAATCCCGATCGCGAACAAAATGGCCGCGATGACCAGCAGCGGCCGATCATAGGTGCGGGCGCGCTCCCATAAGGAACCGAAGCGCTCGGCAATGGCCGCGCTCACGCCGCGCCTCCGTTGCGCTTGCCGGGCGATGCCGCGCCAAGCGACGCCACAAGTTTCTTGAATTGCTCGCCGCGATCTTCGTAGCTCTTGAATTGATCGAACGACGCGCACGCTGGCGACAGCAGCACCACCGGATGCGGCTCACCCGAGGCTTTCGCGTCGGCGAATGCCTGCTTCACCGCCGCCTCGAGATTGCCCGCCATCGCCACGGAGACCTTGCCGCGCAGCGTGTCGGAAAAATCGCCGGCCGATTGTCCGATCAGATAAGCCTTGGCGATGCGCGGGAAGAACGGCGAGAGTTCCTCGATGCCGCCCTCCTTGGCGACGCCGCCGGCAATCCAGTAGACGCGCGGGTAAACGGCGAGCGCCTGCGCGGCGGCGTTGGCGTTGGTGGCCTTGCTGTCGTTGATGAAACGCACGCCTTCGATCTGGCCCGCACGTTCGAGCCGATGCGGCAGTCCCGCGAAGGTCGTCAGCGCTTGCGCGACGATGCGGCGATCGACGCCAAGCGCGCGCACGGCGGCATAAGCGGCGGCGGCGTTTTGCGCATTGTGCTTGCCGGCAAGCGCCGGCGCCGACGCCAGGTCGGCGGCGATTTCCGAACGGCCGGAGAGCGCGTCGATGATTTTGCCGTCGAGCGCGCAGACGCCGCGGCCGAGCGCCTGGCCTGACGAAATCGGCGCCACGTGCTGGACCGCCGCGCGCGTCAGCTCGGTGCAAATCGCGGCGCAATAGGCGTCATCGACGCCGATCACCGCCCAGTCAGCGGCGCCTTGGTTGAGGAAGATGCGCTTCTTGGCGGCGGCGTAGGCAGCCATGTCGCCATGGCGATCGAGGTGATCCGGCGTCAGGTTGAGCCACACCGCAACATCCAGACGCAGCGACGATGTGATGTCGAGTTGGAATGAACTCAACTCGATCACGTAATGGGCGCCAGCATGCAGCGGCGCCAGGTCGAGAATCGCTTCGCCGATATTGCCGCCGAGACGCACGTCCTTGCCGGCTTCCGCCAAGATGTGCGCGATCAGCGCCGAAGTTGTCGACTTGCCGTTGGTGCCGGTGACGCCAATCAGTTTTGGGCGCTGCGCCGCCGGCAACGCGTTCACCGCGCGCGCGAACAATTCGATGTCGCTGACGATCGGAACCCCGGTCGCTTCCGCCAGCGTGACAACGCGATGCGGCTCGGGAAAGGTCAGCGGCACGCCCGGCGAAAGCACCAAAGCCGCGAACGAACGCCAGTCGCGGCTGTTGATGTCGGAGACTGGAACGCCGGCGGCTTCGGCCTTCGCGCGTGTGACGTCGCTATCGTCCCAGGCATGCACGCGCGCGCCGCCAGCCGACAAAGCGCGCGCCGCCGCCAGGCCCGTGCGCGCCAAGCCGAACACCGCAACGTCGCGGCCTTTGAATTCCGTAATCGGGATCATGACTTCGCCCGATCTGCGCTGCTTCGCGCCGTTAACGCAACTTCAATGTCGCAAGACCGGCGAGCGCGAAGATCACTGATATGATCCAGAACCGGATGACGATGGTCGGCTCCTGCCAGCCTAATTTTTCGAAATGGTGGTGAATGGGCGCCATCAGGAACACGCGCTTGCCGGTGCGCTTGAACACCGCCACCTGCACCATCACGGAAAGCGTTTCGAGCACGAACAGACCGCCGACGATGGCGAGCACGATCTCGTGCTTGGTCGCCACCGCCACCGCGCCCAACAGCCCGCCGAGCGCCAGCGAGCCGGTGTCGCCCATGAATACACGCGCCGGCGGGGCATTGTACCAGAGGAAGCCGAGCGAAGCGCCGAGCAGCGCGCCCAAAATGGTCGAGAGTTCGCCGACGCCGGCCACGTGCGGAATGCCCAGATATTCCGAATAGTCGACGCGGCCGACCAGATAGCAGATGACGCCGAAGGTGCCGGCGGCGATCATCACCGGAACGATGGCGAGGCCGTCGAGGCCGTCCGTGAGATTCACAGCGTTGCCGAAGCCAACGATCACCACCATCGCGAAGATCAGATAGAAGCCGAGCAGCTGTACGCCCCAGCCCTGAATGAACGGCAGCGCCACCGCGGTGAGCGGATCGCCGCTCCACAAGGCGTTCCAGAAACCAATGAGATCGTGGGTCTGCTCTGGCGTGGTCGCGACCCATTCCGCCGCCAGCATCGCCAGCGCCGCGCCGAGCGCGATCGAGAATTCGAAGAACAAGCGCAGCTTGGCCGACAGCCCGCCATGGTGCTGCTTGGTGACCTTGGCGAAATCGTCGACGAAACCGATGGCGCCGAAGCCCAGCGTCACCGCGAGCACCCCCCAAACATAGGCGTTGCTCAGATCCGCCCACAGCAGGGACGAGATGCCGAGACTGATCAGGATGATGAGCCCGCCCATGGTCGGCGTGCCCTTCTTGGTGAGCAGATGGCCCTGGGGCCCGTCCTCGCGGATCGGCTGACCCTTGCCCTGCTTCTTGCGCAGCCAGGCGATGAACGGCGCGCCGATGGCGAAGGCGAGGATCATCGCCGTGAACATCGCGCCGCCGGTGCGGAAGGTGATGTAGTTGAAGAGGTTGAAGAATTGCGAGCGCTCGCTGTACTGCGCCAAGAGCTCAAGCATTCTTATCCCCATTGAGGCGCTGCAATGCAGCCACCACACGGCTCATCTTCGAGCCGTTCGATCCCTTAATCAGCACGATGTCTCCGGATTGGAGCGAATGCGCAACAATCGGAATCAGCGCGTCGGCGTTTTCGGCATAGCCGCCGCGGCGCGATGCGGGAAGCGCCTCCATGAGCGCCGCCATGCGCGGACCGGCGGCGAACACCAGATCGATACCGGCTTGCTCCAAGGGCTGCGCGAGGCCTGCATGGTAGGCGCGCTCGCCGGGCCCAAGCTCCAACATATCCCCAAGCGCAACGATGCGGCGCCCGCCCGGCCCCGGCTGGCGCGCCGCGAGCGTCGCGATCGCCGCCGCCATCGACGCCGGGTTTGCGTTGTAGGAATCGTCCACAAGCAGGAACGAACCGAACGGCGCCTCGATGCGCTGCGCGACGCCGCGGCCGTCGAATGCGCGCAGATGCTCCAAAGCGTGCGCGGCGGCTTCGAGGTCGGCGCCGACCACATCGGCGGCGGCGAGTGCGGCCACCGAGTTCAGCGCCCAGTGCGCGCCCTCGACGCCGACGCGGTACTTGATGGTGCGGCCGAGTATCTCCGCCTCGGCGTTGGAACCGCTCTCATCCATGTCGAAGCGAATGAGCCGCGCTTCGCACACGCTCTCGCGGCCGAAGCGCACGAGGTTGGCGCCGTTGCGTTCGGCGGCGGCGATCAGGCGCTCGGCGTGGGCGGCTTCGTTCGGGATGATGGCGGAACCGCCGGGTTCGAGCCCGGCATAGATGTCGCCCTTCTCGTCGGCGATGGCTTCGAGCGAGCCCAGATTTTCGATATGCGCCGGCGCGATCGTGGTCACCAAGGCCGCATGCGGCTTCACCAATTGCGTCAGCGGCAGAATTTCACCGCGGTGGTTCATGCCGATCTCGAACACGCCGAACTGACTGTCGCGCGGCATCCTCGAAAGCGTGAGCGGCACGCCCCAATGATTATTGTAGCTCTTGACCGAACGATGCGTCGGCCCACTGGCGGACAAGCAGAGCGCCAGCGCCTCCTTGGTCGAGGTCTTGCCCACGGAGCCGGTGACGGCGACGCGCTTGGCGGCGCAGCGATCGCGCGCCGCTTCGCCGAGCTTGCGCAACCCTTCGAGCACGTCGGGCACCGCGAGCGCCGCGCCCAGGCCCTCGACCTTACGCGCATCCGAAATCAGCGCAGCGCTCGCGCCCGAGACAAACGCTTGCGCCAAAAAATCGTGACCGTCGCGGACGTCCTTCAACGCCACGAACAGATCGCCCGGTTCCAACGTACGCGTGTCGATGGAAACGCCGGTGACCGTCCAGGCATCGCCGTGAATGAGACGCCCGCCCGTGGCGACCTGCGCTTCTTCGGCGGACCAGAGTTCAGACATTGCGCAACTCCGCATAAATCTCGTCATTCCGGGGCAACGCGGAGCGTTGAACCCGGAACCCAGGAGCAACCAGCGCAGTGTTTGCCCCTGGGTTCCGGGTTCAATGCTTCCGCCTTCGCTCTACGATCTTCGGCGGACAAGTCGCATTGCCCCGGAATGACGATGTATTGCGGCATCATCATTGCCCGCCCAACGCCGCCCGCGCCACGTCCTGATCCGAGAACGGATGGGTGACGCCTTTTACGATCTGACCGGTCTCATGCCCCTTGCCTGCGATCATCAGCGCATCGCCCGCTTTCAACATTGCAACGGCGTCGCGGATCGCCTGCCCGCGATCGCCGATTTCCATCGCGTTCGGCGCCGCCTTCAAGATTTGTGCGCGGATCGCGGCGGGCTCTTCGCCGCGCGGATTGTCGTCGGTGACGATGACGACATCGGCCTGCCGCGCCGCGATCGCGCCCATCTTCGGGCGCTTGTCGCGGTCGCGGTCGCCGCCGCAGCCGAACACCACGATGATACGCCCCGGCGCGTGCGGACGCGCGGCGCGCAACAGCACATCCAGCCCATCCGGCGTGTGCGCGTAATCGACGAACACATGCCCGCCGCTCTTGCTTTGACCGACATGCTCCATCCGGCCTCTGACCGGCTTGAGTTTCGCCATGCCATCGAACACGGCTTCCGGCGCCTCGCCCGTCGCCAAAGCCAGGGTCGCGGCGCAGACCGCGTTCAGCGCCTGGAACTCGCCGATCAACGGCAGTTCGACCTTGTGCTCCTTGCCCGCCCAGCGCAGCACCATGGTCTGTGCGTTCGGGCGCGGCAGAATCTCCACGATCTTCAATGCGTGCTCGCGCGGCGCGCGCCAGCCGCAGAGCACCACATCCAGGCCGCGTTGCTTGGCGGCCCGCTCGAACGGATCGCACTCGGCGGCGTCGGCGTTGATGATCGCCGGGCCGCCGTCGCGAACCAAATCCCAAAGTTTCAACTTGGCCTGGCGATAGGCGGCCATGTCGGCGTGATAGTCGAGGTGATCCTGCGTGAGATTGGTAAAGGCGCCCGCCGCGAAGCGCACGCCGTCGATGCGGTGCTGATCGAGCCCATGGCTCGACGCTTCCATCGCCGCGTGGGTAACGCCCTCGTCGGCGAGCGCCGACAGCGTCGCGTGCACGGCGGCCGGATCGGGCGTCGTGTGACCGAGATCGATGACACCGCCGGGACCGATGGCGCCGAGCGTGCCCAAGCTTGCGGCGCGCTTGCCCGCGTGCGTCCAGATCTGGCGCAGGAAATCGACGGTCGAGCTTTTGCCGTTGGTGCCGGTGACGCCAACGATCGTCTCGGGCCGGCGCGGATAGAAGCGCGACGCCGCCAACGCGAAGGCGCGGCGCGGTTCGTCCGCGACCACATGCGCAACGCCAGGATCGGCGCCGAGATCGCCCGCGGAAAGCACAGCAACCGCGCCATTGGCTTTTGCTTGCGCCACATAATCGCGCCCGTGCGCGGCGACGCCCTTCAGCGCCGCAAACAAGAAGCCCGGACGCACGCGCCGCGAGTCCGCGGTGAGACCGGCAATCTCAATGTCGCCCGCGCCCTCTGGAACGGATTCAAACAGAGATGAGAGTTTCATGAGCGCACGCCGTGGCGATGCGCGATGTTTGAAGGTTCGCTCGAATTATGGACCGCCGGCGCCCTCGCCGGCACGGCGCCGCCGCTACCGACCAGCGCCGGCGCTTGTTCGATTGAGCGCATGCCGGCGAGGGCGCCGGCGGTCCAAGACAACGCAACCATGTCCTGATGCTGCGGCGCCGCGTAGATCATTGTCTCTCCCTAGCGCGCGGCGCTCGCCGGCTCCACACGCAAACCGAGCATCGGAGCAATACGCCTCAGCGTCCGCGCCACGACCGGCGCGGCGACCAGCCCCCCTGCTTCGCCCGCGCCTGTATCATCAAGCGCCACGACAATCACGTAGCGCGGATCGTTGGCCGGAAATACGCCGGCGAAAGAGGAGAAATTGCGGCTTTCGTCATAGCCTTGGGCGCCGCCCGGCTTCTCCGCCGTGCCGGTCTTGCCGGCGACCGCCAGTCCGCGCACGTCGGCGGCGCGGCCGGTGCCGTCGGTGACCGCCGCGCGCAGATAGACCAGCAGCTGGCGCGTCACGTCGGCTGTGAATATCTGGGTGCGCTCGATCTCCGCGCCCGGCGCAAGCGCGAGCATGGTGGGCGCGACGCGAGCGCCGTTGTTTGCAAACACCGTATAGGCGCCGGCGAGCGTCGCCGGCGTGGTGGCGAGGCCATAACCGAAACCCAGCGCAGCGACATCGCGGCGGCTGCCGGCGTGCGGCGCCAATGGCGCCTGGTGACGGCCAAGCTGCAAGGTCGTCGCCGAGGTGAGGCCAAGGCGCTCCAAATAGGAACGCTGGCGGGCACCGCCCAATCGCAGCGCCAACCGCGCCGCGCCGACATTCGACGATCGCGCCAGGATATCGCGCAATGTCGCGTAGCCGCTGATCGGTTCGTGATCTGCGATGACGGTGTTGTCGAGTTCCAGCGGCTGGCTGAGATCGAACAACTCGCCAGACGATGCGAGCTCCTCCTCCAGCGCCATCGCCACCGTGAACGGTTTTATGGTCGACCCCAACTCGTGCAAATCGCCGGCGACGCGGTCGCGGCGCGCGTCTTCCGGGGAGCGGCCGATATTGTTGGGATCGAAGCTCGGCCACGACGCCAGCGCTAGAGTTTCGCCGCTGCGGCCGTCGAGCAGGATCGCCGCGGCGCCCGAAGCGCCGGAGGCTCGCGCCGCCGCATCGAGTTCGGTTTCGAGCGCATATTGCATGCGCACGTCGAGCGACAGCCGCACAGCGCGCCCCGCCTCGCCGGCGGCGCGGATTTCGCGGTCGAGTCCAAGCTCGACGCCGGCGCGCGGATTGAGATCAATGTCGGCGAAGCCGAGCGCGTGCGCGGCGAGCGCGCCTTGCGGATAGTCGCGGCGATGTTCAGCCTGCGCGCCGATGCCCGGCAGACCGAGACCGAGAGCGCGATCCCGCTCTTCAGCCGTCAAGCCGCGATCGAGAAACACCAGCGTCTGATCGGTGTTGGTGAGCCGCCGCAGCAGCGTCTGCCGATCGAGCGACGGAAACTCTTGCCGCAGCACGTCCGCCGTCGCCCCTGCATCGCGCACCAGCGCCGGCTCGGCGGTTAGCGCCCAAGCGCGCACCGTGGTCGCAAGCAGCACGCCGTTGCGGTCGACAATATCGGCGCGCGGCAACGCCAACGCGCCAACGCTCGCGCGCGGGGCCGCCAGCGGGTCGCCGGCAAAGGCCAACTGCACCGCCCTGCCCGCGAGCAGCGCCAGAACGGCAAAGACGCCAAGCGCCAGAAAGCGCACGCGGTTGCGCGCCGGCGCGGCTTCGAGCGGCGCCTGCGGCAAAGGCCGGTCCGGCGCAAACACATGAGCGCCGAGCGGCCTCACTCGCGAGCTTTCTGTTGTTGCGGCTGCGGCGCAGGCAGGCGGCGCGCAAGTTCGGCTTCCGGCAACGCCGCCGCTTCACTGCCAACCACCAGGCCTAGCCGCTCGGCGTTCAACGCTTCGATCCGGGCCGGGCTCTCGCGTTCGGCAATCTCGGAACGCAGTTCGCGCAGACGCGCTTCGCGCTCGGCGATTTCGCCCTGCAGACGGCGCACATCCGCTTCGGTTTTCGCCGCATCGCTCTTGGCGCGGTAAAGCCCGACCGCCAGCACGACGATCAGCACCGCGGCGGCGATGTGAAACCAGCGGCTCAGCTTAATCTTGCCCATTCGGCCTCCGCGCGCGGCGCCAGGGCCGGCGGTTCGAGTTCATCCCAGGCGGGCGCGTCGGTGCGCGTCGCCCAACGCAAACTTGCCGAGCGCGCGCGCGGATTGGCGGCGGTTTCGGCATCGCTCGAAACCGTCGCGCGCTTACGGTCGAGCGCGAAGCTGGGCGCCCGCCGCGATGGATCGTTCGGCGGCAAGTCCGGCATGAAGCGCGAGCCCCGGCCCAGCGCGTCGGCGCGCGCGGCCAGGAATTGCTTCACCATGCGGTCTTCAAGCGAATGGAAGGAAACGGCGACTAGGCGCCCGCCAGGCTTCAGTGCGCGCTCCGCCGCCGAAAGCCCGCGCGCCAACTCGCCCAGTTCGTCATTGACCAGCATGCGCAGCGCCTGAAACGTCTTCGTCGCCGGATGCGTGCGCGCGCCTTTGCGGCCGCCGACCGCATCTTCGACGATCTTCGCCAACGCCAAGGTGCGCGTAATCGGCGCGGCGGCGCGCGCCTGCACGATGGCGCGGGCGATGCGGCGACTGTCGTCGTCTTCGCCATATTGATAGATCAGATCGGCGAGCGCGCCTTCGCTCAGCCGGTTCACGGCGTCGGCGGCGCTCAGACCTTCCTTCTCCATGCGCATGTCCAAATCCGCGTCGGCCTGGAACGAGAAGCCGCGTTCGGCTTCGTCGAGCTGGAAGGACGAGACGCCGAGATCGAACACGACGCCATCCACCTTGTCCTCGGTAGACAGATCGCCAAAGCGGCCTTGATGAAGCGTGAATTTACCTTTCGCTGACGCTGATAATTCAGCTCCCCTCGCGATGGCGTCCGGATCGCGGTCGAAAGCGATGACATGGGCATCCGCCCGCGCCAGCATTTCGCGCGAATAGCCGCCGCCGCCGAAGGTGGCGTCGACATAGACGCCGCCATCCTTGAGCGCGAGCGCATCCATCGCTTCGGCAAGGAGGACGGGGGCGTGGGACACGGATCTCTCCTGCAGGCGCAGCGGACGCTACAGCGAGTCCTTGCCCGTTGCGGATGTCCTTGCTCAGGACCGAGGCTGAGCCGGAGCTAGGCGGCCTTCGGCGAACGGTCCCGGCTCAAGACCTCCTGCGCGCGGCGCAGCCTGCGGGACAACCTCATGTCGTCTTGCGTCAATTCCCGTTCGGTGTGCCGCTGCTGGCGAGCATGAAGCTCCGCATACCGCGCCGCCCGGTCGGCCAACCAATGGAAGTCATCCAGGAATCCCATTCCGCCGATCAAACGATCGCGCTGGTGCAGATAGAGCTCCAGCCTCAGGTAATTCTGCAGGATGTGACGCGCCCAGGCGCTAACGATAATGTCGCGGTCGACTTGGTTGCGGCGCGCGAGATACCCCACGAGCCCAAACAGCTTGCTGATCTCTGTACATGCGACCTGCTCAGGTTGCGCCAGGTTTGCCGCCGAAATCTTGCCTCCCTCGCACCGCTCCGCCAGCGCCTTCACCAAGTGGCGATGCTCGATGATCGCGGGATGTTCCAGCCGCTCAATCACCCGCATAGTGTTCTCAAAACGCTCGCGCCTGCGCCCGAGATAAAGCTGCACCATAACAATAACGAGGCCGGTCACGCCTATGACGGCCCCAGGATCGAGTTGAAGGCCTCCCATCTTTTCCTCCCACGCTGTGCGACAGCACCGAATTGTAGCACGCGGACGCCAGCGAGCGCATCCATCGCTTCGGCGTGGAAGACCGGGGGCGTGGGTCATCCCCCTCCCCCGTGTGGGGAGGAGCTGCCCAAGCTCGCCATCGGCAAGCCGCGCAGCGCCGCGACGAGCCGCGCTTGATCGGCGGCGCCGGTCTTTCGCAAAACGCCTTTCATGAGGAACCGCACCGCATTCTCGGTGACGCCGCGGCGTATCGCAAACTCGCGAACCGTTTGGCCGTCGGCCATCGACGCCGCGAGCGTCGCCTCAGCGGGCGTCAAACCATACCACGCCGCCAGGTGATCCACCGGCAAAGACGGCGCTTTGCCCTTTGCGCCCACCGTCATCAAGATCGAGGCGCCCTCCACGTAACCATCGAGTGCGAAGGCGGATTGCGCCGGAATGCGGACGGCGATCACAGCGTGCTCGTCACCCTCCCGGTTTCGAGCCGTGAACGCGGCGCTTGCTGGCGTTGCCGCGCCCGCAAGCCGCTCAAGCTCCGCTTGCGCCGCGCGTTCGGCGAATGTCCACCGGCCGTCGGCGATCCGGCCGGCGCCATCTTCTATGAAGCTGCGCGACGCGGGATTTGCGTTCACGATCGAAAGATCGTCGCGCAACGCAAAAATGCCGGAAGCGCACAACGCCAAAGATGCTTCAGCGGCGCCGGCGCGCAGATCCGCTTCCGCGATGCGTCGGCTGATGCGGACGGCGCGCTGGATGTGGGGTGCAAGCAGCCGCATGCCGCGCTGGAGATGGGTCAGGTCTTGGCCGTCCGGACCCGGCATCACCCAGGCTAGACGCGCCCGGCCATCTCTATCGAGTGTGGCGACGAGCGCGCGCGTCATTTGCCAGTTCGAGAGAAAGTGTTTGTAGAGAGCGCTCTCGAATAGTTCTTCGCGGCTACAGAGATCGTCCGTGCACACGACGCGGCCTAACGGGACTCCGCTCAAGGCGCGACTCCATGGATTGGCGCCGGCGAAGTTCGTTGCATAAATCTCGCGCGCGTGCGCCGCCAGATTTGCGCTCGCCACGAACCGCGCGCCAAGCTCGGGCGGCCGTTCCCACAACAGAAAGTTCGCGCCCCACAAGGGGGGTGCGTAGTGACTGATGAAGCGCGTCAGCGCTTCATCCCAAGTCTGCGCATCAAGCGCGGCCTGATAGATGCCGCCGACGACTTCGTTGAATGCCTCCAGGTCAGCGCTCATCGCCAGTCCACCGCTCTCTCGCTATGGCTAATGCGGCGGCGCGGCGGCGACAAGTCGGCGTGCGCATCGCGCGCACGCCGGATGATTCAAGGGACGATGACTGGAACGGCTGTTACGCCGAATGAGTGAAATTCATCCACCATACAGCCGCCAATATAGCCCCAACCCCATATGCGGTAACGATGCGCGCCTCGCGGGAGATCGCTAGCAATGGGGAGTGTTTGACTGGCGCCAGGCGGCAAACGGACGGACGTGACGCCGGTTTCCGTAGCCACGCGTTGAACGTAGTACTGAATGTCAGAACAATGCGTCGTCGGCGCGGTGAGTTGCAAACCGATCATTGCGCCCGGCCCATCCGAATTGATCGTGATCTCAGCGAAGCCGAGACAGAGCAGGGCATTCGCGAACGGCGAACGCTCGCTGCCCTGACACATCACGACGATGGGCTGACGCGCCGCTTGGACAGCTCCCGGCGCTATCTGATGCTGCGCGCTGGCCGGACCCACGATCGCCAGCGACATCACAAGCGCCGAAAGCGCCACCCGGACATTCAATTGCATCTCACTCTCCTTCGCTTTGCCCTCGCTTCAACGGCCCGCTTGGCTCAACCGGGCCGCGGCAAACGCAACAAGAGCACAGGCTGCAAGGACGCCAAATCGGATCACATGCCGCTCCATTTCAGAGCGTTATCCGCCGCCGCAGCGCGACCGCGCGCTACCCAAATGGGTAGCGCGCTCCATTTCCGGCAGAGTTAGCGTGCCGTGGATTCACGCCTGAAGACTTGAAAGGAGCGACGCCGTGGTCCGAAATATGCTCATTGCGACAATGGCCGCAGCTGCAATGACCGCGCCCGCCCTGGCGCAAACCAGCGGCTCGATCGAGGTTACGCGCACCAATCACGACCGTGACGTCGACATCGACGTAACCGGCGTCAGCGGCGTCATCTATCATGGTTTCAGCAACGGATTCGGCGTGCAGGGTGAAATCCTATACCACGACATAGAGGCTGGCCCGGCCGAGGAGCAGACCACGCGCTACGCGGTGCATGGAATCTATCGCAGCGAGAACTGGGCCGTGGGATTGCTCGCTGGCACAGGTGACTGGTTTGGCAGCGACTTCGATCACTTCGGCGTTGAAGGCGCGCTCTACTTCGATCGCTGGACGCTCGAGGGCTCATATATCAGCGGTGATTTGCCGTCGGTTACATACGATCGCCTCAATATCGCCGGCCGCCATTTCGTCACCGACAATTTCTCGATCGGCGGCGGCATCGCGTTCGCGAACGCGGATGATTTCGATTGGAGATCTTATGATCTGAACGCGGAGTACCGCTTCGGCGCAGCCCCGATTGCGCTCTTTGCCGGCTACAATCGCGCCGACCTTGATGACGACGATGTTGACAGCGTGCGCTTCGGCCTTCGCTGGGACATCGGCACGGGCAGCTTGATCGAACGCGACCGCCAGGGCGCGAGCTTCAGCGACGTCGAAGCCTACATTCAGGACCTCTACCGCCCGGATTGAGCTTGGCTGCGCAACTCAGTGAAAGGAAAAACGCCAGTCGGCCTGTAAGCCGGGTTCTGTAGCCTGGATCGTAGCCCAGGTGACGACCATTCCTCTGGACCATGCGTCGCCGCATGGTTCTCGCGACCAACCCGGATGCGGCCCGCAGATGGACCTGTGGCTTGCGCCACGCGCATCCCTATTCGGTCTTGCTCCCGGCGGGGCTTGCCGTGCCGCCTTCCTTACGGTCGGCGCGGTGGGCTCTTACCCCACCGTTTCAGCCTTGCCTGTGC
>FKKE01000263.1_pt2 | contig 26650 bp, 23 predicted proteins | sample 1106331 | NCBI WGS metagenome assembly FKKE01 (sample SAMEA3931202, study PRJEB13176) | freshwater metagenome | biome: Drinking water system; feature: drinking water; material: freshwater | place: China | collected 2013-02-06
AGCGCGAGCCGGGACCCATAGCCACCGGATCATGCGATCTGGCAGGCTGTGGCAATAGCCAAGCGCAACAATTGACAGTGGTTATGGGTTCCTGCTTTCGCAGGAACGACAATGTTACTCCGCCGCCTGAAACACGGCGGCCGGCTTCTTCGGTGCGATCCAGAACGTATCGGGGCGTTCGAACAGGAAATTGGCATGCACCGCGAGCGCGGCGCGCCAGATCAACAGCGCGCCGGCAATACCCGCGATCGTGACGATCAGCGAGGCAGTGCCGATGTCGGGGATCACGCCGGTCTTCAGCAACAGCGTCCGCGTCGCCGCCATCGGCAGGAAGAACGCGAGATAGATCACGATCGAATGCTCGCCGCAGTAACGCAGGAAGTCCAGCCAGCGCATGTGCGCGAGCAGCGTGCCGGCGACGATGATGGCGCCGGCGCCGGCCAGTCCCAGCGCCAGCGAGATCACGGGCCGCTCGCTGTAGCCGTATTGGACCAGCACGCCGTTGACCAGCGCCCACAGCGCGAGCGCGACCACCGCAAGCGCAGGGTTGCCCCGCGCCCGGTCCGACAGCGCGAACACATAGGATGCCAGCCAGTAGCCCGCGAAGAAATAGACGAACCGCGCGCAGAACTCGTTGATCACGGTCCAGCCTGTCACGACGTGCGCTCCCTCAAGCAGCGCGGCCAGGACAAAAATCGCAAGCGGAGGCATTCTGCGTGTCAGTTTCGTGACAACGAAGAAGACCGGCAGCAGGTAGATGAACCAGAGGGTGCCGAACGGCTCGATGAAGGACTCCAGGTACAGATAGCCGACATGCGTCCATCCCGACTCGGCGGCGAGGCCGGAGGCCTTGAAGCCGAACTGGATGGTCGCCCAGAGCACGTAGAAATAAGCAAAGTGCACGACCTTGCGGTCGAGATAGGTGCGCCAGTCGCGGTCGATCACGACCGACAGAAAAAGACCCGAAATCAGGAAGAAATCCGGCATCCGGAACGGTGTTGCGAACGTCACCAGCGCATGCATGAAGCCGGTCTCGCCGGCGGCCTTCTCGACCCCCAGCACCGAATGCATCATCACGACCATGACGATGCAGATGCCCTTGGCATAGTCGACCCAGTCCACGCGGCTGGCTGCGGGACGGTTGGGTGCGGCGGATGTGCCGTTTGGAGTCATGGCTGTCCTGTTTCGACGCGGCGAGGGCGCATCTTCGGCCGGATCGGTTTCTTTCTCCTTTATTCATACAAATGACATGCCGCTTTTTGCGGAGCCGGAGCCTTCCCTCCCCCTTCCCTTGGGCCCCCGAATTTCCTAAAGACCGGTCCGCGTTAACCATCGAAAAGCAGGTTCTTTCCATGCGAATTGCCATGATCGGCACGGGCTATGTGGGACTGGTTTCCGGCGCCTGCTTTGCGGATTTCGGCCACCAGGTCACCTGTGTCGACAAGGACGAGGCCAAGATAGCCGCGCTCCGCCGCGGCGAGATTCCGATCTTCGAGCCGGGGCTCGATGCGCTGGTGGCTTCCAATGTGAAGGCGAAGCGCCTCGATTTCACAACCGACCTGAAGGCACCGGTTGCGGAGGCCGATGCCGTGTTCATCGCGGTCGGCACGCCGTCGCGGCGCGGAGACGGCCACGCCGACCTGACCTATGTCTACGCTGCTGCGCGCGAGATCGCCGAAGCGCTTGAAGGCTTCACCGTCGTCGTTACCAAATCGACCGTGCCGGTCGGGACCGGCGACGAGGTCGAGCGGCGCATCCGCGAGGCCAATCCGAAGGCCGATTTCGTCGTCGCCTCCAACCCGGAATTCCTGCGCGAAGGCGCAGCCATCGGCGATTTCAAGCGCCCCGATCGCGTCGTCGTCGGCACCCATGACGAACGCGCGCGTGAAGTCATGCGCCAACTCTATCGGCCCCTCTTCCTCAACGAAACGCCTATTGTGTTCACCGAACGCCGCACCTCGGAGCTGATCAAATACGCGGCGAACGGCTTCCTGGCGATGAAGATCACCTTCATCAACGAAATCGCCGATCTTTGCGAAGCGGTGGGCGCAAATGTGCAGGAAGTCGCCAAGGGCATCGGCCTCGACAACCGCATCGGCCGCAAATTCCTGAACGCCGGCCCCGGCTATGGCGGCTCATGCTTCCCGAAGGATACGCTGGCGCTGATGAAAACGGCGCGCGACGCCAAGGCGCCAATCGAATTGATCGAAGCCACGGTGCGCGTGAACTCGGCGCGCAAGCAGAAGATGGCGCAGAAAATCATCGATGCGCTGGGCGGCAGCGTCGCCGGCAAGACCATCGCGGTTTTGGGCCTCACGTTTAAGCCGAACACCGACGATATGCGCGATGCGCCGGCGCTCGACATCGTACCGGCGCTGCAGGCTGAGGGGGCGAAGGTGCGCGCCTTCGATCCCGAGGGCATGAACGAGGCCAAACACATGCTGAAGGACGTCCAATTCGCCACCGGCCCCTACGATTGCGTGCAGAACGCCGACGCTGTGGTGATCATCACCGAATGGGATCAGTTCCGCGCGCTCGATCTCGACCGCATCAAGGACGCGCTGAAAACGCCGACTTTGATCGACCTGCGCAACATCTATCGCCCAGAGGAAATGCGGGCGATGGGCTTCAACTACGTGAGCGTCGGGCGGGCCTAGGGACTATCGTCATTCCGGTGCAATGCGGCAGCATTGAACCCGGAACCCAGGCGCAAGCGACGTAGCGGTGGCCCTGGGTTCCGGATCGCGCTTCGCGCGTCCGGAAAGACGAGACAGGACGCGTCTTGGGAGGCATCCGCCGTGGCATTGCGCAAGTTCTCCGAGATCGTGAAGATGGCCGAGAAACATCACGGCAAGGCGGGATTGGCGAAGCGCCTGGCGGAGCATGGCGGCGACAAGCCGCCGACACTCTCAACGCAGAAGGACGACCGCTGGCTCGCGGCCATGGCCAAGGCGGTGTTCTCGGCCGGCTTCTCGTGGGACGTGATCGAGAAGAAGTGGCCAGGCTTCGAGGAAGCATTCGAGCGCTTCGATCCGCACCGCGTCGCCTTCTACGCCGACCGCGATGTCGTCCGGCTGCTGAAAGACACGCGCATCGTCCGCAACGGCGCGAAGATTCAAGCAACCATCAATAACGCTCAGTTCGTGATTGACACGGCGAAGGAGCACGGCTCGTTCACGAAATTCCTGAAATCCTGGCCGCCCGGCGACCAGATCGGCCTGATGGAGCACTTCAAGAAAAACGCCTCGCATCTCGGCCCGTCAGCGACGATGTACTTCCTGCGCTTCAATGGTTGGGATTCGTTCATTCTCTCGCCCGACGTGACCAAAGCGCTGATCCGCGAAAAGGTCGTCAGCAAGGCGCCGACATCGAAGGCGGACATGAAAGCCGTGCAGGCCGCATTCAACACCTGGACCGAACAAAGCGGCCTGCCCCAACGCGACGTGAGCCGGATCTTGTCGTTCAGCGTCGGGCCAAGCGCATGACTCGTTCCCCTTCTCCCTTGCGGAGAAGGGGTTAGGGGATGAGGGGCGAAGGTACACGCGCGCTGCGCGAAGAGTCTGAGCGCGTCACCTTGCGACACCGCAAAAGCTTAACGCCCCTCACCCCGCCGCGTCGCGGCGACCCTCTCCGCGAGGGAGAGGGTAAATGTTACGCGAACAGCTTCAGTTCAGCCTCACCGTGCCACTTCCACGCATCGGCGATGATCTCATCGATGCCGCGCGAGGGCGACCAGCCGAGTTCGCGCCGCGCCAGCGCGTTGTCCGCCAACAACGCCGGCGCGTCGCCGTCGCGGCGCGGCGCTGGGACCACCGGCACACGCTGGCCGGTGACACGCTCGATGGCGGCGATCAATTCGCGCACGGTGACGCCGTCTCCGGTGCCGAGATTGGCCGCAAGCGACTCTCCGCCGCCCAACAGGCGCTCGATCGCGCGCACATGCGCGTCGGCCAGATCGAGCACATGCACGTAATCGCGCAGGCAGGTGCCATCGCGCGTCTCGTAATCATCGCCCAAAATGCGGAACACCTCGCGGCGGCCGAGCAGCGTGAACAATGCCAGGGGGATTGCGTGACTTTCCGGCTCGTGCAGCTCGCCGATGCCTTCGCTCCAGGCGGCGCCGGCGGCGTTGAAGTACCGCAAATGTGCGAACTTGAGCCCATAAGCCGAAGCGATGTCGCAGCTGGCGCGCTCGATCATAAGCTTGCTCCAGCCGTACGGATTGAGCGGCCATTGCGGATGGGTTTCGTCCATCGGCAGACGCTGCGGCGCGCCATAGATCGCGCAGGTCGAGCTGAACACGAACTTGCCCACGCCCCATTCGCGCATCACATCCAGGAGCCGCAGCGCGCCAACCACGTTGGTCTCGTAGAAGGCGTCTGGTCGCTTCACCGACTCCCCCACCTCGATCAAAGCCGCGCAGTGCAGCACGGCCTCGGGCTTGTGTTTGGCGAACACCTCCGAAAGCCGCGCCCGATCGAGGATGTCGCCCCGCTCAAATGGACCCCATTTGACGAACGCAGCGTGGCCATTGCTCAGATTGTCGTAGACGACAGGCGTGTGCCCTGCCCGCGCCAGCGTGAGGCAGCAGTGCGAACCGACATAGCCTGCGCCGCCCGTGACCAGAATTGTCGCCATGCCCGCACCCTGTTAGAGCGTCGCTCCCATGAGCGCCACCATGAAGCAAGCTTGGATGAAGGTCGAGGCGGAAGCCGCGCGGCTGCGAGGCGCGAATCTGCTCGATCTGTTCGCCGCCGATCCAAGGCGCGCGGAGGCGTTGACGTTCTCTGCACCGCATCTCATCGCCGATTTCTCCAAACAGCGTATCGACACAAACGCGCTGGACGCCATCGCCGCGCTGGCGCAGGCGGCGAACTTCGACGGGTGGCGGGCGAAAATGTTCGCGGGCGACATCGTCAACACCACCGAGAACCGCGCCGCAAAACACTGGGCGCTGCGCGTCACCGATCCGCCCGGCGGCGACAATGAAGTGACCGCTGCGCTCGATCGCATGCACGCGTTCGCGCACGAGATCGCCGAGGGCGGCGATTTCGACGCCGTGATCCATTTAGGCATCGGCGGCTCCGATCTGGGTCCGCGCGTCGTGCTCGATGCGCTGAAAGCCTATCGCCGACCGAACTTGGCGGTGCGTTTTGCCGCGAACGTCGATGGCGCCGATGTGGCCGATGCCATCGAGGGGCTCGAACCGAAGCGGACGCTGCTGATCGTCGCCTCAAAGACCTTCACCACCCAGGAAACGCTGGTGAACGCCGAATTCGTGCGCGCCTGGGGCCCTGCCCGTATCGCCGCCGCAACCGCCGCGCCTGAAAAAGCCATCGCCTGGGGCGTCGCCGAGCGCGACGTGTTTCCGTTCTGGGACTGGGTCGGTGGGCGTTATTCGCTGTGGTCGAGCGTGTCGCTGGTCTGCGAGATCGCGCTGACGCACGGGGTGTTCTTCCGCATGCTCGAAGGCGCGGCCGAAATGGACGCGCACTTCCGCGATGCACCGTTCGCCGCGAACCTCCCCGCGGTTTCAGCCGCCGTGCAGATGTGGAACCGCGAAGCACTGGGCCATGACTCCTACGCGCTCATTCCCTACTCGGAGCGGCTGCGGCTCCTGCCGGCGTGGCTGCAACAACTGGAGATGGAATCGAACGGCAAGGGCGTGACCCGCGATGGCGCGCCCCTCGAGCGTTCGGCGTGCGCCGTCACCTGGGGCGCGGCCGGCACCAACGCCCAGCATTCGTTTTTCCAGTTGCTGCATCAGGGCCTCGACGAAGTGCCGGTCGAGTTCATCGTCAATGCCGGCGCGCACGAGGGACCGCTGGCGCACCGCGCCAAGGTTTACGCCAACGCGCTGGCGCAGGCGCGCGCGCTGATGGTCGGCAAGAGCCAAGCGCAGGCCAAGGCCGAAATGCGCGCCAAAGGCATGAGCGAAACCGAGGCTGCTCGATTGGCGCCGCACCGCGCCTTCAGCGGCAACCGCGCCTCGACGCTAATGGCGATCGACGAACTATCGCCGGAGGCCTTGGGCGCGCTGCTTGCCTTCTACGAGCACCGGACCTTCACCCAAGCGGTGCTGGCCGGCGTCAACCCGTTCGACCAATGGGGCGTGGAACTCGGCAAGGAGATGGCCAACGCGCTGCTGCCGGGACTGGAGGGCGGCCCAGTCTCCGCCGGTCTCGATTCCAGCACCGCCGCCTGGGTTCAGCGGCTGCGCTCATAGCTATTCCGTTACGCCGGCCCCTTGGCTAGAGTGGCGCCGAGGGACGACGCCCCGCCGAGAGCCCGGCGGCGCCTTGGGGTTGGCGTATGCGAAACGCACTGATTGCGTGTTTGGTCGGCTTGGCTGCCATACAGGGCGTGGTGATCACCAGCCAGGCGCTGGCGCAAAGCCAGCAAGGCAAAGGCAAAGACAAGGGCCGCCCACCGCCGCCGCCCCCGCCACGGTGCCCCGATCTCGGCGTCGGCGCCACCGCGTTCGTGACTGAGCTCCCCGGTCAGGCGCCCTTGGTCCCTGGCGAAATTGCGGTGACATGGCAGGTGCGCAATGACGGCAACACGCCGTTCGCGGCGCGCAGCGTCGACGATCAGTCAGTTGCGCTCGAATACACAACCGCCGCCGGCGCGACCCGGCTGGCCATGGTTCCCGCCATCACGACGCTGAACGAGGATGGTCTGGTTGTGCTCTCCTATGGCCACAGCGTGCGTGGCGCCATCCGCGCCTTGATTCCACCGGAAGCCGCGGGGCGGCGCCTACGGCTGCGCCTAGTCTATGCCAGCGAAGGCACTCGCGCCGGCATTCCCGACTGCAACGAGGGCAACAATGTCGTCAACCTGATGCGGCCGGCGGCGGTGACGCCTTAGCGGCTCATGCCGCCTTCGCGGCCGCGACCACCGCGGCTTTCACATCGTTCACGGCGTCGCGGACGAGCTTCTCATCGTCGCCCTCGGCCATGATCCGCACCAGTGGCTCGGTGCCGGACTTGCGCACCAGCAGGCGCCCGGCGCCCTTGAGACGCTCCTCGGCATCCTTGATCGCCGCCTTGACGCTCTCGGCGGCCATCGGATCGGGTTTGCCGCGCTCGTAGCGCACATTCTCCAGGATTTGCGGGGCGGGATCGAATTGCTTGCAGACTTCGCTCGCCGGCTTTCCCGACTGCACGATCACGGCGAGCACTTGCAGCGCCGCCAGCAGCCCGTCGCCGGTGGTGGAAAAGTCGCTCAGGATGATATGGCCCGACTGCTCGCCGCCGACATTGTAGCCCTTGGCGCGCATCTGCTCGACCACGTAGCGATCGCCAACATTGGTGCGTTCGAGCTTGAGCGACAGCCCTTTGAGGAAGCGCTCGAGGCCGAGATTGCTCATCACCGTCGCGACGATGCCCGGCTTGGACAGCGTGCCCTGCTCTTTCCAGCTTTTGGCGATCAGCGCCATCAGCTGGTCGCCATCGATGACATGGCCTTTTTCGTCGATAATGACGACGCGGTCGGCGTCGCCGTCGAGCGCGATGCCGATATCGGCGCGCACCTCGTTGACCTTGCGGATCAGATCATCGGGCGCGGTCGAGCCGCAATCCTTGTTGATGTTGAAGCCGTTCGGGTCGACCCCGAGCTTCACCACCTCGGCGCCGAGCTCCCACAGGGCTTCCGGCGCGACCTTGTAGGCGGCGCCATTGGCGCAATCGATCACCGCCCTGATGCCGTCGAAGCGGAGATTCTTCGGAAGCGTGCGCTTAGCGAATTCGATATAGCGCTCGCGGGCGCTGTCGATGCGCGTGGCCCTGCCGATCTTCTCCGGCGGGGCCAGCAGCTCGTCGGTGTCGCCGAGCATCAGCTCCTCGACCTTCAGCTCGGTNNGCGATGCCGATATCGGCGCGATACTTGAGCACCGCATCCCGCAGCGCACGGGTATCGGTGGAGCCGACTTCCTCATTGATGTTGAACCCGTTCGGATCGACGCCGAGCTTGATCACCTCGGCGCCCAGTTCGTAGAGCGCCACCGGCGCTACCTTGTAAGCGGCGCCATTGGCCGCATCGATGACGACGCGCAGACCCTTGAGCGAGAGCCGCTTCGGGAAGGTTGCCTTGACGATCTCGACATAGCGCGCCTGGGCGTCGTCGATGCGCTGGGCGCGGCCAAGCTTGGCGGGATCGGCCAAGTGTGCGTCGAGCCCCGCATCCATCAGCCGCTCGATCTCCAACTCGGCCTCGTCCGACAACTTGTAGCCGTCCGGACCGAAGAGCTTGATGCCGTTGTCGGCGAACTTGTTATGCGAGGCCGACAGCATCACGCCCAGATCGGCGCGCAGGCTGCGGGTCAGCATCGCTACCGCCGGCGTCGGCAACGGCCCGAACAGCACCACGTCCATCCCCGCCGCGGTGAAGCCCGCCGTCAACGCCGGCTCCAGCATGTAACCGGAAAGGCGGGTGTCCTTGCCGATGACCACGAGATGGCGGCGATCATCGGCGCTGGTAAAGCGCTTGCCGGCGGCCAATCCAACGCGCATGGCGACTTCCGGCGTCATGGGGTATTTGTTGGCTGTTCCCCGAATGCCGTCGGTGCCGAAATAGGCCCTGCTCATGGCGGTTAGTGCTCCCTCCGACTTCAGGCGCGGCCCGAAGTCGGCTAATTCTAGTGAGGCGCGTGCTTCTACGCAAAAATCGCGCACACTTCTTGTTGCGTGCGCCGGAACCCGTCGCATGTTGAAAGACTAATTGAGATGCAAATCAACAGCCGAACGGGCATGAGCTGGCCGGGACGCGAAGGGACGCGAGATTAACCATGTGCGGGATCATTGGCATCCTGGGCGCTGATACGGCTGCGCCCCGGCTCGTCCAGGCTTTGAAGCTGCTGGAATATCGCGGCTACGACTCGGCCGGCGTGGCGACGCTGGAAAACGGCGCCATCCACCGCCGCCGCGCCGCCGGCAAACTTGCAAACCTGGAGCGCGAACTTGCCGACGCTCCGCTCGCCGGCGTGACCGGCATCGGCCACACGCGCTGGGCCACCCACGGCGCGCCGACCACCGGCAACGCCCATCCCCACGCCACTGACAAGGTCGCTATTGTCCACAACGGCATCATCGAGAATTTCCGCGCCCTGCGTGAAGAACTGATCAAGGGCGGGCACAAGTTCGCCTCCGAGACCGACAGCGAGGTCATCGCCCATCTGATCACTGACTATCTCGACAAAGGCCAAGGCCCCGAACAGGCAGCTATCAGCGCCGTGCGCCGGCTCGAAGGTGCGTTCGGCATCGCTGTGCTGTTTGCCGGCGAGGGCGACGTCATGGTCGGCGCGCGCAAGGGCAGCCCGCTCGCGGTCGGGTTAGGGGACGGCGAGATGTTCGTCGGCTCGGACGCGATCGCGCTTTCGCCGTTCACGCAGCGGGTGATGTTCCTGGAAGAAGGCGATATCGCCGTGCTTTCGCGCGCCAAGGTGAAGGTGCTCGACGCCCACGGCATGGTGGCGCAACGCCAGGTGCACGTCTTCTCCGGCGGCGCGGCGGCGGCGGAAAAGGGCAACCACCGCCACTTTATGCAGAAGGAAATCTACGAGCAGCCTGAAACCACCGGCCGCACCATCACCCGCTACGTCAACGCCTATGACGAGCGAGTCGAGATGCCGGACCTCGACGGCGTCGATCTCGCCGCCGATAGCGCCATCGTCATCGGCTGCGGCACCGCCCATTATGCCGGGCGGGTCGCCGAATACTGGCTCGAACAAATCTCGGGCATCGCCGTCGAAACCGACATCGCTTCCGAGTTCCGCTACCGCAAGCCGGCTTTCGGCAAGAAGAGCTTCGGCGTATTCGTCTCGCAATCGGGCGAGACCGCCGACACGCTGGCGGCCCTGCGCTATTGCAAAGAACACGGACTGAAAACGTTGGCTGTCGTCAACGTGCCGGAGTCGACGATTTGGCGCGAGGCTGACGCGCGGCTGCCGACTTTGGCGGGGCCCGAAATCGGCGTCGCCTCGACCAAAGCCTTCACCGCGCAACTCTCGGCGCTGGCGGCGCTCTCGATCGCGGTTGGGCGCGCACGCGGAACGCTTTCCGGCCAAGAAGAAGGCCGGCTGGTGCATGCGCTCATGGAGACGCCGCGCCTGATCACCGATGCGCTCGCCTGCGAACCCGAGATCGAGAAGATCGCGCTCGAACTCGCGCAGGCGCGCGACGTGCTCTTCCTCGGTCGCGGCGTGCACTATCCGATCGCACTCGAAGGCGCGTTGAAGCTCAAGGAAATCTCCTACATCCACGCCGAGGGCTATGCCGCCGGCGAGCTCAAGCACGGGCCGATCGCCCTTATCGACGAACACACGCCGGTGGTCGTGGTGGCGCCGCACGACGCCCTCTTCGAAAAGACACTCTCCAACATGCAGGAGGTGAACGCCCGCGGCGGGAAGTTGATCGTGATCACCGATGCGCCGGGGGCTGTGGCTGTGGCCGATATCGCCCAGCACATCATCATGGCTCCGTCGTGCGATCCGTTCATCGCCCCGCTCGTCTATTCCGCGCCGATCCAGCTGCTCGCCTATCTGACGGCGGTGCATAAGGGCACCGATGTCGACCAGCCGCGCAACCTGGCCAAATCGGTGACGGTCGAGTGAGCAAGCTGCGTGCAGCGGTTCTGGGCGCCGGCGCCTTCGGGCGCATCCACGCCCGCAAGTATGCCGAGGACGCGCGCGTGCATTTCGCCGGCGTTTACGATCCCGACGATGAGCGCGCGCAACAACTGGCCGATACCCATGGCGCGGAGAGCTTCGCTTCGCGTGAGGCGCTGCTGGCGGCGTGCGATATTGTCACCATCGCCTCGCCACCCTCGTTTCATGGCGATGCGGCTCTGGCGGCGCTGAAGGCCGGCAAGCACCTGCTGATCGAAAAGCCGTTGGCCACCGACGCCGCCGTCGGCGCCGAGATCGTGCGGCTGGCGCGCGCGGACAAGCGTGTCATCGCCTGCGGGCATCAGGAGCGGCTAGTGTTCGACGCCATGGGTTTGCTCTCGGCGCCGGAGAAGCCGCTGCGTATCGAGAGCGTGCGCGAGGGGCCTTGGACTGGCCGCAGCGCCGACGTCTCGGTGACGCTCGACCTCATGGTGCACGATCTCGATCTGGCTCTATGCCTGATCGGTCACAAGCCAGAGCGTCTCTTGGCCAGCGCCCGCAGCGAACACGGACGCACCGCCGACGCCATCGACGCACGCCTAGCGTTTGGCAAGGCCGAAGCGGTGTTTGTGTCGAGCCGTGTGGCTTCAGAGCGCAAGCGCTTCATGCGGGTGGTCTATCCCTCCGGCGAAGTGAACATCGACTTCCTGGCGCGGACCTTCGAGAATACGACGCCGTTTGCGCTCAACGCCGCGTTCGCCGAAACCCGCATCGGCAGCGATCCGCTCGGCGCCAATGTGGCGCAATTCATCGACGCGGTGCTCGGCGTGGCGCCGCGCCCTGTCGTCAACGGCGAAGAGGCGCTGGCGGTGCTGGAGCTGGCGCTCGAGATCGACCGGGCCTCCGGACTCCCCTCTCTGTCATGAAGAACACAAGTCTCGCCCGTCATTCCGGGGCATCGCGCCGCGATGAACCGGGAACCCAAGGGCAACCAGCTCATCGTTGGCCTCTGGGTTCCGGATCGCGCTTCGCGCGTCCAGAATGACGAACTGAGTTTCATTTCGCGCATATGGAAGCACAAACATGATCCCGTTCATCGACCTGCAAGCGCAGCGCGCGCGCATCGCCGACAGAATAGACGCCGCCATCGCGCGCGTGTTGAAGCATGGCCAATTCATCTTCGGACCCGAAGTGAAAATACTCGAGGGCCAATTGGCTGAGTTCGCCGGCGCGAAACACTGTATCGCCAACGCCAACGGCACCGATGCTCTGGTGCTGCCGCTCTGGGCCTGGGGCGTCGGCCGTGGCGACGCGGTGTTCTGCCCCTCTTTCACCTTCGCGGCGACAGCCGAAATCGTGCCTTGGGTGCAAGCGACGCCGGTGTTCGTCGACGTGCTACCCGACACCTACAACATCGACCCCGCCTCGCTCGAGGCCGCCATCGCCGGCGTGAAGCGCGAAGGCAAACTTGAGCCCAAGGTGGTGATCGCCGTCGACTTATTCGGTCAGCCGGCGGACTATCCGGCGATCAGCGCCATCTGCAAACGCGAGGGGTTGAAGCTGATTGCCGACAGCGCCCAAGGCTATGGCTGCACGCTCGGCGGCAAGCATCCGATGCATTGGGCGGATGCCGCAACCACGAGCTTCTTCCCGGCCAAGCCGCTCGGTTGCTACGGCGACGGCGGCGCGACGCTGTCCAACGACGACGCCGAAACCACCCTGATGCGCTCGATCGCCTTCCACGGCGCCAGCGGCGATGACAAGTACAATTGCGCCCGCATCGGCATGAACTCGCGCCTTGATACGATACAGGCGGCGATCCTGATCGAGAAGCTGGCGATCTTCGCCGACGAGATCAGAGCCCGCAACGAGGTGGCCGACCGCTATGCGCAAATGCTGGAAGGCCTGGTGCAGACGCCGAAGGTGATCGCGGGCGGAGTCTCCACCTGGGCGCAATATGTGATCGAGACCGACGATCGCGATGGCCTTGCGGCGCATCTACGCGAAGCCGGCGTCCCGACCGCGCAATACTATCCAAAGCCGCTGCACAAGCAGACCGCCTACGCGGAATTCCCTCTCGGCGCCGGGGGCATGAAGGTCACGGAAACCATTTGCCACCGCGTGCTGGCGCTGCCGATGCACCCCTATCTCGACGGCCAAACCCAGACCAGGATCGCCAACGCCATCCGAGAGTTCTTCAAAGCGGGCGGCTAAAGGCGATGGGCTGCCGCGTTCGCTGGCGATTGCGTCTCATTGCTCTATAGAGACCCTGCTCCGCTGAGGAACGCAGGGATAGGCTCAACTTGATGGCGGCAAAGAACGCCTCCGGCTCGACGACGTTGCGCGCTGCGCTCAGCGCCTGCCGCCGCCACGTCGGCTTCGTCATCTTGTTCAGCGCGTGCCTAAACCTGCTCTATCTCGCGCCCTCGCTCTACATGCTGCAGGTGTACGACCGGGTGCTGACCTCCGGCGGCCTGCTGACGCTGGTCTACATTTCGCTGGTGCTTGCAGCGAGCCTGCTGGTGCTCGCGTTTCTGGACGGCACCCGCATGCGGCTGCTACTGGCGATGGCGCGACGGTTTGAGCGCCTGCTGGCGCCCCCGGTGCTTCTGGCCGCTCTGCAGCGCGAGGGGCGTAGCGCCGCGGGCTCGGCGCATGTGCTCCGTGAGTTCGACGCTCTTCGGTCGGCCATCACCGGTCCGCCGGCGGTGGCGGCCGTCGATGCGCCCTGGGCGCCAGTCTACATCGCTGTCTGTTTCCTCATTCATCCCTGGATCGGCGCGCTCGCGCTGGTTGGCGGCTTGGCGTTGGTGGCGATCGCTTACGTCAATCACCGCGCCATGCACGGCGCGCTGAAGACCAACGAGCACGCCGCAGGGGCCATGTATGGGCTCCAAATCGCTGATGCGAATCATAGCGACGCCGCGCGCGCACTGGGCATGCAGAACGCGCTGGTCGCGCGTCAGATGCGTCTGCGTTCGGAAATGACCGATGCGCTCAACCGCTCGGGCGCAACGAACGCTTTCTATTCTGCATCGACCAGATTTGCCCGCCTCTTCCTACAGTCAGCATCGCTCGGCCTGGGCGCCTATCTCGCCTTGCAACAAGAAATCTCGGCGGGCGGCATCATCGCGGCGTCGATCCTCACCGCGCGCGCCTTCGCGCCCTTGGAGCTCATTGTCGGCGCTTGGCGGCAATTCGAACAAGCCCGCCAAGCCTACGGCATCATCAATGAGGTGCTCAAAACCCAAGAAACGCAACGCGACTATACGGCGCTGCCGGCGCCTCGAGGCGTGTTGGCGGTGGAAAATGTCGCCGTGCGCGCGCCTGGCGGCGACCGCTTCCTGCTCACCAATGTGAATTTCAAGGCCGAGGCCGGCGACATTGTCGGCGTCATCGGCCCGAGCGGCGCCGGCAAGACCACGCTGATGCGCATCATCTCAGGCGCGTGGCCGCCGGACGCCGGCGCTGTCCGGCTCGATGGCGCCAAGCTTTCGGACTGGGACCCTGAGCGCCTCGGGCCCTACATCGGCTATCTGCCGCAAGAGGTCGCCTTGTTCGGCGGCACGGTCGGCCAGAACATCTGCCGCTTCGCCGCCGCGAGCCCCGAGACCGACGCCGCTATCGTCGAGGCGGCGAAAGCGGCCGGCGCCCACGACATGATCCTGGCGCTGCCGCGCGGCTACGACACCGAGATCGGCGCCAGCGGGCGCGGGCTCTCGGCCGGGCAGGCGCAGCGCGTCGCACTGGCGCGCGCGCTCTTTGGCGATCCCGTGCTGCTGGTCCTCGACGAACCCAACGCGCACCTCGATCAGGACGGCGAGAGCGCACTGATCGAAGCTCTCAAACAGGCCAGCGCCCGCGGCGTCTGCAGCATCGTGGTCGCGCATCGCACTGGGTTCATGAACATCGCCAACAAGCTCATGGCGGTAAACGCCGGCCGCATCGAAGCGTTCGGTCCGCGCGAGCAAGTGCTGGCTCGCCTTGGCGGCGGGCCGCGCGCGGTCCCGCCGGAGCGCGGAGCGCAGCCATGAACATGATGTGGCGATCGCCGACAGCAGAGGATGTCGTGGAAGATTCTGGCGCACCGGAGATCCGCGCCGGCATTGCGGCGCTGCTGCTGTTCTTTGTCGGCTTCGGCGGTTGGGCCGCCTTTGCACCACTGGATGCGGCCGTGGTGGCGCCCGCGGTGATCGTTGTCTCCGGCAATCGCCAAACAGTGCAACATCGCGATGGCGGCATTGTCTCAAGCATTGCAGTCAAGGAAGGCGACCGGGTCGAGCGCGGCGCCGTGCTGATCGAGCTCGCCTCACCCGAATTGGTGGCGCAAGAGCGCGCGCTGCTGTCGCAAATCCTCGACCTGCAAATGCAGCGCGCCCGCCTCACCGCCGAGCAATCGAACGCCCGCACGCTCGCACGGCCGCCCGAATGGGAGGCGCTCTCGCCGGAGGACCGTATCGTGGCTGACGCAGCCTACGAGCGCCACCGGCGGGAAGCGGCGCGCGGCTCCTGGAGCCCCTACGACGCACGCATCGCGGGCTATCGCGGTGAAATTGCCTCGATCGGCCGCCAGGAGGCGCTGCTCAACGACGAACTTGAAGGCATGCGCACGCTGGCCGAGGAAGAACTCGTCCCCCTCACGCGGGTGCGTGCGCTCGAACGCGCCCTGGCGGAACTGCAAGGCCGGCGCGCCGAACTCACCTCGCTGATCGCGTCGGCGCAGCAGGAACGTTACGGCGATTTGCGCGAGGTCGACGCCCGGATCGCCGAACTGGCGCCGCAACTCGCCGGCGCCCGCGAGCGGCTGGAATTGACCCGCATCCGCGCGCCCGCCGATGGGGTGGTGGTCGGTTTGACCGTGCACACCGTGGGCGGCGTTGTCGGCGCCGGCGAACGGCTCATGGACATCGTCCCCGACGGGCAGGATCTGATCGTCGAGGCGCAGGTGCGGCCAGACGCAGCCGACGACGTCTCGCCCGGGCAACGGACGGAAGTGCGCATCACCGCCTTTGGCGGCCGCAACATGCCGATCGTGTTCGGCGAGGTGACGCGCATTTCGGCGGACCGCTTCACCGATGAACGCACCGGCGCGGCGTATTTCCTGATGCAAGTTGAGGTGCCGGAAGAGGAGTTGGCGCGCTTGACCGAAGCCGCGGGCGACGAACGGCGCCTCCGGCCAGGTTTGTCGGCGCAGGTGGTGGTGCCAACGCGCAAGCGCACGGCGCTTCAATATCTTCTGGAGCCGCTGAACCAGACGCTGTGGCGCTCGCTGCGCGAAGAATAGACGAGTCGTAGGATCAAAGCGCGCGGATCCGATCCTCCAAGCGCAGCACTTCCGAGAACGCCAGGAACAGATGATAGACACACGACGCCGGCACCGGAGCATCGATCGGCGCGCCGTCTCCGTCGAACTGATCGATCCACAAACCCGGAATCTGGCCGGCGAAATAGCGCTGGAAGATCAGGCGCAAAGAACTTGCCAGTACCGGGCGCGGATCGGCGCCAGTCAGTTCGAACAGGCCAAGCGCCGCTTTGATCCGCTCAGTATTGGTCCAAATGCGCGAACTCCGGCGCAAGGGCGCGCCATCTGCGGCGATCGCATCGTAGACTGCGCCTGACTCAGGTTCGACGCCATGACGCTCGGCGAACGCCGCCGCCGCTTGCGCCAGCGGGGTGACATCATCACCGCTGAGACGCTGGTATTGAGCCAGTATCCAGACCCATTCGAAATGGTGTCCGGGCTCCAAAACCGCGCTTGTTCTGGCCCAATCGTCATCGAAGCGTTCGCCCAGCGTCGCGCCGTCGAAAAACCGCGTCGCAAACAGCGACACGAGCTCGCGCGCGGCATCCAGAAATTGAGCCTCCCCGGTCGCTTCGAACGCGGCGAGGCAGGCCTCGGTCAAATGCATGTGAGGGTTCTGTGCGCGCTCGCCGGACGCAGGCAGCGCGCGCCAGAAACCGCCGCCGGGCGCGGTCATGCGCTCACGAACGAAGGCGAGCGTCTCGATGGCGGAGGCTCTGGCCTCAGGCTCGCGCGAGAGCCGATATCGCCACGCCGCGGCAAAGATGACAAACGCCAGATCGTAAAGCTCCGGCGCGGCGTCGATGATGCGCCCGTCGCGCGCGAGTCGCCGAGCCCAGCCGCCGTCCGGCAGCCGCGCCCTCTCCCGCATATACTCGAAACCCAGCTGCGACAGCGGCTCGCCCTTCGGCCAACCTAGCAACGCGGCGTGTGAAAACACATAGGCCTGCCGGCAGATCACACGCAGGCGCTTGAAATCACAGGCGGTGGGCGCGCCATCGGCGCTCAGTTCTTCGAAAAACCCGCCATGCTCGGCGTCGACACCCCGCTCCGCCCAGAACGGCAGCGCGGCCTCGAACATCCAGGTCCGGACGGCGTCAAAGGGAACCTGCACCATTGCGCCCCGGGTCCTACAGCGAGATGCGGCCGCCCCCAAGCGGGACCACAAGCCACACCGTCACGTTCTGTCGCTTCCTTACTGCCCAGTAAGGGGCGACTCACGCCCGCCCCGGTTGCCGCGGCGTTCTGTACGCTCTAACAGGGTCCCGGGTGAAAATCGGAATATAGCGGGACATGGCAAAGCGCGAACTTATCGTCGATGGGCGGGTCATAAACGACGACAGCGCGGTCTTTACGATCGCCGAGATCGGCCACAACCATCAGGGCAATATCGAGACCTGCAAGGCCATGTTCCGCGCCGCCAAGGAATGCGGCTGCACTTCGGTGAAACTGCAGAAGCGCGACAATCGCGCGCTCTATACGCAGGCCATGTACGACGAGGTCTACAATTCGGAGAACGCTTACGCCCCAACCTACGGCGCCCATCGCGAGGCGCTCGAATTCAACCATGAGCAATATGCCGAGCTGATGGCTTATGCGAAGGAGCTTGGGCTCGTCTTCTTCTCGACCGCCTTCGACATCCCCAGCGCCGACCTGCTCGAGAGCATTGGCGTTCCTTGTTACAAAATCGCCAGCGGCGATCTCAAGACGCTGCCGCTGATCAAGCACGTCGCGCGCTTCGGCAAGCCGATGTTCATCTCTACCGGCGGCGGCACAATGGAAGACGTGCAGCGCATGTACGAAGCTGTCGCGCCCATCAACGATCAGATTTGCATTCTGCAATGCACGTCCGGCTATCCGCCCCCGTTCGAAGAACTGAATATTCGCGTCATCGAGACGTACCGGAACGCTTTTCCGGACGCGGTGATCGGCTTCTCAAGCCATGACAACGGCATCGCCATGCCGCTTGTCGCCTACATGCTGGGCGCGCGCGTGATCGAAAAGCACTTCACGCTGAATCGCGCCTGGAAGGGCACCGACCAGGCATTCTCGCTCGAACCCGCCGGCATGAAGCGCGTGGTGCGCGATCTCGAACGCGCCCGCATTGCGCTCGGCGACGGTGTCAAGCGCGCGTACGAATCCGAGACCAAGCCGATCACCAAGATGGCGAAGACATTGGTCGCCGCGCGCGATCTGCCGGCTGGGCGCGTGCTGACTGAAGCCGATATCACCTTCAAGTCGCCTGCCGACCCCGGCGGCGCGCCGCCCTATCGTCTGGACGATTTCGTCGGCCGCACCCTCGCGCGTCCCCTCAAGCGCGACGACACCATTAATGACGAAGCGGTTTCGTCCGCCGCCTCGGTGGCCTGAGGCCCGCATTGAGGAGCGAGAGCTTGGTCGATCCGGCGAATCCCGATTTCGCGGCGCGCGCCGCGCGCCTGAAACTGCTCGCGCTCGATTTCGACGGCGTCATGACCGACAACACGGTTTATGTGTTCGAGGACGGACGCGAGGCCGTGCGCTGCTCGCGCCTCGAAGGCTACGGCCTGCGGCGGCTCGCGAAAGCAGGCGTCGAGACGCACATTGTCTCAACCGAAGCCAATCCCGTCGTCGCGGCCCGGGCGCGAAAGCTAGCGACGCCTTGTCTCCAGGATGTGCCGGACAAAGTCGCCGCACTCGAAACACTCATGGCCGAGCGCGGAGTCGGCTGGGCGGAGATTGGCTTTCTCGGTAATGACATCAACGACCTCGACGTGCTTTCACGCGTCGGCCTTCCGGTAATTGTTGCCGACGCGCACGAGTGCGTTCAAGACAAGGGCTGGTTTCGGACGCGCCGGTGCGGAGGCGATGGCGCCGTCCGCGAACTCTGCGACGCCATCGCGGCGGTGTTGGAAGGTCAAGGTGAGCGAAGCGCTTGAGAATCTGTTCTCGTTGCAACGCGAGATCGTCGTCGTCACGGGCGGCTACGGACTGATCGGCCGTTCGTTGGTTGCGGGACTGCAAGGCCTGGGCGCGCGCGTGGCGGTGATTGAGCCGCAGGTCAGCGAAGCGCGGTCGACGGCTGCCTTCGGAGCGCTAGCGCGAAGCGAACGCCTTGCCGCCTTTGCCGCGGACGTGACCAAGCGCGATCAACTCGAGGCCGCGCTCGCCGCCATCAAGGGGCGCTTTGGCCCGCCCACCGGGCTCGTCAACAACGCCGCGCTCGACTCGCCGCCGGATGCGCCAATTTCCGAGAACGGACCGTTCGAGTCCTATCCCGAAGAATCCTGGGATCGCGTCATGGCCGTCAACGTCAAGGGCGTGTTTTTGGGTGCCCAAGTGTTCGGCGCGGCGATGGCCGAAGCGGGGCGCGGTTCCATTGTCAACGTCAGTTCGATCTATGGCGCCGTATCGCCTGATCAATCGCTCTATGAGTACCGGCGCGAAAGTGGCGAGAACTTCTACAAGCCTGTCGCCTATTCCGCCTCCAAGTCGGCGCTCTACAATCTGACGCGTTACATTGCCGTCTATTGGGGACCGAAGAACGTGCGCGCCAACACTGTCACCTTCGCTGGCGTGTTCAACAATCAGGACCAGCGTTTCCTCGAAGCCTATGCGCGAAAAATTCCGCTCCGGCGCGGCAAGCCGCACCTCGCCAATATGGCGGAAGCAAACGACTATGTCGGCGCCGTCGCGTTCCTGCTCTCGCCTGCCTCCGGCTACATGACCGGCGCCGACATCCGCATCGATGGCGGCTTCATGGCGACGTGACATGGCCGACGCGATTCCCTCCCTCATTGACGGCGCTAGAGTTGTAACCGGTCGCAGACTGCCGGTGCTCAATCCACACAATGGCGAGCCAATCCGCGATCTGTCGCTGGCGGATGCAGCGATCGCGGAACGCGCCATCGCCACGGCGAAAACGGCACAGCCGGCCTGGGCGGCCACACCCGCAGTCCAGCGCGGGGAAATCCTGTTCAAGGCGTGCGCCCTGATCGAGGAGCGCGCCGAGGAGCTCTCGCGCATCGTTGCCGACGAAGCCGGCAAGCCGATGAAGGACGCCCGCGGCGAGACCGCCGCCGCCGTCCAGTGCGGGCGCTTCTTTGCCGCCGAGGGCCAGCGTCTGTTCGGGCGCACCATGCCTTCGAACACCGCCAACAAATATGCGATGACCGTGCGCCAGCCCTGCGGCGTCGCGGCGCTGATCGCCGCCGCCAACACGCCGGCGCCGAATTTCGCTTGGAAGGTCTTCCCTGCGCTTATCTGCGGCAACGCCGTTGTGCTGAAGCCCGCCGAGGATACGCCCATCTCGGCCGACTGGATGGCCCGGGTGCTGATTGAGGCTGGCGTGCCCGCGGGCGCATTGAATGTAGTCCAGGGCCTGGGCAGCGAAATCGGGCCTGTTTTGGTCGAACATGACAACGTCGATGTGATTTCCTTCACCGGTTCAACGCGTGTGGGACGCCAGATCGGCGCGGCCGCGGGCGCCAAGTTGAAGAAGGTATCGCTCGAACTCGGCGGCAAGAACGCGTTCGTGGTGTGCGATGACGCCGACCTCGACAAGGCGGCGCGCTGGGCGGCGCTCTCGGCCTTCTCCAATGCCGGCCAACGCTGCGCCGCCGGCAGCCGCTTCATCGTGTTCGACGCTGTCTATGACGCTTTCGTCGATAAGTTCATCGCGCTTGCAAAGAAACAGAAGCTTGGCGTCGATGACGATTGCGATTTCGGCCCCGTGATCAACGAGCGTCAGCTCAACGCGATGCTGGCGGCGATCAAAACTGCAGAGGCCGCGGGCGCGCGCGTGCTGACCGGCGGCAAGCGCGCTGGCGGCGCGTTGGCGAGTGGTTTCTACTTGGAACCCACCGTCATAGAAGGCGCCGATCCTACGAGCGAACTCAGCGAAACCGAATTGTTCGGCCCAATCGCTGCGCTCTATCGCGTTCCCGACTATGCTGCGGCTTTGCGCATGGCCAATGCGTCGCCCTACGGGCTGACGGCCTGCATCCACACCCGCTCCATCGACCGTGCCTGGCATTTCGCCTACGCAATCGAAAGCGGCGTCGCCGTGATCAACGGCGGCACCTTCGGTTCGGAGCCGCACATGCCGTTCGGCGGCCGCAGAGCCTCCGGCAACGGCACGCGCGAGCCGGGCACTGAGGCGCTCGATATCTATTGCGACCTCAAGGACATCTATCTCTGGACCGATCCGCCATGAGCGCCGCTCCCAAGACCGTGGCGTTGATCCCGGCCCGCGCCGGCTCGAAGCGCATTCCCGACAAGAACATCGCGCCTTTGGCCGGCCATCCGCTGATCGCCTACACCATTTGCGCCGCGCGTGCGGCTGGCGTGTTCGAGGCCGTGATCGTCTCCACCGATTCCGAGCGTTACGCCGCGATCGCACGCCATTACGGCGCCGAAGTTCCGGAACTGCGCCCTGCCGCCATCGCCGGCGACACCTCGCCCGATATCGAATGGGTGCGCCACACGTTGACGCGCCTCGCGGAGAGCGGCCGCAGCTTCGATGCGTTCTCGCTGCTGCGCCCGACTAACCCGTGCCGCAAACCGGAGACCATCCGGCGCGCGTTTGCGCAGTTCGCGGTCGAGCGCGGCGTCGATTCGCTGCGCGCGGTCGAGAAGTGCGAGCAGCATCCGGGCAAGATGTGGATCGTGCGCGGCCAGCGCATGCATCCGCTGATGCCGATGAGCGCGGGTGATGTGCCTTATCACAGCATGCAATACGCAGCGCTTCCGGAAGTCTACGTGCAGAACGCCAGCCTCGAAATCGCCTGGTCGCGCGTTGCGCTGGAGCAAGGCTCGATCGCCGGCGAAGTGCTAACGCCGTTCTTTACCGAGGGCGATGAAGGCTTCGATGTGAACCGTCCACGCGACTGGCGGCTGTTGGAATTGGCGCTTGAACGCGGTGAGGCTTCCCTGCCCGCCATCGATCGACCCGCCTTCGCAGGATAGCGTCTGGACCGCCGGCGCCCCCGCCGGCATCGCGCAAACCCATCCAAGTTGGAGCACGCGGCTCCTGCCGCGCATGCGTCGTGGGACACGACGCGCTCCATGCTTTCAAGCAATGGAAGCAGGCCGGCGAGGGCGCCGGCGGTCCAAGCTATTCCTTCTCCAGCCGCGCCAGCACCACGCCCTCGCTCACCTGGACCCCGGCTTTGGCGTTGAGTTCGGCGAGCTTGCCGTCGAACGGCGCGGTGAGCGTATGCTCCATCTTCATGGCTTCGAGCACGAGGATGGCGTCGCCCTTCTTCAGCTTCGCGCCGGCCTTCGCGGCGACGGAGACGATCTTGCCCGGCATCGGCGACAGAATCGCGCCGTCGCCGGCGGCCAGCTCGCCGCCTTCGGCTTCGCCGGTATCGAGGGTGAATTCATAGGCTTCGCCGTTGTCGAACATAACGACGCCATCGTCAGATTTGGCCCAGTACATGACCGGGCGCCCGGCCAACCTTGCCTCCAGACGCTGCCCCCGCCAGCGAAGCCGCACACGACGCGCCATCTCGGCATTCAGCCTGAAGCCCGTCAACATCGCCCAAGGCGAGGCCCACGTCTGCGGTTGGAGTCGCGTCGCCTTGTTCGGCGCCGTGTTGAGATGCTGGAACTCAAACGCGGCGGCGGTGAGCGCCGCTTCGCTCGGTGGCGGGGTTTTCGACAACGCCTCGCCGCGCGCCGCGATCAGACCGGTATCGATAGCGCCCGCAGCAAAATCCGCGTCGCGCAGGCACCGGCTCACGAAACCGGCGTTCGAATGCACGGGCCACACGCAAACCTCGTTCATCGCGCGCGCAAGCTTGGCTATGGCCTCGGCGCGCGTGGCGCCGCGCGTGATGATCTTGGCGATCATCGGATCGTAGTACGGCGTCACTTCATCGCGCTGATCCACCGCCGCATCCACACGCGCTTCATCCTCCGGCATGTCGGGCAAACGCAAGGTGTGAAGCACGCCCGTGCTTGGCAGAAATCCAGCATCAGGGTTTTCCGCATACAGCCGCGCCTCGATGGCGTGGCCGTTGATCTTCAGCTCTTCTTGGCGGAGCGGCAGTTTTTCGCCGCTTGCCACACGCAATTGCCATTCGACCAAGTCCTGCCCCGTGATCTCTTCGGTTACCGGGTGCTCGACCTGGAGCCGCGTGTTCATTTCCATGAACCAGATGCGGTCGGCGCGTAGGCCCTCGCTCGCATCGGCGATGAACTCGACCGTGCCGGCGCCGACATAATTCACGGCTTTCGCCGCAAGCACGGCCGCTTCGGTGACGGCTTTGCGCGTGGCATCGTCCATGCCTGGCGCGGGCGCTTCTTCGATCACCTTCTGGTGGCGACGCTGCAGCGAGCAATCGCGTTCGAACAAATGCACGACATTGCCGTGCGTATCGCCGAACACCTGCACCTCGATGTGGCGCGGGCGCTGCACATACATTTCGAGCAGCACGCGATCGTCGCCGAACGCCGCCGCCGCCTCGCGCTTAGCCGACGCGAGCGCGGCCTTGAACTCAGCCTTCTTCTCGACCTTGCGCATGCCTTTGCCGCCGCCGCCGGCGACGGCTTTGATCAGCACCGGATAGCCGATCGCGTCGGCCTCCTTCTGCAAGCGCTCTTCACTTTGATCTTCGCCGAGATAGCCCGGCGTCGTCGGCACGCCGGCTTCGGCCATGAGTTTCTTGGCGGCGTCCTTGAGGCCCATGGCGCGGATCGAGTCCGGCTTCGGACCGATCCAGATCAGGCCCGCATCGATGACTCCTTGAGCGAAATCGGCGTTCTCGGAGAGAAAGCCGTATCCGGGATGGATGCCTTGGGCAGCCGTTTGCTTCGCAGCAGCGATGATCTTCTCGCCGCGCAGATAGCTCTCCTTCGCGGGCGACGCGCCGATGTGCACGGCTTCATCCGCCTCGCGCACGTGCAGCGCTTTGGCGTCAGCGTCGGAATAGACAGCGACCGTACGCACGCCGAGGCGCTTCGCGGTGCGAATGACGCGGCGTGCGATCTCGCCCCGGTTGGCGATGAGGACGGATTTAAGCACTGGTCGGCTCTTTTGGGAGAAATGGCAATGACAGGGTGATGTACCCCTCGTGATATGCTTCAACGCACGCGCCTGAGCGCTGGTCAAACACCCAGAACTCGGTCACCAGCACATCATCCCACGTTTCGACAAATTGCATTAGCGCCAACACGTCGTCACGTGCTCCTGTGGCGACGATGTCATCGGTGGCGTCCGCGAAAAAGACACTAACTTTGTCTGAAAACACCGGGTGCCTACGCATCATCTCCGAGATGGTCTTTGTCAGGTCGATATGCGTGTGGACGCGTTCGAGATGGCCTTCGCTCGGCCACGAAATCCCCGATACGGCCCAGGCGTATCGACCCGATAGGAACGCGTTGAAGCGATCTACCGCGGCTTCAGCATCAACGATGCTCACGCTCGGGAATCTTCGCTCAAGCTCCACGCGCATTTCGTTACATCCTGAACACGCCAAAGCGTGTCTCGGGAATTGGCGCGTTGAGGGCCGCGCTGATCGCAAGCCCCAACACGTCGCGCGTCTGCGCCGGATCGATGATGCCATCGTCCCATAGCCGCGCGGTGGCGTGATACGGATCGCCTTCGGCTTCGTAGCGGGCGCGGATTGGGTCTTTGAACTTTTCTTCGTCGGCTTTCGCCCAGCTCTCGCCTTTCGCCTCCATGCCGTCGCGCTTCACTTGCGCGAGCACGGACGCTGCTTGTTCGCCGCCCATGACGGAGATGCGCGAGTTGGGCCAGGTGAAGAGGAAGCGTGGGCTATAGGCGCGCCCGCACATGCCGTAATTGCCGGCGCCGAACGAGCCGCCGATTAGCACGGTGAATTTCGGCACTTCGGCGGAGGCGACGGCTGTCACCATCTTCGCGCCATCCTTGGCGATGCCGCCCGCTTCGTATTTGCCGCCGACCATGAAGCCGGAAATGTTTTGCAGGAAGAAAAGCGGAATGCCGCGCTTGCAGGCGAGCTCGATGAAATGCGCACCCTTCTGCGCGCTTTCGCTAAACAGGATGCCGTTGTTGGCGAGGATCGCGACGGGAAAGCCCCAGATGCGCGCAAAGCCCGTGACGAGTGTGGGGCCATAGAGCGGACGGAATTCATCCAGCTCGCTGCCGTCCACGATCCGGGCGATGACTTCGCGGACATCGTAGGGTGTGCGCACATCATCGGGAATGACGCCGTAGATGCTTTCGGCATCATAAGCGGGTGCAATCGGTTCGCGCAGGTCGAGACCGACTTGCTTCACGGTGTTCAGATTCGCGACGATGCGTCGAACGATGTGCAGCGCATGCGCGTCGTCTTGCGCGAGGTGATCGACGACGCCGCTCTTGCGCGCGTGCATGTCGCCGCCGCCGAGATCTTCGGCGCTGATCACTTCGCCGGTCGCGGCTTTCACCAGCGGAGGCCCACCCAGAAAGATGGTGCCTTGGTTGCGGACGATGACGGTTTCATCGCTCATCGCCGGCACGTAGGCGCCGCCGGCGGTGCATGAGCCCATGACGCAGGCGATTTGCGCGATACCTTCGGCGCTCATGCGCGCTTGGTTGTAGAAGATGCGGCCGAAATGGTCTCGGTCGGGGAAGACTTCGGCCTGGTGCGGCAGGTTCGCGCCGCCGCTATCGACGAGATAGACGCACGGCAGCTTGTTCTGCATCGCGATCTCTTGCGCGCGCAGGTGCTTCTTCACCGTCATCGGAAAATAGGCGCCGCCCTTCACCGTGGCGTCGTTAGCGACGATCATCACTTCGCGGCCGGAGACGCGGCCAACGCCGGTGATCACGCCAGCCGCGGGCGCTTCGCCGTTGTAGAGATCGTAAGCCGCGAGCGAGCCGACTTCGAGAAACGGCGCACCGGGATCAAGCAAGCGCTCAACGCGTTCTCTTGGAAGCAGCTTGTTGCGCTCCGTATGACGCTTGCGGGCGCTCTCGGGGCCGCCCTTGGCGATCTCAGCCGTGCGCTCGCGCAATTGCTGCGCCAAGCCACGATGATGCGCGGCGTTTTTTTGAAACGTCTCGGAATTCGGATCGATTTGGCTTTTTAGCTTCATGTCGCACTCTTCTCCCCCTCTCCTAGAGGGAGAGGGGGCGGGGGGAGAGGTGATTCGCGCTTGCGGTAACCGGATTCTGGTCGCGAAAGCAGCGCCGTTCTGACTTGCCCAAGCCAGTACGCGCTGCTGAGGATTTCCGACTCCTTGAAGCGAAGAACGCGGAAGCCCTCCGCTGTCAGCCAGGCGTCGCGTCTCGCGTCGTGGGTTTGCGCTTCGCCGCTTTCGTGCAGCGGGCCATCGATTTCAACGATGAGCCTTCGCCGCAGACAGACAAAATCTGCCCAGTAGCGTCCGAGCCGATATTCGCGGCGAAACGCAAAGCCCTCGACGCGAAGCGCGCGCAATTGCTTCCACGCTTCGATCTCACCGCGCGAGGGTGTTCGCTTTCTCATGCGCGCGCTCTTCCCGCTCCCCTCGAGGGGGAGAGGACCAGGGGGTGGGGTGAGAGTACACAATTCTCCAAATGAGAAGGAGCCTCGCGTTCCTCGCGCTGAACGTTCAAGCCGCCGCGCCGATCACCTCCACCCCTAACCCCTCCTCCCTCTAGGAGGAGGGGGACGTTCTTGGCGAAGGCTTCGGAATTTGGATCTATTGACGACTTAAGCTTCATGGTTGCCGTACATCTGGACCGCCGGCGCCCTCGCCGGCAATTGCTTCAGCCTGCAACACCGGCGCTCGTTGAGACACCGTATGCCGGC
>FKKE01003783.1_pt1 | contig 26555 bp, 26 predicted proteins | sample 1106331 | NCBI WGS metagenome assembly FKKE01 (sample SAMEA3931202, study PRJEB13176) | freshwater metagenome | biome: Drinking water system; feature: drinking water; material: freshwater | place: China | collected 2013-02-06
CCGATCCAGCTGCCGGAGGAGTAGGAAGGGCCCAGGTGCTCCCCTGTGCTCGCGCAACGCGCGAGGAGTCGCCCAAATCCTACGGACAGCCGACCGGCACGAATCCGCCGCCGAAGAGCCGTGAAAGCGTCACCCAGCGGGCGTTGTCGTAGAAGGGGTGGCTGGACGAAAATTGGTTTCGACCTGTGGGATCGCTGCCGTAGTTGGGGTCGGTTCCGAAGAACATTCCGCCGCGTGTCCGCTCATTCAGGTTGATCCACTCCGCATAGAGCGCGCACACTCTGTCCCCCGTGGAACCCGACGGGGCGATATTCCCATACCAGCTCTTGGCCCAATCGGGGACGGTCCGTGCGGAGGCTGTGGGCACCGGAGCGGCAGGACGTTCGATCACCACCGTGCGCTCGCGGGGCAGCGGTTCACCTGGAGGGAAGACCAGCGGAGGAACGACCGACAGTTCTTTGAGCCGGAGGGGGCGACACCCCGGCAGCTTACGGTTGGTAAAGAGGGATTCGCCGCCCGCTTGAGGGCATTCCCAAACGCCTGAGCTTTCGGAAGGCTCCGGCATGTCTCCAAATGCGGGAATCATCGGCACAACGAGCAAGCTTGCCGCCGTTGCCATCATCGTAAACGCGCGCATGGGATACCTCCTAGGCCGATTCGGCGAATCTCCCTCACGCAACAAAACAAGTTTACTCTGTGGAGGAGAACGATTTCCATGCTCCTTTCGGGGAAGGCGGCGCCGTCATGAGAGGGGGGCGGGAGCCTATGGCCGGCTCATCGTCGGGGCGAAGGAGAAGCGGGCACTTCGTGCCTTATGAGATCGGCGGTTCGCTGCCCGGCAGGTCGATCACATACTGTGGCCGGGCCGGAGGGTGTGGCGTGGTGAGTTGATACCGGCAGGGAGGAATATCGGCTTGCAGGCGTCTCATCAACGATGGCACTTTCATCGTCGGTGGCACGTCGCAGACCCAGACGTGCATGCCAGTTTCGAGCTCATCGAAGTGCCGTTGCACCCGAAAGCCCGGGTGCTCCATGAAATAGGCCGAGAAGAATCCGGTGACGGCCTGCACGACCCAGGGGTGAGCCTGCGCGTACCGGTAGGTGAGGCGAATCTCGACGATCTGGTTTTGCCCAAGCGTGTCCATGCTGAAGCCCAGCCTCTCCAACTCGCCGCACTGTAGCAAGTCCGCTGCGCGTTGGAAATAGTCGAGCTGTTCGATCACCTGCCGATTCGTGTATGCTACGCGGCCGGAGGAAGCCCCAGTTGATGCTCAAGGCCTACAACGGCGTGTCGATTCCTTCGTTCATGTACGGCACGGCATGGAAGAAAGAGGCAACCACGCGCCTGGTCGAGCAGGCGGTCGAAGCCGGGTTTAGGGCCATCGACACGGCCAACCAACTCATCCATTACGACGAAGCGAGGGTGGGGGAGGCCTTGCAAACCCTGTCGGCCCGAGGCATCACGCGCAACGCCCTCTTTTTGCAGACCAAATTCACGCCGGTCAACGGCCAGGACCACCGCACGCCCTACGATCCGAAATCGGATCTGACCACCCAGGTCAAGCAGTCATTCGACAGTTCGTTAAACCATTTGCATACGGACTATCTGGACTCCTATGTCCTGCACGGCCCCTACTCGCGGTACGGTCTTGGCGCGGCGGACTGGGAGGTCTGGGCGGCCATTGAGGCGCTCTACGAAACAGGCAAGACCAAGATGATCGGCGTGAGTAACGTGTCGGCGGACCAATTGACCCAGCTCTGCGCCAGGGCCAGGCACGGGCCGATGGTCGTACAGAATCGGTGCTATGCCGCGTTGGGGTGGGATAAAGCGGTCCGGGAGATTTGTCGGCAGCAGGGAATCATCTATCAGGGATTCTCGCTGCTGACCGCCAACCGCGAGGTGTTCATCGATTCCGAGATTCGGGCGATGGCCCAACGTTACCGGGCGACGATTCCGCAAATCGTGTTTCGGTTTTCCATGCAGATCGGCATGTTGCCCTTGACCGGCACGACCAATCCCCAGCACATGAAGGAGGATCTCCAGGCCGAATCGTTCACCCTCACCGCGGACGAACTTCAGCGCATCGAAACGTTCGGCCAGTAGTTCCCCTACTGCAGTCGATAGAGTTGGGCGTACTTCCGCTCAACGTAGGCAAGGAAGGGCTCCGGGCTCAAGGTGCCGCCGGTAACGCGGCGGATCAGATGGTCCACCGTGAAGGTGCGGCCCCAGCGGTGGATCTTTTGATTGAGCCACTTGGTCAGCACGGTGAGTTGTCCGGCGGCGATCTGGTCTTCGAGATCGGCAAGTTCCGCACGCGCCTGGTTGTACAACTGCGCGGCGTAGAGGTTGCCGAGCGTATAGGTGGGGAAATAGCCGATCGCGCCCATGGACCAATGCACATCCTGTAATACGCCGGTCGCGTCGGTCTCCGGCGTGATGCCCAGGTACTCGCGCATCTTCTGATTCCAGAGCGCGGGGAGTTCGCCGGCATCCAGTCCCTCCTCGATGAGGGCGCGTTCGATCTCATACCGAATCATGATGTGCAGGTTGTAGGTCAGCTCGTCGGCCTCCACGCGGATCAACGACGGGTGCACCCGATTGATGGCGGCGTGAAACCGTTCCAGAGACACGCCGCCGAGCTGATCGGGAAACACCTGTTGGAGCATCGGGTAGAAGCAGCGCCAAAAGGGGAGGGAACGGCCCACGCAATTCTCCCAGAGCCGCGATTGACTCTCATGAATCCCGAGCGAGAGCGAATCGCCCAGCGGCGTGCCGTAGCGCTTCGGCTCCAACCCCTGGTCGTACAGCCCATGCCCGCCTTCGTGGATGCAACTGAAGAGGCAGGAGGGCAGGTCTTGCTCGAAGACTCTGGTCGTGACCCGCACGTCGGTCGGATGGAACGACGTGGTGAAGGGATGGGCGGAGAGATCCAGCCGGCCCCGATGGAGATCGTACCCCATCGCCGTGAGCACCAGCTTGCCGAACTCCGTCTGGCGGGTGGCGTCATACTTGTGGTGGAGAAATGAGTCATCGATCCGGGCCGGGGAATCGAGGATGCGGCGCAAGAGCGGCACCAGTCTAGCCTTCAGGGTTGCGAAGAGCGGGGTGAGCTGCGCGACGGTCATGCCGGGCTCATAGGTGTCGATCAAGGCGTCATAGGGACTGGCCTGGTAGCCGACGTGTTCGACCTCCTCGCGCTTGAGGCCGACCAGCGTGCGAAGATGGGGCAGGAACTTCTTGAAGTCGCTGCCGTCGCGCGCCTCGATCCAGACCTGCTGCGCCAAGGCGGACTCCCGGGCCAGCCGCGCGACAAACTCGGACGGCAGCTTGGTCGCCCGCCGATAGTCCCGCCAGACTTCCCGGAGCATCGCGCGCGAGGGCTCGTCCCACGATTCTCCACTACCGTCTCGCGCCTGGCCGGTCGTCGGGTCCACCCACTGCTCCAGCAACCGTCTCATCTCCGACGTCACGAGCTTGTCGTGAGCCAGACGCTCCAGCGTGGCCAGTTGATCGGCGCGGGCGGCGCCGCCGCCCGACGGCATATAGGTTTCCTGGTCCCAGGACAAGAGCGCGGCGGCGCTCTTGAGGTGTTGGATCTCGACGAGGCGGGCGGTTAGGGGTTCGAGGGTCTTGAGCGTGTTCATGCGCGCCCGATCTTGTTAGGATGCGCAGTCTACGAGAGCCGCAAATCTGTTGCAATGGAGTTCAGTGGGGGAGCCGATGGATTTTCTCGTGGTGCCTGAGATTGAAGCCTATGCCCAGGCGCACTCTATGCCGGAGTCGGCCCTGTGCCGGGCGTTGCGCGAAGAGACCTACCGCACGATGGAGTGGCCGCAGATGGTCGTCGGGCCGCTGGAGGGCGCCTTCCTGAAGATGATGGCCCGGTTGGTCCGGGCCAGGCGCGTCCTTGAAGTCGGCATGTTCACGGGATACAGCGCCCTCTGCTTCGCGGAGGTCCTGCCGGATGACGGACAGGTGATCACGTGCGAGGTGGACGAAGGGTCGGCCGCGCTGGGGCGGCGGTACTTGGCCCGCAGTCCTCACGGGAGCAAGATCGACGTGCGGATGGGACCGGCCTTGGAAACCCTGGCGGGGCTTGCCGGGCCCTTCGACCTGATCTTTATCGACGCCGACAAAATCAATTACCCGAATTACTATGAACGGGCGCTCGACCTGATTGCTCCGACCGGCGTGATTTTGCTGGACAACGCCTTGCGCGACGGCGATGTCTTGACCCATCCGGCGCCGGATCCATCGACGGAGGCCATCCAGACCTTGAATTGGAAGATTGCCGCCGATGTCCGTGTGACGGCGGTGTTGGTCACGGTGCGGGATGGGGTCTGGATCGTCCGGCCGAAGGACCGGCGGGACTGAGGCGGGTAAGCCTTGGGGACGTCCCCGCCGATCAAAAGCCGGCGTTGGAGACAGGTGGCTCGGTCCGTACGGGATCTTCTCTCGTGCATCGCGCCTCGTCGAGTCTCGCATCGGCGCTCTGATCTTCAGCCTCCCCTCCCGACCTGCCTCGGAATTCGCTTGACGGACTCCGGTAGCCTTGGTAGGAGTCTGTCTCCATGCAACAGGGTTCCCATCTCCCGACCGGCGTCCGAAGTGATCTGCCCGCCGTCACGGCCCTCACCTTTGCGGCCGTGGTCTGGGGCGGGTCCATCGTCTTTCAAAAAATGGCCCTGGGCTCCTTCTCCGCGGTGGAGACGTCCGTCATGCGCGGGCTCGGCGCGCTTGTGATCCTCGTCCCTCTCTGGTGGGTGCAGGAAGGCGGGGCGGTCCGAATCGGTCGTCAGGACTGGGCCACCTTCGCTCTGCTGGGACTCGGTGTGTTGGGCAATCATCTGCTCACGCTCTTCGGGCTGCGTTACATCGGCGCCGCGGCCGCCGGCGTGATCATCGGCGCCAGCCCCGCCATCACGGCCTTTCTCTCGTCGCTGATCCTGGCCGACGTCCCCTTTCGAGCTGTGGCAGCCGGCTGCGCCCTGTCCTTCGCCGGCGTGGCGCTGGTGTCGGGTGGCGGCGCGGAAAGCCCGGCTGGCTCCAACCCGGTGATCGGCGGCCTGCTCGTACTCCTCGGGCTGGTGAGTTGGGCGCTCTACAGCATCGGCGGGCGTCGCGTGATGGAGACGCACTCGCCGTTGCTCGTGAACTGGACGACCCTCCTCATCTCCCTCATTCCCCAGCTTCTGCTCTTGCCGACGGATCGGAAATTGTTCGCGGCCGGATCCGAGCCGGTGCCGCTCTCCGGCTGGCTGGCGCTGAGCTATCTGGTTGTCTTTGCCACCGCCCTCGGCCAGCAGGCCTGGCTCTACGGCGTGAAGGGGATCGGTCCTTCCCGCGCCGGGATCTTTGTGAACCTCATCCCCGTTTCCGCGCTTCTCCTCTCCGCGCTCGTGCTGGGCGAGTCCATCGGTCCCAAAGAAGTCATCGGCATCGTCCTCATTCTGGCCGGTGTCTGGCTCGTGAACCGGCAGTCCGCTCGGCATATCCGTACGTAACAACCCTTCCAGCTCGGCCCCACTTCGTCTCGCGTCCATGCGGAGCCCTTCGTGCCGCGGGAGACGAGTTCACGGCCCCATTTGGCAACAAACTTGCTCATTTAGATCGGATGAAATTTCGGGGAGGGGTGTGTCACTCGACCGGAGGAGGAAGGAACGGCGAGTGGCCGACGAGGTGAACGGCTGAACAGGGCCATAGGAGCCGCAAGGGAACAGGCCGATTCGGGGACGGCCGCGCGAACGTCACTGGGCAAAATCTGCCCAGTGCGGACGAAGGCGCGTGGAATTTTTGTGAGAGCCACGGGGTTGACGTCATGAGCTTGTCGATGTGGGGAACAGGAATTCATATCAAGGAGCGGCCGTGGTCGTTCGGGTTCGGCGCCATGAGGCTGGCGGTGGTCTTCGGAGTTATCGGCACCATGTCTTCGGCGAGCGTGGAAGGGCGACCGACCTCCCCGCCGACGGTGGCGTTTTATTACGGCGCGGAACTGCCGGTCGATGAACTTCGAGCCTTTGACGTGGTCGTGGTCGAGCCCGACCATGGATTCGATCCGCGGGCCTACCGCACGAGCACGAGCGAACTCTTCGCCTATGTCAGCGTGGGTGAAGTGGAACCGAAGCGGCGGTACGGCCAGGACATGCCGCCCACTTGGTTCAACGGCGCGAACACGGCCTGGGGCGCCCGGGTCGTCGATCAGACCCAGCCGGAATGGCCGGCGTTTGTCGTCGAGAAAATTGTGACGCCGCTCTGGGAGCACGGTTATCGAGGCCTGTTCCTCGATACCTTGGATTCGTACCAACTGGCGGTGGACAAGCCCCAAGACCGCCGGAACCAAGAACAGGGGCTGGTCGCCGTGATCCGCGCGATCAAGAAGAAATATCCCGAGCTTCGACTGATCTTCAACCGAGGGTTCGAAATTCTTCCCGAGGCGCACCGGGACGCCTTCGCCGTCGCCGTGGAGTCGCTCTACCAGGAATGGGACCAGGCGAACAAGCGATACGGCGAAGTCGGGCAATCGGAGCGGGAGTGGATTCTGGGACAGCTCAAGACCGTCACCGCCCAGTACCGGCTGCCGGTGATCGTGATCGACTACGTGCCCCCGGCTCAACGCGAGCTGGCGCGCCGGACGGCTCAGAAGATCAAGGACCTCGGCTATATCCCCTGGGTGAGCACGCCGGCGCTGGACTATCTGGGTATCGGCTCCATCGAGGTGATGCCCCGCAAAATCCTCATGTTGTATGACGCTCAGGCGGACCCTGATTTGATGGAAGCGCCGATCCATCGATTCATGGATTTCCCGGTGAACTACTTGGGCTATGTCCCCGAACATTGGGACGTGCGCAAGGGCTTGCCGCCGTTTCCGCTGGTCGGCCGCTATGCCGGCGTGATCACGTGGTTCCGTGCCGACGACATCGGGCTCGGGAGCGCGTACCCGCCGTGGCTTCAGGCGCAGATCGCGGACGGCGTCCGAGTGGTCGTCCTCGATCATTTCGGGTTTCTGCTTGAGTCGAAACGGCTGGCGCCCCTGCAGTTGTCACTCTCGGGAGGGGGCCGGGATCTCGATGCGGTGACGATCGCGCGGCAGGATCAACGCATCGGCTATGAGGTCGCGCCGCTGCCCAGCCGCGAGGAGTTCATCGCGCTCCGCGCGGTGCAAGGCCGCCCGCTGCTGACGCTCCGCCGCGGGAAGGATGAACTGGGGGACGCAGTGGCCATGACGCCGTGGGGAGGCTACGCCCTCTCCCCCTACACGGTCATTCGTGTCCCGCAGGCCAAGGCCTTCCGCTGGCTCTTCGATCCGATCCCCTTCGTGGCGGAGGCGCTGGCGCTTCCGGCGATGCCAGTGCCCGACGCCACGACGGAAAACGGCCGGAGGCTGCTCCTGGTCCACATCGACGGAGACGGCTTTCCGAGTCAGGCCGAGCTTCCCGGCGCGCCGTTCGCGGCCGAGGTGGTGCTGAAAGACATTCTCGAACAATACAAAGTCCCGACGACCGTCTCGGTGATCGAGGGCGAGATTGCGGCGACGGGAAAGTACCCGAAACTGGCGCCGCGGCTCGAGCGGATCGCGCGCCGGATCTTTGCGCTCCCCCACGTCGAAGTGGCCAGCCATTCCTTCTCCCATCCCTTCATGTGGAAGGAAGAGAATCAGGATCCGGCCCATCCCGAATCCATCTCCCTGGAGATCCCCGGCTACCACTACTCGGCGAAGACATTGGACCGGGAGATCAAAGGCTCGCTGGCCTACATCGATCGGACCTTGGCGCCGCCGGGAAAACGCGCGAAGATCTTCTTGTGGTCGGGCGACACGAATCCGTCGGATGCGGCCGTGGCGAAGGCGTACGCCGCCGATGTCTACAACGTGAACGGCGGCGATACGCTCATCACCAAGACCAATCCCTCGCTGACCGCCGTCGCGCCCCTCGGGCTTCAAAAGGGAGCGCACTTCCAGGTCTTCGCGCCGAACCAGAACGAGAACGAATATACGAACTTGTGGACCGGCCCGTTCTATGGGTACGAGCGGGTCATCGAAACCTTTCAGTTGACCGACAAGCCGCGCCGGCTGAAGCCCATCAATATCTACTATCACTTCTACTCCGGCACGAAGCAGGCGTCGTTGCGGGCGCTGAAGAAGGTCTATGACTGGGCCCTGGCCCAACCGGTGTCGCCGGTCTTTGTCTCCGAGTACGCCCAGAAGGTACTGGACTTTCAACGTCTGGTCATCGCGCGAGATGAGCGGGATTGGATCATCCGAGGCACCGTGCATCTCCGGGAACTGCGGAGCGATCCGTCGTGGGGCTATCCCGATCTGACCCGGAGCCGCGGTGTCGTGGGGTACGCGGATCACCAGGCGGATCGATACATCCATCTGAGCGGAGACACCGAGGTGCGGCTGGCCCTCACGAGCCGACCGCCGGCGACGCCGTTCCTGCGCGAGGCCGATGCCTCCGTCCGGGACTGGCGGCAGACTCGCGACCACGTGGAATTCAGCTTTCGCGAGTCGCGGCCGGTGCGCTATGCGCTGGATCATGCGGAGCGGTGCCGGGTGAGCCGGGGTCCTGCTCAACGGGCCGACATCATCAATCCGCCGAAGGCGGCGGGACGAGGCCGAACGGAAGGGAATGGAACCAGCACCCTCACCATCTCCTGCCGCCCCTGAGGGCGAGGGCGGGCAGGAGCGGTTGCTGTCGCCGTGGGCCGTCCTGCTTCTGGCGGGCGCGGTGTCGGCCTTGCTGGTCCTTCTGTTTCCGCGGGAGCCCTTGCGGCGCGAGATCGCGGGGTCGAATCGGATGGATGCCGTCGGCCTGGTCTTTGCTCGAGCGTTGGTCGGCGCCATGCCGGAGCAGCAGGGGCTCCGGCTGGCGCTTGCGAAACGGTATCTGGCGGTGGGGGAAACGGAAGCGGCGCGCCAGGCGATTGCGCCCCTGCTGGCCGGCGGTGAGCCGGGCCTGATGGGGGACGCGAAATTGCTGCTCTTTCATATCACGGAGCGGGAAACCTACGCATGGCCGGAGGGGAGTCCGTCCCGAGGCGAGGGCGTGGCTCGACTACGGGCCCAACTGGCGGAACTGTTCACGCGATCGTGGGACGCCCCGCAGTGGGCCGAATTGGGTGAGCGTGCCTTGGAATTGGGGGAGCAGCAGTATGCTATGGCAGCCTATCAGCGGCTGGCGGCTTTGCCGGGTGAGGCGGCCGCGCGATGGGCGGCCAAGGCGGCGGAGGTGGCCCTGGGACAGGGAGACTATCGGGTGGCGTCGCGACTGTACCTCGAAGCCGGGGAGAAGGCGGAAACGCTCGAACAGCGACGCGCGGCGTTCCTCTCCGGACTCAAGGCCTTGCAATCCGGGAATCTGATGGAAGAAGCCCTGCAGGCGGCGGAGCGCCATGCCGGTCCCTTACTGGAGGACGAGCCGACCCTCCTCTATCTCGTCATGCTGGCCCGGGCGGCCGATCGGCCGGCCCTGGCCGAGCGCTACGTGAAGGTCTTGCTGCGCATGGCGTGGTTGAACGGACGAGCGCTCCGGATTCTGCCGGCTGCCTTCGAGCCGATGGCAGGACCGGTGTTCCGCGTTGCCGCTCGGGGCGGGCTGTCACCCGAGGACGCGGCCCGCGCCGTCCGGCGGCCCTTCGATGACCGGATCTTCTCGCTGGCCTATGAAGTCTTTCTCGGCAACCGGAATCTTCGCGATGCCTATCTCGTGAGCGAAGAAGCGGTCAAGCAGGCGCCTGAATCCATCGAGTGGCGGCAGCGGCTAGCTCAGGTGGCGGAGTGGCGGCGGCGGCCGGAAGTCGCGTTAGCCCAGTGGCTCCATCTGGCCCGGCGGAGACAGCAGAAGACGGATTATGAACAGGTCCTGCGGCTGGCGCGGGGACTCTACGACTACGACAGCATCATCTTTGCCGTTCAGGGCATGGCCGCGAAGGACGGCCGGCTGACCGAACGGCAGTGGACGGAACTGGTGCGGGCCTATGAGGCCAGCGGGCGGGCGGACGAGGCCGTCGCCTTTTTGGAAACCGTCCCCCATCCACAGAAGGTCGTCTTGGAACAGATGGTTCAACTCTATGAAAACGTCGGGCGTCCGGCCCAATCCATCACTACTCTGGACCGGCTTGCGCGGCAGTTCGGCCCCTCGCTCCGCTGGGCGATGAAGCAGGCCGCGTTGCTGTCCCAAGAGAACCGGCCGGGGGAGGCGCTCGCGGCGCTCCAGCGGGCCCAGTCGCTCGTCAAGGACGGCGACACCGAGTACTGGCGCATCCTCGGCGACCTCGCGTGGCACTTGCAGCAGACGGAAACGGCGGAGAGTGCCTACCAGGTGATGTACCGGACCAATCGGCTGCCGGACGACCTGCTCGAACGCATGATCCGTGTCCTCAATCAGCGGGCTCCGCTGGAAGCGGCCAAGCTGGCTCAACGGGCCTGGCTGCGGTCCCGGCAACCGAGCCTGTTCCTCTCCATGCTGGATCTGTATGAAGCCCAAGGCGCATGGGATCGGCTCCGCCAGGCCTTCGAGACGCTCTCCAAGAGCGACGAGTCCTTGTTTGCCGAGAGCGACCGTTATTGGGTGCACCGGGCGCAGTATCTGGGTCGAAGCGGTCGCGGGCCGCAGGCGATCCGCGCGTTTCAGCGGGCGATGAACTTGAACCCGACGTCGCCGGACATTCGGGCCGGGTTCCTCTGGTTGCTCATCGAACAGCGGCAGGTCGAAACCCTGCGTGAGTACACGACGCGTTGGGCTCGGGACGCGGAGGCCCAATCCTCCCTCTGGGGGCCGTTTGCGGCCGCCTCTATGTCCCTGGGGGAGCCCGCGCGCGCGGTGAAGTTTTACGCGCGGCAGGCGTCGTTCCATCGCACCGATTATCTGTGGATTGTGAATTACGCCGAGGCGCTGGAAGGGGCGGGCTTTATCGACCAGGCCTGGCGGCTTCGCCGCTATGCCTGGCTGGGCTTGCGCAAACAGGCCTCCGGGGTGCCGGCCACGCCGGAGAAGAAAGAGGTGCTGGTGACCTATGCGCGGCTGGTCCTTCAGGAACGTCCCGGCGACGAGGGCGCCCGAGCCGTCCGCCGGGTTCGCCGGCAGCCGCTGGATCAGGTCGGGCACGAACTCATCCTGGCCTGGGCGCTCTCGACCGAACAGGAGGACGGCGCCAGGGCCTGGCTCTGGACGAATTATGCCCGCCGTCTGCAGACCCCCGCCTGGGTCGACCTGCGGTTGGCGCTGGAAGCGAACGACACCGAGCGGCTCGCGGCGTTGATGGCGGCCAAAGAACAGGAACTGCATCCGGAAGACAAGATCGAGGTGGCGCGCCGGCTCGGCGACCTGGCGTTGGCGCAGGACATCGCGGTGCATCAGCTCGCGCTCCAACCGGCCCAGGATCTGCTCCACCAGTCGGTGTCGGACGTGACGATCCCGTCGGCCCAAAGCGCCGTGATCCTGGTGGAGCAATACGACCGAGGGCCCGTCATCTCAGAGCGGGTGAAGGCGGAGGCGACCGTTCGGCTCAGCGAACACGTCCAGCTCTCGCCGGCGGTCACGACGTTCTGGCAGCACAGCAAGGATCACGGCCAATTCACCGGATTGCCCGCGGTGGACCGGCAAGCCGGGGCGACGCTCGGCTATACCTCCTCGCTGGGGCTCACGCAGGTGACGGCGCAGCACCGCAATGCGCTGGGAGAAGTCACGGCGCTCAAATTGGCCCATCAGCACACCACGGCCAAGGGGACGACGGTGCAGGTGGCGGTTGCGCGGAACCAAATGGCGGATGACACCGTGGGCCTGCAGGTCGGCGGGGTGAAGGACATGGTCCAGGCCAACGTGACGGCGATCATTTCTCCCCATGACTACGCGAGCGGACAGGTGGCGCTGCCCTGGTACTACAGCCAGTTTCGAGACTATGTGGGGACCGGCGTGACGTTCGACGCCGAAGCGGGCCATCGGTTTCGGAGCGAGTATCCCGATGTGACGGTGAAGATGTCGGCGTCGGTCCACCGCTACGATATGGCCAAGCAGTTTCCGGATCGGCTCCGCCAGTTGGTGCCCGCCGGGGCCGTGCCCAACCTGGACGTCTTCGTGCCGCCGGACTTTGAACAGGGAGCCGTGGCACTGTCGCTCGGCGAATCGCAGCAAGATCGCTACTCGCGCGGGCTGCGGGGGTTCGCGGATCTGGGGGTGAACTACAATTCGGTCCTGGCCTGGGGGCAGCTGATTCGCGGCGGAATCGTCAGCAGCCTGCTGGGCGGGGATCGGCTAACGATATTCGGCGCGCATAGTCGGGGCGGATTCGGCCGCGACGCGACGGTCAACGAATTTGGAGCGAGGTACCAACTGCTGTTTTAGCCCAGGGACGAGGTTCGGCCGGGCGCGGGCGCGGCTGGCGCCGCCGGCAGGCCGATCGGCACGGAGGAAGAAGATCATGGGAACACGAGGTTGTCTGTTGATGTTGTGCGGGGTGGTGTCGGCGGGGACTATGGCCTGCGCGGTCATGGACCATTCGCAAGCGCCTCGCGTAGATCGGGGAGCCAAGTGGGTGATGCTCCCGTTTGGGAATCACACGGAGACGCCGCAGGCCGGCCTCCGCGCGGAGGCGATCACCGAAACGGTGCTGAGAAGTCTGGGGGTGGGGGATCTCAGACAGTACCCCGCGGCGCCGTCTCCGGAGACCCTCGTCGAGCCGACTGATCCCCGAGCGATGGAGGCGGCGCTGACCTGGGCGAAGGGGCAGCAGGCCCGCTACGCGGTGACCGGCAGCGTGGACGAGTGGCGGTACAAGGTCGGCGTGGACGGGGAGCCCGCCGTGGGGGTCAGCCTGCGGCTGATCGATCTTCAAGCGAATCAGGTGGTCTGGAGCGCGGGCGGCGGCCGAACCGGCTGGAGCCGGGAAGCCGTCAGCGCCGTTGCTCAAAAACTGATCAAGGCCCTGCTGACTCAAGCATTGCCGACTTCATGAAGACATTCTTCCTCAAACGGGGACTCGTGGTGCCCCCTCCCCTTTCCCGATGGAGGTGGGGAGAGGTGATCGGCTTCACCGCCTTGGCCTTGGCCTTCTGTCGGTGGGCGCACCCCTATGATCCCTACTTTGTCCGCTCGGCCTTCCCGATCCTTTGGTTTGCTCCCGTGCTGCTGGGCCTTCGGTACGGGGTGTGGGGGTCGGTCTCGTCGGTCTTGGTGATGCTGGGCGTGTGGATGGCGGACTACTATCCCAACGGGCTGCAGGAAGGGGCGCCCCTGGCCAACCACTTTCTCGGCGGACTCATCCTCTCCCTCGTCTGCGGACAGTTCGGGGATTTCTGGGGCGGGCGCCTGTCCATGTCGGAACAGGAAAACGGGTACCTTATGGATCGGTTGGAGCAGCTCACGCGTCGCCATCAAGTGCTGCGATTGTCGCACTCCCAGCTCGAGCAGCATCTCGTGAGCAAGCCCATCACGTTGCGGGATGCGCTGAAACGGCTGCGGGGCCTGATGCGTCGCCATGATCCCGACATTCGCCCCGAGATGGCCCAGAGCCTGGTGCAGTTGCTTGGGCAATATTTCCAACTGGAGACGGCCGGCTTCTATACGATGCAGCGGGGGAGCCTGTCGGAGAAACCCATCGCCCATCTGGGCCAGGCGCTCCCGTTTGACCTCGGCGACCCACTGGCCAAGGAGGCACTGCAGAGCGGAGAGCTGAGCTTCCTCAAGCCCGACACGGTCTCGGAAGCGAACACGGGCCGCTATCTGATCGTCGCGCCTTGCCAAGTGAGCGACGGGTGCATCCTCGGCTGGCTCACCGTGTCCCATCTGCGGTTCGCCAATTTTCACCACGAAACCTTCCGCATGCTGAGGGTGTTTCTCGGTTATTTCGCGGACAGCCTGCACGCGATGGCCTTGGCGCAACCTATCTTGAAAGCCTATCCGGAGTGCCCGGTGCCCTTTGCCCAAGAATTGCCGAAACTCATTCGCCTCCGTCAGCAACTGGGGATTCACAGCCACCTGGTGGTCTTTTCCTGCGCGCCCCATCAGCACCAGCTGGACATCGTTCAGGACATTGCCAAGGTGACGCGGGCCGTCGATCTGCCCTGGCAGATCGCCCGGGGCGACCTGCTCCTGGTCGCCATTCTCCTTCCGTTTACGGATGCCAAGGGGGTGGAGGGCTATCTGGCCCGTATCCAAAGCCTGCTCAAGGAGCGGTATCACACGAGTTTTCCGGACGCGAACGTCACGCCGCACCTTTCCGAACTCGACAAGGACGAGGCCGTCGCGATGCTCACCAATCTGTTTGCCCGCTGCCATGCGTAGGCGCGTCGCGCTCATCGGGACGGCGTTGCTGGAGGTGCCGGCGGTATCCGCGGCCCTTCCGGTCGACGGAACCAACGCCGGCCTCCTGGCCTTCGCGGTGGTGCACACGGGAATCAGTCTCGCGGCGGCGGTGCTGGGGTGGTGGAGCCTCCCGGCTCACTTGCGCGTCCCGGCGCCCCAGGTCGGCGTCTTCTTGTTTGCGTTCTGTCTCTTCGTGCCGGTACTGGGGCCGGGCCTGCTGGCGGGGCTGGTGGCTTTGGCCGTCTACTTTCGAGGGGTCATGGTGGAAGAGGAAGTCGACCGGTTGGATGCGCTCGACCACTACGCCGAAGAGAAGGAGGAGAAACAAGTCTCCACGGTCAGCGGCGCCGTGGCCCGGCTCACCGCCGCCGGGACGTCATCGAGAGTCCGCGTCGACGCCCTGCTCAAGCTGCAGATCATGGAAAGCTTGGGGACCAATTCGGCCATTCGCAATGCGTTGCAGGATGAAGCCGAAGAGGTGCGGCTCCTCGCCTTCGGCATCCTGGATAATCGGGAGAAGAGCGTGTCCCGGCAGATTCGGGCCGAGCATGAGCACTTGAAGGAGGCCGCCTCTCCGAACCGCCGTCTGTTCCATGCCAGGCAATTGGCGTGGCTCTATGCCGAATTGGCGGACGAGGGGTTGGTGGAGGGAGAGGTGCTTCGCCATGCCTTGTCGCAGATCCGGCACTATGCCGATGAAGTAATTGCCGCGAATCCCGACGAGGCCGGGATGTGGCTGCTCAAGGGACGCGTGTTCGCGAGGACCGGCCAGATTGAGGCGGCCCGTGAGGCGATCACGCATGCCTTGGAGCTGGGGCTTCCCGCCGGCCAGGGCATTCCGGACCTGGCGGAACTCGAATTCGGCCGGCGTCGGTTTGCCGACGTCCGCCGCCTGCTCCTGTCGGCGCCGAGCATCAAGGACTTGCCGGATGTGGAGGCGGTGTATCGCTTTTGGTCGGGCCGCCCGTCGGAGGCGGCCTAATTAACGATGACGACGCCGATGCCGGAACGTCGGGCGGAAGACGCGGACATCGCCCTCCTGTCGGAGGGAACCTATCCCTTCGTCCGAGGCGGGGTCGCCAGTTGGACCGATCAGCTCATCAGAGCCTTTCCGCACTACCGGTTCGCCGTGATTTTTTTGGGAGGGAACCCCAGTCAATACACAGGGCTGCAGTTCGAGCTGCCCGACAACGTCGTGCACCTCGAAACGGTGTATGTGCACGGGCCTCAGAAGAAGCCCCCCATCACGCCGATAAAGGGGGACGGTCCGCTGATGACGTTCATGAAGGAGTTGCACGCCAGTTTCAAGGATCTGGGCCCGAAACTCTTCGGCGAGCGACCGATCGACACGATGTTCCCATGCTTGCTGGAGCGGCACGAGGATCTTCACCGGGAGTTCCTCTACAGCGAAAGCTCATGGGAGTATCTGCGGGAAGAGTATCGCCTAAAGTGCCCGGACACCTCTTTTGTGGATTATTTCTGGACCGTGCGTTCCATGCATCAACCCATCTGGATTCTCGCGTGCCTGGCCGCGCGGTTGATTCCGGCCCGCGTCTATCACAGCATCTCGACCGGCTACGCGGGCTTCCTGGGCGCGCTGCTCCGGCATCGCACGCAACGGCCCTTCATCCTGACCGAACACGGGATCTATACGAAGGAGCGAAAGATCGATCTCTTCAAGGCCCAGTGGGAAGCGCAAAAAGAGTTCGCCACGGATCAGGAGATTGCCGCATCGACCTATCTCCGCGATCTGTGGGTGCGGTTCTTCGAGGTGCTGGGGAAACTGGCCTACGATGCGGCCGATCCGATCCTGTCGATCTACGAAGCGAACCGTCAAGTACAGATGCGGGACGGGGCGGCGGCCGAACGGACCCGCGTGATCCCGAACGGGATCGACATTCGATGGCTGGCGCCGCTCCGGGCTAAGCGTCCGCCGTCGCCCCCGCCGATTCTGTGTCTGTTAGGGCGGGTGGTGCCGATCAAGGACACGAGCACCTTTATTCGCGCGATGCGGACGGTGGTCAATCGCCTGCCGCAGGCGGAAGGCTGGATTGTCGGCACGGTCGACGAGGATCGGGATTATGCCGAGGAATGCCAGAATCTCGTGGAAACCCTGGGGCTGAGCGGGAAGGTGAAGTTCCTGGGGCACCGGAAGATCGACGAGTGTCTGCCCAAGATCGGACTGCTCGTGCTGAGTTCGATCAGCGAGGGCCTGCCGTTGGTCATCCTTGAAGGATTTGCAGCCGGCGTGCCGGCGGTCTCCACCGATGTCGGCGCCTGTCGCCAGCTCATCTATGGAGCAGGAGAAGAGGAGAACGACGTGGGCGCGGCCGGCGACGTCGTAGGGCTGGCCAATCCAACCGCCCTGGCTGAGGCGGCCCTCCGTCTGTTGACGGATCCGACCAAGTGGCGGGAGGCGCAAGCGGTCGCGATCCGGCGCGTGGAGACCTTCTATTCCCAGGATCGGATGATCGCCAGTTACCGACACGTGTATGAGGAGGCCTTGGCCCCATGGCCGGCATCGGCTTTGAGCTCCGCAAAATCCTAAAGCGGGACAGTTACTTCAGTCTCGTCCAGGCGTATCTCTACGCCGGGATCATCAGTTCGGGCCCCTGGCTTCTCTCGATCGCGGGACTCCAGCTGATCGGGATTTTGAGCCTGGCCGTGTCCGCTTCCGAGCAGGCCGTCAACCATTTTCATACGACGGTCACCTATGTCATCGTCGCGAGCATGGTGTTGACCAGCCTCTTGCAGCAATCGTTCACCCGCTATGCCGCCGACCGGCTCTACGAACACAAGGTCGACCAGGTGGTGCCGAATTTCTTCGGAGCCCTGTTCATCGTGACGGTCGTCTCCGGCATCGTCGGTTGCGCGACCCTGTGGTGGTGGTTTGCCGGGCAGACGCTCTTCTACCGGGCGCTCCTGCTCGCGACCTTCGTGCTCTTGGGCGATATCTGGATCGCGACGATCTTCCTGTCCGGAGTCCGGGAATACAAGGCCATCATGGGTATGTTCGCCGTCGGCTACGGCACGTCGGTCATGGCCGCCTTCGCGCTGCGGGACCTGGGATTGGAGGGACTCCTCCTGGGATTTTTGGTCGGGCAGACCATCCTCTTCATGGGGATGGTCGGACTGGCGCTGAAGAATTACCCCAGCCCCCTATTGTTGGAGTGGGATTTCCTCCGCCCGAAGCGGATGTATCCGAGCTTGGTGCTCATCGGGTTCTTCTATAACGTCGGGATTTGGGCGGACAAGCTCATTTTCTGGTATCACCCTGAAACGAGCCAGGCCGCTATCGGCCCGATCCGGGGCTCGTTGATCTACGACGTGCCGATCACCGTGGCGTGGCTCACGATCATTCCGGGCATGGCGGTGTTTCTCGTTCGGGTCGAAACGGACTTCGTCGAGCGCTGCCAGGCTTTCTATGACGGCATCGTCAAGGGGGCGCCCTTGGCCTGGATCGAGAACAAAAAGCGGGAGATGGTGAAAGGCGTGCGCCATGCCTTGATCGAGATCATCCAAGTGCAGGGGATCGCGGTGTTGACCACCTTCGCGGCCGGGTCCTGGATGCTGAGCCGGCTCGCGGTCTCGGACCTCTATTCCCCCCTGCTGTATATCGATGTCGTGGCGGCGGCGCTGCAAGTGTTGTTTCTGGGCATCATGACGGTCTTTTTCTATCTCGATAAGCGGCGAATTCTCTTGCTGCTGACCGGCCTCTTCGGAGTCGCGAACGTGGTGGGGACTCTGGTGAGCATCCGATTGGGGCTGTTCTACTACGGCTATGGACTGGCCCTGTCTCTCCTGCTCGGCGTCACGGTCGGGCTGTTCCTGCTGGATCGCGCGCTCCGGCGGCTTGAATACGAGACCTTCATGCTCCAGTAACGACGCCCATCGGGGGCGATCCCCGACCCGTCTGCGTCGACCCGGCCTTTTCTTTCCGAGGTCGTCCATTCCGTCGACCGTTGCGGCTGGTTGGACCGCTTCCGAGAGCGCCCGTCGTCGCTCCCCGCCGGGATCTCAAGCGTCCTCCGCTTCCGTCCGAGAAAGAGAGTCTGGAGAGGAGGACGCCATGCGCATTCGATTGATGTTCGCTGTGTTGCTTGGCTGTATGACCCTGATGCCGTTCAGCGGATGGGCGGGCAAGCCGGCCGACAAACATGATTGCCGCGCCCAGAAGGGCGGGCGCTATGTGTGCGAGCGCGGACCGCTGGCCGGAAAGACCTTCGCCTCGCGGAAGGCCATGATGGAAGCGGTCAGCGCCGGTGCGTCATCCGACATGGGCCAGACCGTCTCGGACAAGCCGTCGGGCGGAAAGTCCGGCAAGGGCAAGTCCCACAAGAAGCATTAGACGGCGAATCGGTTCTCAGCATATCGGGCTCGCGGGCAACCCCCGCGGGCCCCCGATTCCCTCCTTTCGCGCTCTCCAATCTTCACGCTCGATCCCGCAGAGTCTTTGCAGTATCATACGTCGGCTTGCAGGGGAACGACGTCATGATCAAGGAGCGGATCGAGGAAGTCACGCGCGCCAATCAGGCGTTCTACGAAGCCTTCGAGAGCCTCGACGTGGCCCGCATGGACCGCATCTGGGCCAATCAGGAGTATGTGACCTGCATTCATCCCGGCTGGACCCTGCGGGTCGGATGGCCGGCGGTGCGGGACTCGTGGGTGTTGATTTTTAACAACACCTTCTCCATGAAGTTCGAGCTGTCGGAGATCCAAGTGCAGGTCGCCGGGGACCTGGCGTGGGTGATTTGTACGGAACATCTTACCGCCCGGCAGTCCTCGGACGAAGGGCTCCATAGTCAGGTTCTGGCCACAAATCTCTTTGAGCGGATCAACGGAGAGTGGAAAATTATCCATCACCACGGGTCGCCCATCATGGGATGACTCAGAGACGTGACGCGTGAGGGGTGAAACGTGAGGCGTCAGGCGTAAGGAGATGGGAGGGTAGGTTTCGGGGACGAGAAGGTTCGGGACCCTGTCAGATCAGACCCGAACCCGAAACTCGTCACTCGAAACTCCGCGAACCTATTCCATCGTGACCGTCTTGGCCCATTCGGCGACGACGGGATCGCGCTCTTCCATCGTCATGCCGGCGTATTTGTGGAACATGGCGGGGCCGCGCCGTCGGCGCCACGTGAGGAAGTGGAGAAAGTGGTCTTTGCAAACGCCACCGGTCCCGGCCGGGGCATAGCCCTTTGCAGTGCAGTTCGCAACGACACAGGCCTGCGTACTCATGGACCCGACTCCTTTACTCGATCGTGATGCCTCATGTGCGTGCAGGCAGTATGAGCCAGCGGGGCGCGGATTTCAAGATCGAGCCTGTGGCCGCGGATGGGCTTCTTCCTTGGTTTCCGTGGGCTTGGGCATCCTGCTCTTCATGCTGGGCATTGGGTGCGCTGATCGCGCGCCGGCGACGGGCGCGGCTGCCTCACCGGCTGAAAAGGGCCTCGGCGCGCCTTCCCGACAGGCCTTTCTCCACGGCTACGCCATCGGAGATGTGACCAGCACGTCGGCACTCCTGTGGTTTCAAGGGACGGAGGCTGGCCCGGTTCAGGTGGAATGGCGAGCGGAAGGTGTTCCTGACACAAAGGCCTGGCACAGTCTTTCGGTCACGCTGAGTAAGGATCGCGATCTGACAGCCACGGTCCTGCTCGGCGGACTTGAGCCGGGGACGAAGTACCGGTTTCGCGTGGTGCCCGCTGTCACGCCCGGCCAAGCGGTCTCCAAACGCCTCGCGGGGGAAGGATTGGAAGGGCACGTGACGACCGCTCCTCCGTCGACTCGGTCCCAGCCGGTGACCCTCGTCTGGAGCGCGGACCTGGGAGGCCAGCAACGATGTCGCCGGGATGCGCCCGGCTACCCCATCTTCGAAACCATGCGCCGATCCGGGCCGGCCGTTGCGTTGCTGCTGGGCGATACAATCTATGGCGACGATCGCTGCCCCTCGCCTCCCAACATGCCCGGCGCCGATTTTGTCGCGACCTCGCTGGAAACGTTTCGGGACCGGCATCGCTATCAGCGGGGGGCGACCGATCTGGTGCGATTCCTGCGGGAGGTGCCGGTCGTCGTGACATGGGACGATCATGAGGTCCGCAATAACTTTTCCGGCGCCCACGAACCGTTGATGGCCGTCGGGCGACAAGCCTTTCTCGAATATTGGCCGATTCAAGGTCTTCCCGACGATCCGTTCCGGATGCACCGCGTCCTCCGCTGGGGGAAGGACGTCGAGCTCTTCGTCTTGGACACCCGACAATACCGAAGTTACAACGGCGAGCCCGACGGCCCCGGCAAGAGCATGCTGGGCATGGCCCAGCGCGAGTGGCTGCTGGATGGGCTGACCCGATCGACGGCGACCTGGAAGCTGATCGTGAGCAGCGTGCCGGTCTCGATTCCCAAACCGGGGTCCAAGCTGGTTCCGGGCATCGATAGTTGGGCCAAGGGGGAAGAGGGGACCGGCTTTGCCAATGAGCTGGGACGCATCGTGAGCGTCATCATGGACCAGCCGATCAGGAACGTCGTCTGGCTGACCGCGGACGTCCACTTTCCACAGATCAATGCCTACGATCCCGATGCCGACGGCACCGCCGATTTTCATGAATTTGTGGCCGGGCCCCTCTCGGCGAATCCAGGCCGACTCGCCGCCCTGGACCAGACCTTCCATCCCACGACGCTTTATACCGACACGGGCTTTTACAATTTCGGCAGGCTCACGATCAACGGAGAAGACCTCCGCGTCGAGATCGTCGACGACACCGGGGCCGTCCGCTATGCGCAGACCTTCAAAGCCCGCCAGCCGTCAAGGCCCTAGCGCCCCAGCCCCTTGCATTCGCCGACCGGCGTCGGTTACCGTAGCCCTTCCTTGCGAGGGTGGCTATTTGCACGTCGATCCTGATCGGTGAAGAAAGGAATGAAGTCCTATGGCTCAGTTGATGACATCTGACGAAGTCTACAAGCGGATCGAAGCGGCGGCGGTGGCGGCTACCAGCCCGGACGAGCGAGCGTTGCAGATCGATTACAATGCCCTAAAGGAGAACGTGAAGCAGGCATTGGGCGACCGAAAAATCGCGCACATCCACGTGAACCGTTTCCTGCCGGAAGGCTATGAGGAGCAGGGACGATTGAATGTGCTGGCCCTGACGGCGGGACAGGTGCTGTTCGACATCGTGGTCGGCGATTCGTACTTCCGCTACGACGTGGTGTCGGTGGGCTCGCTCGACAAGGTTCAGCTCATCGATGCCGTATGGGAAAACCGCGAGAAGCGCCGGGAGGAGCCGTTTCTCAGCCTCCGTCTCATGCACGGGGAAGAGGCGCACATCCTGCTGGCCCTGGATGCTGAGGAACGTCGAAGCCTCCAGGCCTTTACCCAAGCCGTTTCCGCAGGCCGGAACCCAGAGCGGAGCGGAGCCGGCCACCCGTAACGCTTTCCCCTACAGTCGAGGCCCCTTTTGGCCGAGAACCTTGTCAGGTCCCCATCTCCGGAGTAGAGTGGACATAAACCTGGTGACGCCGGTCGGCGCGGGCGTCACGGGCGTATCCGATGACTCGGCGAAACTCCCCACACGTCCACCTCCTGTTCATCTGGCTCGCCCTCGCCCTGACGGCTATGGCGGCGGGGGACGTCGTGGAAGATCTGATCGTGGAAGCGGCGGAGGTCGAGTCCCGCGCATCCACAAGCCTGCCGGAGGTCGAAAATCCCGTCGAAAACACTCTCGTTCCGAGCCAGAAACCCGATCATGGTAGTCCTGCGCGCCACCATGCCGGTTCCTCAAACCCGGCGGTCGTTACGGTTGCTGCCGGTGGCCCCCTTGTTGGATCACCGGCGATCGGCCGCGCCGATCGACCGCCTCCCTATCTGTTGATCCCCCATCCTCAGCCGTCGCTTCTTCCCTTGCGCTTGTGATCCCGGCCGGCCTCGCGCGGGGTTTGCCTCCGCGCGCCGACTGCCTGGTGTCTCATACAAGGAGGAAGCGTCATGGTTCGATATTCAGATACCTATTCCCGCATGGGGGTCGCCCTGCTCGCCGTCAGCCTGTGGGGCGCCACCTGCGCCGGCTCCGAGGCCGCGGTTCAGCCGGCGGTGCCGGACGAGGATCGCCCCGCCGTGGCGGTCCTGCCCTTTGCTCTTGAGGTGAAACTCAGCAAGTTGTCGTCAATCCAGACCGTTCCCGAGGGGCTCACGCCGGAACGGGAGGCTGAGCTGATTGCAAAGGCTACGATCGAGATTCCCTCTCAAGCCCGCCGATTCGTGCACGACGAATTGAGCAAGACGCAACAGTTCACCGTGCTGCCGCTGGAGCAAGTCGACCAGGCGATCGCGGACGTGGAGGTGGACCCGGAGAAGCCGATTCCGCCGGCCCAGGCGGCGGTGCTCCGGGAACGGCTGGGCGCGGATATCGTGATCGGCGGAACCGTCCAGGACTATGGCAAGGTGCGGTGGCAGTGGTTGGCCGCCGGCATGGCGGGCGACATGACATGGGAAAGTCTCGTGATCGGGGCCGCCACGGCCTGGAATCCGGCCATCATCCTGGGCAACATCGGCTTCGAGCTGCTGACGAGCACGCCGGTCTGGTTCGGCGGGGGCTATCTCTTCGGGGTGGCGTTCAGTCCCGTGCGGGTTGACGCCTGGGCGGTGGAGACGCAGCGCGGCACCCGGGTGTGGGACGACGAAGCCACTGCGGTGTACGTGTGGCGCCGGCTCAAAACGGTGCCGGAGGAGGATCGGAAGAAGAAGGAGGTCGCGCTCCGCCTGAATCTTCAGAAGGCCGCGGAAGACCTCACGGAGTCCTTGCTCGATGAGGAATTGACCAAGCAGTCCCTTCGGTCAAGTCTCCTTGAGCCGCAAGACGTGGTGGCGTTTTAGCGAGGAGGGGAAAAGGTTTTCAGTTTACGGTTCTCAGTCTTCAGTTCAGAAAACTGAGAACTGATAACCCTGCGCCTTGGTTACGCTTTCGAAAACGGCAGCGCGGAAACGGTGGCGGGAAGTCGTTGGCCGTCGAGGTCGATGGTTAGGGCTGTGCCGGCCGTCGAAAAATCACGGAGCGGGAACCCCAAGGCGATCGGGCCCAGTCGAGGGGATTGCACGGCGCTGGAGACCCAGCCGACTTCCCGATTCTGGCTGAAGAGTTTCGCGCCTCGTGCCGGGACGACGGAACCGTGAATGCGAAGTCCGACCATCCGCCGGCGAACCGTGCCGTAGGTGTCCATTCTCGCCACGACTTCTTGCCCGGGATAGCAGCCCTTTGACAGGCTGAACGCCTTTCCTTCCAGATTCGCTTCCGGCGGCACGATCTCCTCCGTGATCTCCGCGCCGGCTTTCGGCAATCCGGCTTCGATGCGAAGGCTCTCATGGGCTCTGGTACCGAAGACCCTGAGGCCAAACGGTTGTCCGGCTTGCCAGAGCCGATCCCACAGGGCGCCCACCTGCTCGGCCGGGGCCAGGATCTCCACGTCGATCTCTCCCGTTTCCTCCGTGCGGAGCACCAATAGAGAAATGCCCTCCAAGCTGTGCGAAAGACAACTCGGGAGCGAGAGAGGCGTCGCGTCCGCACCGAGCGCCGATTTCACGACCTCCGTAGCTTTGGGGCCGCTCACGAGGAGGAGGCCCCAGGATTCGCGAAGCGACTCCATCTTCGCCTTGGTGCCATAGAGCAGAAATTTCCGAAGGGTCTGCTGAGTCGTGTCGCCAAGCTCACCCACATCTTCGATCAGCAGCGAATCGGCCAGGGCATAGACACGGAAGTAGGTCAGCATCTTCCCCTTGTGGGTCAGGAGGCTGGAGTAAATCCCCCGTCCGTCTGAAAGGGGAAGAATGTCATTGCTGATAATGCTCTGTAGCCACTTCGTGCGATCGTCCCCTGTAACCTTGAGCCGACCGCGGTGCGACAGGTCGATGAGGCCGGCGGCCGTGCGCACCGCGGCGTGTTCCGCGGCCGGATCGCCGTAGTCGGACGGCATGCTCCACCCGGTGATCTCGGCGAAGGAGGCCCCCAATTTTTGATGCCGTTCATGCAGGGAAGAGGTTTTCATCGCGCGCCCAAGAGCTCCTCGACCAAGTCTTTGGTTCTCGCGGAAAATTCGTTGCGCGACACGATCTTCGTCACGCCCAGTTCCTTGGCCCGACGCCAGGTCTCGGCTTCTTCGTGGTTCGCGAAGGCCAGCACGGGAAGCGGTCGAGTCGGCGAGCTTTCACGGACCTGGCTCAAGGCTTGGAACGGATCGAGCCGCTCTTCATTCATGTTCAAAATGAGGGCGCAGGGATTGAGACTCGCGGCCTTGGATTGAATCTCTTCCTGGGCGCGGATTCGCTCCAAGTGAAAGCCGGCGGGCAACAAGGCATCCCGGACCTTCGTGTAGAAGAAGATATCGCTGACGGCGACGAGAACGGTCTTATTCATGAAAGTACAAATTATCCATGTGGTGATTTGGTGAAAGTATTTTGGTTCCGGAGAATCACCAAATCGTCCATCGCGAAATGATGAAATTTCTTCAGTTCAGCATCCCCATCAGGCGACCCAAGGCGCGTTTGGCCAGGGCATAGTTCGGATTCAGCGTGAGGGCGCGCTTGTACGATTCGATGGCCTGATCCCACTGGCCTTTGCGTTCGTAGACGCGGCCCACGTTCAAGTGCGGGAAGGCCGGGCTCTCGTAGCGGCGGGCCTGCATGGCCTTCTCGAACCAGGGGATGGCGTCGTCGAACTGGCCCTTCTCGATGAGATAGGCGCCGATATCGTTGTAGGGATTGCCGAAGTCGGGATCGACGCGGATCGCGCGATGACATTCTTCAATGGCTTCATCGAGACGGCCCATGAAGCTGTAGGTCCACCCGAGAAACGTATACGCCTCGGCGGTGGGATGGCGATCGATGGATTTCTTATAGAGTGTGACCGCCTCTTCCAGATCGCCCTTCATCTGCTTTTCGTAGGCTTTTTGGAACAAGGCCCAAGCCTCTCGCTTGTCTTCTTCGCGGCCTTCTCCCTGGACCAGAAAATCTTGAACATCCATGTGGCGGCTTCTGAAAAATCCATCCAGCTTGGTCTCGGTCGCTCCCTCGACTCAACGTACTGGAAATGTACGCCTCGTCGACTTCGCTCCCTGCGGCCTTGCTGGAGGCCTTTTTGAGAAGCCGCAGGGGGTAGAGGGTTCGGCTATTCGTTCTTGAGTTTTTTCTTGATCAGCTGCGCGCCGTAGCGTCCTGAGAGCAACATGGAGCCGAAGGCCGGTCCCATACGGGGCGTGCCATGCACGGCGGCGACGGCCAATCCTACCACAAAGCAGTGTGGGTACACTTCGCCGGTGCGGTCCATGACCTCCTGCTCGGAACGGGACACCCACATGGCGCCGTTGCCGGGAACGGGTTTGGCCAAGTTGCGGCGGTGGAGCAGGTTGACCACGGCGGCATCATGCCCGGTGGCGTCCACCACGATCTTGCTTTCAAGCGCGATCGGGTCGACATGGATCACGTCGTGTCCGGCCATCTCGGCCGTCGTGTTGTTCACCACCACGCCTTCAAGAATGCCGTCCGATCGAAGAATCAGGTCCACCACGCGGGTAAGATTCATGACCTTGGCTCCGGCCTTGTACGCGGCGGCGATCAGGGCGCCGGTGGCGTGGGGCGGATCGACCATGTACATGCCCCCGCAGTCTTTCACCTGTGCGCAGGGCACGCCGATTTCTTCGAGAATCTCATGGGCCGGCGCGCAAATCGTGGCTTTATTCATCAGATAGCCGCCTGACCAGAATCCCCCGCCGAGCGCGAGCGACTGCTCGATGAGGAGCGTGCGGAATCCCATCGACGCGAGATCATGGGCGCAGATGAGGCCGGACGGGCCGGCGCCCACGATGATCACGTCGCTTTCAATAAGCTGATCGAATTCTTTGTAGTAGGCCCGCGCGATCTGCCGCGTGATGTCGCGTTCGCGTAGTGGGGCCGGTTTGGGGATCTTCATGGCATTGCCTCGTCGGTTAGCGATAGAGTTCGGAGCCGGTCTGGGTGAATTCCTTCGCTTTTTCTTTTAGCCCCGTGATCAGGGCTTGCTGCTCGTCCAGCTGCTTCTGCGCCGCGTAGTCGCGGACATCCTGCGTGATCTTCATCGAGCAGAAGTGCGGCCCGCACATCGAGCAAAAGTGCGCCACTTTCGCGGCCTGGTCCGGGAGCGTGGCGTCGTGCAGCGTGATGGCGGTCTCGGGGTCGAGCGAGAGGTGAAACTGATCCTCCCAGCGAAATTCGAACCGGGCCTTGGACAGCGCGTTGT
>FKKE01001496.1_pt2 | contig 26523 bp, 26 predicted proteins | sample 1106331 | NCBI WGS metagenome assembly FKKE01 (sample SAMEA3931202, study PRJEB13176) | freshwater metagenome | biome: Drinking water system; feature: drinking water; material: freshwater | place: China | collected 2013-02-06
GTGCATCCCGCGGCGAGCGCCGGCGCGATCTTCATGGCGGCCAGCGGCTGAGGATAGTTCCACGGCGTGATCGCTGCGACGACACCGATCGGCTCACGCCGGACGACGGTGCGTCCACCGAACGCACTCGGACGCACGTCCTCGGTGTCGGAGGTGCGGATCAGGTTCGCGTAGTACGACAGCATCGCCGCGGGACCGTATCCGTTGACCGACTTCGACAATGCAATCGGCATACCGTTCTCGCGACTGACCAGCTGTGCCGTGTCACGGGCACGTGTTGTCAGTGCGGCGGCGAAACGGTCGAGGACATCGGCCCGCTCGCGCGGCCCCATCGACCGCCATGGTCCCGCCAGCGCCGAGCGCGCGGCGGCGACCGCACGATCGATGTCGGCCGGGCCGGCCAGCGCGCTTCGGCCCAGCGGCTTCTCGGTGGCCGCCTCGATGACGTCGTACCCGGTGCCCGACTCCGCCGGTGTCCACTGTCCACCGATGAACAGATCGTTTCGCTCGAACATGTCTTCTCCCTGCCCTTGTGGTGTCGGGGTCCTGGTGGTCGTGGCTAGACGGTCCCGACGTGGCCGAACAGCACCGAGCTCACCAGTGGAGCCATCGGACCACCGATGAACAGCGAGGTCCGTGCGTCGGCAACCTGGTTGGTGGATGTACCCCGGATCTGACGGACGGCTTCGACCGCAAGGTTCAACCCGTTGATGAACGAGTCGGCCAGGTTGCCGCCGCTGGTGTTCACCGGCAACTTCCCATGGGGCGCGGTCAGATTGTCGACCGTCATCACCGTCCCCGCCGCCTCGCCGGGCGGGCACAACCGGTGATCGATCAGCGCGGCGACCGCCGGGCCGCTGAAGTTCTCGTACACCTGCACCACGTCGACGTCATCCGGACCCAACCCGGCTGACGCCCAGAGACGTTCGGCGACACCGGGTTTTCCGTTGTTCGCCGGGCCGAACCCGGCCGTCGAGTACTGCGGGTCGTTGTCGACCCGCTCGCAGAAGCCGCCGGGTGCGCCCTGCGCGCCCGCCAGCACGAACGCCGGGTCTCGACGGAGATCGCGTGCACGATCGGCACCGACGAGGACCAGCGCGACGGCGCCGTCGCTCTCGCGGGAGCAGTCGTAGAGATGGAACGGCTCGGCGATCAACCGGGAGGACTCGTAGGTCTCCTCGTCGAGCGGCTTGCCGTGTCCCTGCGCGGTCGGGTTCTGCTGCGCGTGCTGATATGCGGCGAGAACCAGCGAACGCATCGCCGAGCGGGGCACGCCGTCGTGTTCCAACATGCGCTGTGTTCGCATCGCACAGATCTGCGCGGGCGACCCCACGCCGTGCGCAAGGAAGTGAGATCCGTAGTGATACTTGGCATATCCGAGTCGGCCGGTGCCAGCCTGGGACATCGCCCGGTACACGACGACGCACTGCGCCTGGCCCGACGCGATGGCAACGGCTGCATTGGTGATCGCGGCCGCCACGCTCCCGCCGCCGCCACCCCACATCATGTTCGACCAGCGCAACTCGTCGATCATCAGGGCCGCACCGAGAATCGGCCCGTCGTTGGAACCGCCTGCATACGAGACGAATCCGTCGACCTCGCGAGGCGAGACGCCGGCGTCGGAGCAGGCATCGAGAATGGCCCGGATCGTCATCTGCTGCTCGGTGAACGGCGACTGACCGCGCTTGTAGTGCATCTCGGAGACGCCGACCACAGCGGCTTCACCACGAATTCCGTTGCTCATCTGCGACTTCCCTCGGTCGACTCGGCCCGTTGCCACCGGAGGAGCGGCCACGGTTCACCGCTCCGCCCCTCGAAGACGCCGACGACGCGATCGCCGATGCGCGGGGTCTGCTCAGGATCGTCGGTCAGCAGGCCCAGCACGCGCCGATCACCGGCGTCGTGCAGTTCGACGAGCACGCTGACATACGGCAGCCGGTCGGTCAGCTCCTTGATGTAGGGGTACCAACTCCGGCTCCAGCTGTAGACGGTGCCGACGGGTTCGACTGCCTCCCAGTTCAAGTCGAAGGAGTAGCAGTTGCCGCACACCGACTGAGGGCTCCAGATCCAGGTTGCGCAGTCCCGGCAGCGCTGCAGCCGCAACTCGCCCTCGGCCAGCCCGTCCCAATACGGCTGGTCCAGACCGTCGGCGGAGGGACCCCAGGGAACGTCGACGGCGGTCATCGCACCGACTCGGGCGAGAAGTTCTCCAGGGCGCCCGCGAACCAGTCGCCGTCCCGGAGCTCCCAGATGGAGCGCAGCCCGATCTCGCGCCCCTCAGTGGTGTAGACGGTCTCCCCGACCATGCGATCGCCGTCGGCACGGACACCGACGATCCGATGCGCGTCCACCGCGCCGCGCGGGACGTCGACGCCGTCGAAGACCGCCGGGATGTTGTCCTGGATCATCTCGGCGACCGCGGCTTTCATGTTCCCGTCGACCACATGCCCGACGTGCCGCTCGTAGCGCGCCCGGAAGTCATCCAGTTCGCTCATCGTTGTCTCTCCTCACCGCCGGGGCCACGCCCGGAGTCATGATCATAAACCTTACGGCTTTAGTTATATCGCGTCAATCGAGATTCGCGGAGCCGTCCGCGGCGACGCGCAGTTTTCGGCCCTCGGCCTCGGTGGACGCGAGTTCGTCGAGGTCAGCACTGTCGGCGACCACGGCAAGCGTGCGGCCGCCGCCGGGAACGCGACCGGCCACAAAGGCTCGCTCTGGGGCCCCGGAGCGGTCGTAGGTGACGGTCCAGGTCTCCAGCTCGGCGACACCCTCGTGGGCTTCGACCACCTCGACCGTCGGCTCGGCGTCTGACCAGGCCCGCTGCACCTTGCCGGTGACGTCCTCCCGGCGGAAGCCCGCGGTGGGCGGCTCGGTCGAGTACACGCCGAAAGCGTGTTTCGTCAGGTATCCGCTGTTCGCGGTCACCAGGCCGAAGGTGCCGGGCGCCCGACGTAACCGGGTGGCGACCGTGGCGATGGCGTGCGTGCTGTAGTTGTTCCACGGTCCGCCTGCGAAGGTGAGTCCGCCGGTACAGGTGAGCGGGCGACCGGGATCGTCGATGGCAATCCCGAGCTCGCGAGCAGCGACCTGCACGGCGGAGGGGAAGCACGAGTAGATGTCGAGATGCTCGATGTCGTCGATCCCGACGCCGGCGAGTTCGAGCGCTCGGGCCGCGCCGATCCGGATGGGCACCGATCCGTCCAGGGCGGGACGCGCCGCGACCGCGTCGGTGTCCCGGGATTCGGTTCCACTGTGCGGGAACACCCACGACGAGTCGGGAACGCCCAGGCGTTGCGCGGTCTCGACCGAGCACATCAGCAGAGCCGCGCCCTGATCGACCATGTTGTTGGAGTTCAGCAACTTCGGATACGGGGATGCGATCATGCGGTTGGCGTCGGTCGGGGTCGTGATCTCCGCCGGCGAATACTCGCGCCGGGTCCAGGCATACGGGTTGCCTGCGGCGACCTCGCTGAACGACGACCACAGCCGACCCAGGACCTTCTCGTGGTCGGCGATGCTCCGGCCCGCACCGATGCGTAGTGCCTGCTCGAACAGCGGATAGACGAAGGACGGCCGATCGAGGCCGATCCGCCGCTCACTGTCGGCTTCCATCGGAACGNNTCGGCGCCGACGGGATCGCGTCGTCCTGCCGCGTCCAGTCCGGCCGCTCACCTTGGGCGCGGAGTTTCATCCGCGTGCGCCAGGCCTCCGCACCGCCGACGAGGATCACGTCCGCGCGGCCCGCCGCGATGTCCTCGGCCGCGCCGTTGACCAGCACCTGCGGGGTGCTGCCGCCGTTTCCGGTGTAACCGGTGTGCTTCGGATGCGCTCCGATCCGGTCGGCCACCAACGCGCCGGGATCGCGGTAGCGCCACGAGAGCAGGCCGACCACCCGGATGGAGTCGATCAGTTCGAGGAGGTGCGGCGCCCCCGCTTCGGCCGCCGCCTCGCGCGCCGCGCCGACGATGAGATCTACCGGTTCGACGCCGCCATCACGGGCGGCGATCTGCCCACCACCGACGAGGACGGGCGTGCGGGGATCGAGGGTCATGAGTGGCCTGCCTCCAGTCGTCCAGACGGCCGGCGACCGTCGCTCAAATCTAACTCCGATAGGTAACCGGCCGCAATCCGCCCCTCGAGGATTGCGGCCGGCCCGCGTCAGACCCGCGGAAGAACTTCCGTGGGCGCGTCCTGCCACGCCCGGTCGTCTCGCCGGCGGTCGGCGACATCGGCGGCGTGCGCGCGGTTCTCACCGCGGATCCGGTCCTCTTGTTCCTGGCTGCGGCGGATCGCCTCCTGGGCGTTCTGGGGCAGGTCGGGCAGCATCGCGTGCACACGCTCGCGGTGCCGGGCGATCGCCTTGCGTTCGGGCATACCGGGATTGGGCTGCACCTGCGGAATGATCTCGGTGAAGTCCTCCTTGGTACCACCACCGGAGATACCCGCAGCCGCCATCGCCGCCTCCTGGGCGACGAGGGCCTCGTCCTTCTCCTCGGACATACCGATCGGACCGAACCGATCACCGGAGAGGAACTGCTTGACCACCGGCTGCTCCCAGGTCAGCAACTGCTCCCGCGGGCCGAACATGACGAGTTCCTTGCGGAACAACATGCCGATGTTGTCCGGGATCGTCCGCGCGATGTTGATGTTGTGCGTCACGATCAGGATCGTCGCGTCGATCTGCGCGTTGATGTCGATCAACAACTGCGAGATATAGGCGGTACGCACCGGATCCAGACCCGAGTCCGGCTCATCACACAGAATGATCTGCGGGTCCAGCACCAGCGCCCGGGCCAGGCCGGCACGCTTGCGCATACCACCGGAGATCTCACCCGGGAGCTTGTCCTCGGCACCGGTCAGACCGACCAGGTCGATCTTCTCCATCACGATGTCGCGGACCTCGTTCTCCTTCTTCTTCGTGTGCTCACGAAGCGGGAACGCGATGTTGTCGAACAAACTCATCGAACCGAACAGGGCGCCGTCCTGGAACAACACGCCGAACAGCTTGCGGATCTCGTAGAGCTCCTTGGCCGAACACTGCGTGATGTCGGTCCCGTCGACGATCACCGACCCCTGCTCCGGATGCAGCAGACCGATCAGGGTCTTCAGGAACACCGACTTACCGGTACCCGACGGACCCAGCAGCGCCGAGACCTCCCCCTCCGGCAGGGTCAGCGAGACATCACGCCAGATGTTCTGCGAACCAAACGACTTCGTCAGATTCTCGACACTGACCTCAACACCCATATCGTCCTCCAGCTCTCGTCGTCAGTTGCCCGGAACCGGCGGGGCGGCGGGTGCCGGTTGCTCGGCGGGCGGGTTGCCCGGAATCGCCTGTTCGCCACCGGCAGCACCGCTACCGGCATTGTCGGCATCCAGGTTCGATCCGGTGCTGCTGATCGCGGTGATCAGCCAGTTCTGGCTCTTGTCCATGGTCACCCGGTAGGTGGCGGTGGACTCGATCCCCGAGGGCGCCTGGACATTCTTCGTCTGCACGTTGACGAAAGCGACGACCCGGTAGGTGTTGCCGTCGACCGATTCGACCTTGGCTGCGATCGGCTGCGCGCTCGAGGACCACTGCAGCGGCCGCAGCAGCTGTTCCATCTGGGTCGACGCCCGCCGAAGGCGCTCGGAGAGTTCTGGGGAGGTGCCCTTGGTGAGCAGGGTCCGCCACTCGTCGGGGTTCTCGAAGCTCATGTCGGCCGCACCCGTGGCGTAGTCGAGCGCCACCTTCTCGGCCGCAGCATTGTCGGCCGCGGTCGCCTTCAGCTGATCGACCTCGTCAGCGGAACTCGACCACTGCCAGCCCATGAAGGCCATCGCGCCGACGAGCAGCACGGCAATCACTCCGATCAAAACGGAGCGCAACGACACCGACGTCGCGGTCAGCGCCTTGACCTTGGTGGCTGCGGCCTTCGTCGAATCGGTCTCCTCGGCCGGCGCCGGTGTGGTCGCCTCGGACTCTGCGTGCGCGGTGTCCTCACCGGTGTCGGCTTCGGAATCCGTGTCGGTGGTGATGGTCTTCGTCATCGCCGTTCTCCTGTCGGTGTCTACTGGTCGATCTGTGCTCATCTGTCTGGGCCGGGACGCTTGTCGACGTCCGCTGCGGAATCCCGCTTCGTCGCGCGGGTGTCGGTCACCGTCACCCCCCTGCCGGGATGCGGATCTCCACAGCCCCGGAATCCGTCGCGTTGATCAGGTTGTCCAGTACGCGGCCCACGTCGACGGTCCGCAGGGAGGCCGCGCCGGATCGGGCGGCCGGCAGCAGATTGTCACCGATGATCTTCAGGTCGGCGCCGCTGTCGTCGAGGAACTTCTGCAGGGCCGCGACCAGCGGGGTCGCACCCTGCGTGATGCCGGTGTACATCGGCCCACTCCAGTCGATGGCGTCCTTGACTCCTGATTCCAGCTCGGCGAAGCCGATTCCGAATCCGGCGATGCGCGGCGTCGTCGCGCGCATCAGACCCGGTATCGCTTCCGAGCGCATGAGCAGCGGCTGCATGGTCGCCAGCAGCGTGGTCAGTTCGTCTGCACGCGTGCTGAACTCGGCTGCCAGCAGGCGTCCTGCCTTGTTGAGGTCCTCGATCACCTCGATCCCGTCCGGGAGTCCCAGATCGAGTTCGGCGAACACCCGCTGGACCTTGTCCGGATCGGTTTGCCCGAGCACCTCGGTGACCTGCTCGGAGAGGTCCTTGAAAGTGGCGGCGTTGGAGACGTTCTCGCCGTCGATATAGGCATTGTCGGCGAGGTATGGGCCTCCGGCGGTGGTCGGCATCACCGCGACATAAGCCTCGCCGAGCGCCGAGAGGTTGTCGNNCGACGCGGAAGTTGCTCTCGATCGGGATGTTCTCCGTGTCGGCGTAATTCCAGGTGATCTCGGCACCCCGGGAGGACTGCGAGATCTCGGTGACGTGACCGATCTCGATGCCGCGGAGCAACACTCGGGAGCCGACGAGGATCCCGTTCGTATCCGACACCGTGATGGTCGCATGCCGGGCCGACGGGGAGTTCACGTGCAGTCCCACGCTGAGGATGTACGCGATCGACAATCCCGCGATGGCGAGCATGGCCACCACCGAAACCCTGGTCTTGGTGATCATCTGATCGCTCCCAACATGCGCAGCAGCATCTTTGCGTCGCCGAGCAGTTCTTTCTTGCCGGCCGCCTGAACCGAGGGCGCCTGGACCGAGGCGATGTTGACCGACGGCTTCTGGGCGAACGGGATCAGGGTGTCCTCCAGGAACTTCGCCATCGCGGTTCCGGTTGCGGGGGCCTGGTCCCACATCCCGCGGCCCGCCTCGGCGGCATCGGCCGTCGAGTTCAGCAACGGCACGAGGAACAGCCCACCGGTGAACACCGAACCCACCGACGGCAGCAACGTACTGATGTGGCTCACCAGGGATTTGGACACGGTCCTCCAGTAATGCTCGCCCTGATCGGAGAACACGTGCTCGATCTGAACCTGGCTGTCGGTGAACGACCCCGATACCGCGTTGAGGCTGTTCAGAGTTCGGTCGAGTTGTCCGGTGTTGCGCGACAGGTCGTCGAGGTCCTTGGACACCGTGTTCGCGATCACCCGCACGTCCTTGATGGGCGGCATCGTTCGATTCAGGGTTGCCATCGTGTCCTGGATCTTCTGGATGCTGCCACCGTTGATGAAGTAGGCCAGGACCGCGATGGTGTCTTCCAGCGGTGGCGGTGACGTCGTTCGATCGCGCGGGATGACGCTGCCGTCCCGCAGCAGTTCACCCCCGCCGCCTCCCGTCGGCGGCTGCAAGGCGAGGTAGGTGTCGCCCAGCGGCGTGTTCTGCCGGATGATCGCCGAGGACTCGGCAGGAACCGGACGGTCGTCGGTGAGCCCCACGAGGACGTCGACACCCTCGTCGGTGGTCTGGGTGGACTGCACCCGGCCGACCTGGAGGCCGTTCATCATGACGTCGGCCCCGTCCGGCAGGTTGAGCACACTCGCGAACTGGAGTGTCACCTGGTAGTCCAGCGGCACACTGCTCTTGACCGAAGGCAGTCGGTTCGGACTCAGCGCCGAGCACCCGGTGAGGCCGACCACGAGCGCGAGCAGCGCGGCCAGACCGAGCGCCGTTCGTCNNNCTGGAGACCTGCCTTCTGCAACAGGATGGACAATGCGTTGACAGGTGCTGCCGCGCCGCCGCCGATGTCGATCTTCGGCGCGACGTACGGCACCGAGAGGGCGCCCGAGGCCGACTCCTGCTGACGCATGGCAGCGGCGACCGACGGTGTCATCGACAGGAGTTGACCCAACTCGGGCGCACGCTGGGCGCCATACGCGATGATGTCTTCCACCGGGCCGTGCAGCAGGGGCCACAGGATGTCCTCGCCGTAGTTCCGTTGGATGTCGTACATGAGCGCGATCGTCCAGCCGATGCCTCGGCAGAACCTGGCCACGTCGTAGAACAGGGTCGTTCCGAGCTGGGTGACCGAGGGCATCTGATTCATGATCGACATGATCTGATCCCAGTTCTTCACGGCGTCGTCGGTCAGTGGCGCCATGTCCCGGATGGACGAACCGATGTCGGCGACGAACTCATCCGGGTTCTGAGCTGCGCGGGCCGCGTTCTCGAACATCTTCGACGCCTGCGGACCGGTTCCGGCGAAAGCCCGGTCGGCTCCGTCGAGAGCCGTCTCGAGGTCGTCGCCACCGTTGTCGGACAACGACTTCAGGAAGTCCGACGCCGACGCGGCGACCTCCGAGATACTCTTCGGCGTGAACGAGTTCTCCACCCCGATACATGTGCCCTCCCTCAGGGCGGGTCCACCTGCATAGTTGCCCACCAGCTCCAGACTCCGGTCGGCGAGGAGGGACTTGGATCTCGTCACGGCCTTGACGTCGGCGGGATAGGTGCGTCCGGGGTCGAGTTCGAACGTGATTCGTACATGATCGCCCCGGCTTTCGATCCGGTCGATCTTCCCGACGCGAATTCCCATCTGCGTGACCGGGTTTCCCTCGTACAGGCCGATCGTGTCGGCGACGTCGACGCAGAATCCGTCACCGCCGGGCGCGCCGTCGTCGACGCCGGTCGCAGCCGCCGAGGTCAACCCGACCGTGGTGATCACCCCGAGCAACACCACAACCGTTCCCAGCGAAATCGCAAGTCGTCGTCTCGACGACCCCACTCGCGCTGTCATCAGCAGTTCCTTCCGGGAATGGGGATGCACACGTCTTCGGTCCAGAGGGTGCCGCCACCCACCTCGCGCATGCCTTCGGGTGTGATCCACTGAGCCAGCTTCTTTCGCGTGGCGACCAGTCCGTCGATGGCCGGCCCGAGCTGCTGCTGCAGGCGGATGATCGTGTCCTTCATCTGATTCACGTGACTCGAGACCAGTTCGCTGTGGTTGAGGTAGAACCGCATGAATGGAGCCAGTTTCATGAGGACGTTGGCGAACAGCTTGTAGGCGTAGTTGAAGCCTGCGGAGTTGACGTGATACGTGCTCACGACGACGTCGATCTTTCGGATCAGCTCGAAGACGAACTCGCGGTTCCCGTTGAATGTCTGCAGGTATTCCGAGGCCAGTGAGGCGATCTGGTGAACCTGGCCGCGTTGTTTGTCGAAGGTTGCGGTCACCGATTCGAGCCCGTTCACGATCGATCGGAGCGAGGTGTCGTTTGTATCGAGTGCGCGGGCAACCTGATCGATGTTCGAGTTGACCTCACGGGTGTCGACCGTGTCGGTTGTGCTGGGCACGGCCTGGATCACGTCGCCGATCGAGTACGGAACGGTCACTCTGCCGGCGGGGATGGGAGAAGTGAGTTCCTCGCTGCCGAGTGGAATCATGGTGATCGCGTATCCGCCCACCGGGGTGAGCATCCGGACCTCCATCTTCGTCTGATCTCCGACGAACGTCTCCTCGTCGATCCGCGCCGTGACCTTCACCCGGTCTGGTTGCAACGCGACCGCCGACACCTTGCCGATGCTGATTCCGGCGACGCGCACGTCCTGCCCGGTCTCGATCGCCGACGCATCGGTGACCTCGAAGGTGATCGTCTTCTGACCGGGCGGTCGCAGATAGATGATGGCGAGAGTGCCGAGAAGAGCCGCCACCACGACCAGCACGATCACGCCGATCACCCCGTCATGGGAGGTGAACCTGCGTATCCCCTTCTGGTTCATCGATTGCACAGGACCACCTCGCTACCGGTCATCAGGATTCGCACGTCGGACGGGATGTGGGCGCGCCCTTTCGCGCACTGCTTGCTGAATGAGGCGTGCGTGTCGATGCCGCGGAGACCAGCGAGCGCGTTGGGCATCAACTGGAACGACTTCAACGCCTCCTGCATGGACGAGAACGTGGTCTTGAGGAACACGTCGACATCGAATTCCTCGTTCACACCGAGCGCGACCAGAAGCCGCTCGATCGGCTCGAACAGTGCCGGCCCGGCGCTCGCCGTCACCGCGAACTCGTCCAGAACGGTCATGGCGTTGCTGATCGGCAGATCGACCGCTTCCAGAAAACCCATGACCTGTGGCGACCGACCGCCCATCGTGTCGGCGATGCGGGCCAGATTCGACGTCAGGGTCGAGATGAGTTGCTGCCGATCCTTCGCGAACCTCGCCAGTTTCTGAGTGCTTTCGAGCATCGGCCCCAACCCGGTGCCGTCACCCTGGAGCAGCGCTATTGCGTTCTCGCTGAACTGATTGACCTCGTCGGCGTTCATCGTCGTCAGAACCGGTTGGAGTCCGTTGAACAGTGACGTGATGTCGAACGACGGCACAGTCTGTGCGGTCGTCGCGTGACTCACCATGGTCCCGGGCGTCTGGCCGGGCTGCAGGTCCAGATACCGCACCCCGGTGAGGTTCTGGTACTTGATCGCCAGGGTCGACGTCGACGTCAGCTTCTGGCTGTCGTCCATCGTGAACTCGACCCGCGCATAGGGCGTCCCATCGTCGTTCCGTTCGAGATCGACCGACACGATCTTGCCGATGCGCTTGCCGCGGAAGCGGACATCGCCGTTGCCGTGCAGACCCGACGCATCGGTGAAGTCGGCGCGGTAGGTCACCACACTGGCGTCGACGGGGTTGCGCATGGCGTTCACGACGAGCACGAACAGCATGACCGTCACCGCCGCGACCACCGCGACTTTCGCGCCGGCGACAACTGTACTGCGAGATGCCATGTCAGTTACCCCCCGCACGTGGGCCATCGGTCGTCCGCATGCGTTCCAGCGGCCCCGACACCGCGGGGACGCTGTCGAGCAGAAGGCGCAGCTGCAGCGTCTTGCTCGCGTCGTCACCTGTGAAACTGTTGCGCAACTGCTCGATTGCCTTTCGTGTCGTTGCCATCGACGCGCCACCGCCGATCATCTGCGGCACCGGATCGATCAGATACTTGAATGAGGTGACCAGCGGCGTCAGATCGGTGGCATGCGACGCGAGGAGCGTTCCCGCGGCACCGAACAATCCACCGGACGCCACGGTCAGAGAGCGGTTCATGAGATCGTGGTACGCCTCGTCCACACCTCGTGATCCGTCGGGCATCTTGTTGAAAACGCTCCCGGTGATCGCGTCGAGCGCTTTCATCGCCTCCCGATTGAATCCCGGGAAGGCCTCCGCGAGGTCGTTCATCTCACGCAACAGGGTGCTGGGCATGTGGCGTTGGGTCCGCGCCACCTTGTCGGTGAAGATGATCGCGGTCTCGATCAGCGGCGACAGCCCGTCCGCGTAGCGCATCACCTCGTCGAGGCTGTCGATCATGTCCCGCGTCAGCGTTCCGTCCACGACGATCGAACTCCGCTCGATCATCGTCGACATGGTGAAGTCGGGTGCCGCGGAGCGACGTAGCGTCTGCCCGCTGGCGAGCTGCGCCCCGCCCGGCATCGCGATCAGGTTCACCGCGGTGACGCCGAAGTAGTTCTGCGGCCGGTAGTCGACCTCGAACGAATCGGTGAGGCTGTCCGCGGCCTGCGGGTCGAGCACCACATCGACGTGGACGGCCTCGGGGTCGGTGGAGTCGATGGCGGTCACCTCGCCTACCTCCGCACCACGCAACAGGACTCGGCTCCCGGTATCCACGCCCGGCCCGAGGGCAGGCAACACGAGGTGGAGGTCGGTGCCCTTGGGCGCGGTGGCCCGTGGATAGACCACGGCAAAGACCGTGACCATGACGGCGAGGACCGCGACTGCGATGACGCCGGCGCGGACGAGGGTCCGCGTCTGGCCGCGGGCATCCCCGCGGAGAAAGTCCTGACTGCTGTATGACGACACGTCAACCCCTGAACGGAAGGACCGGATTGAGGCCCCAGATGGCCACGGTCATGAGGAAATTGAGGACAACGATGGCTACCAGGCTGGCCCGGATCGCCCGCCCGGACGCCGCACCGACGCCGGCCGGCCCACCGGATGCGAAATACCCGTAGTAGCAGTGGATGATGGTGATGACCGCACAGAAGATGAGCGCCTTCGCCACCGATGCCATCAAGTCGGGTATCGAGACGAACTGGGCGAAGTAGTGGTCGTAGGTTCCCTCGGGCTGTTCGTGGAACAACTTCACGATCAGCCCGCCTGTCAGGAAGCTGACGACCAGGGCCATCAGATAGCTGGGCAGGACCACCAGCATCCCGCCGATCAACCGGGTCCCCACCACGAACGGGATGGCGCGCAGACCCATGGTCTCGGTGGCGTCGATCTCCTCCGAGATCCGCATCGCACCGATCTCGGCGGTCATCCGGCATCCGGCCTGGGCCGCGAATCCGATACCGGTGATGATCGGCGCGACGACACGAATGTTGCCGAACGAGTTGATGATTCCGGTCAGAGCGCCGAAGCCGAGGAGGTCGAACGCCATGAAGGCCATGATCGCCACCACCGATCCCACGGCGATCCCAAGGAAGAACATCAGGCTCACCACGCCACCGTCGACGATGATCGAGCCACTCCCCCAGGCCATGTCGTTCATGGTCTTCATCGTTTGCTTGCGGTAGTGCCGGATCGTCGTCGGCAGGAGAGCGAACGTCTTGCCGACGAAGACGACGATCTGACCGAAGGTGGCGAACGCGTTGGTGAAGCGATTACTGACCGCGCGGCCGAGCCGGCTCAGACCGTCGGTGCGAGGAACTGCTGTGGTTGTCATCTCGTCACGCCAATCGGGCCGGGAAGAACATGGCCTGCAGCTGACTGACCGCCATGTTCGTCATGAAGATGCAGAGCACGCTCAGGACCACCGACGCGTTGACGGCGTTGGCGACACCCTTCGGGCCGCCTTTGGCCTCCAGACCGCGCAGGCTGGCGATCACCACGACGATGAACGCGAACAGGACCGCCTTCAGGACCGAGAACATCAAGTCCGTGGGAGTCGCGAAGGTGCCGAACGACTGCCAGAAGCTGGCCGGCACAACGTCGTTGACGTTCGCCGAGATCGCCAGCCCGGCTGCGACTCCCGACGCGATGATCATGACGCAGAGCGCCGGTGCGATCGCCAGCATGGCCAGGAAGCGGGGCACGATGAGTCGCTGGACCGGGTTCACGCCGATGACTCGCATCGCCTCGATCTCCTCACGAATCGACCGGGCACCGAGGTCGGAGGCGATCGCCGACGCCGCGGCGCCGCTCATCAGAAGCCCTGCCGCCATCGGGGCGCCCTGGTTGACCACTCCCAAACCGCTGGCGGCGCCGGCGAGTGAGTTCGCGCCGACCTGGTCCATGACACCGCCGACCTGAACCGACACCTCGGCGCCGATGGGCACCGCCATGAGGAGCGCCGGGAGAGCGGTGACCTTGAACAGCTTCCACATCTGATCGATCACCTCGGCACCGGCCAGACGCAGCGAGAGTGCGTCGGTGATCGCGAAGCGGATCATCTCCATCGCGAGGCGAGCCGAACGGCCGATGGTCGCCAGGCTGCGGGTGATGCGATCGATCACGCCGCCGCCCACCGTGCGGAGCGCGTCGATTGACCTCGCTCCTGGACTGCGCTCTCCCAGAGCACTGACGGTCATCGATGATCCTCTCGAATTGTCGCGGAGTTGTTGGCCCGCTTCGGTTCTGCCTGGGTGTGCTGTGGTCGACGTCTGGCAGACGCCGCCCGCCGTCGAGCGCACCAGTGGGCTGGGTACGCGACGTGCCGGCGTTGTGGCCTAAAGCCATTAGATCTAATAATGTGATCCCCGCCACGATGGCACGAATTTGAGGTTAGCAGACATGAGACGTTACTTGTCAAGTGTCAGCAGCTCGAGAAGTTGTGTCCGAGTGAGGGCGGCCGGGCAGACACGCGGGTGGCGCGGGCGCTCGACGGGCACGGTGAGCCGCCGGAGTCGCTCGGGCGCGGTCCGGTGGCAGGAGGGAGGGCTGGCCCGACGGCCGGGTCAGCCCATCAGCCGCCGCAACACCTTTTCCATGGCGCGACCGTAGGGCGGATAGGTCGCCGCGAGGTCCGGACGCGCGGGCTTGCTCAGAACCGCCTTGCGATGACTGAACGTGTCGAACCCGTTCCGCCCGTGATAGTTCCCCATCCCGGAAGCACCCACGCCGCCGAACGGGAGTTCGGGGACGAGAAGCTGATACAACAGATGGTTCACCGTCACCGAACCCGACGATGTCCGCTCGACGACCGTGTCCTCGACCGCCTGGGAACCGGTGAACAAATACAGCGCAAGCGGTTTCGGTCGGGAATTGACGAAGTCGATCGCGGCATCGAGGTCGGGCACCGAGATCAACGGCAACACCGGGCCGAAGATCTCCTCCTGCATCAGCTCGGAGTCGAGATGGGGGTCGGTGACCAGCGCAGGCTTGATCCGTCGCTTGGCGTCGTCGATCTCGCCGCCAAACTGTTCACCACCATGCGTCTGGAGAACGCGCCGCAATCTGTCGACGTGCCGCTGATTGACGATGCGGGTGCTGTCATGCGCGGCGCGCAGCGGTAGCTCCTCGAGCAATCGCCCGACCAGCGCAGGCCGTACCGACTCCTCGACGAGGACATAGTCCGGGGCGGTGCACGTCTGGCCCGCGTTCACCGATTTGGCCCACGCGATGCGTCTGGCCGCGACATCGAGATCGGCATCCGCAGCGACGATCACGGGACTCTTGCCCCCGAGTTCGAGTGTCACCGGGGTCAAATTCTGGGCGCTCGCGGCCATGACCGCGCGCCCGATCGAGGTCGACCCGGTGAAGAAGGTGTGATCGAACGGCTGGGCCGCCAGTGCGGCGCTGACCTCCGCGTCCCCCAGTACGACACGAACGGCCTCGGCGTCGAGATAGCGCGGGAGCTGCTCGGAGAGCAGCCGCGCGGTGGCGGCCGACAACTCAGACGGCTTGACCACCGCGGCGTTGCCGGCGGCGAGGCAACTCACCAGCGGATGCAGCGTCAAGAGGATCGGGAAGTTCCACGCGCCGAGGATGAGGGCGACCCCCTTCGGCTCGGAGACGACCCACGCCTTGCCCGGGGCGGTCGCGGCACTCATCCGCACCTTGTCCGGCTTCGTCCATCGCGCCACATTCGCGAGGGAGTGTCGGATCTCGTGTCGGACAGGAGCGACATCGGCCATGAAGGTCGCCATGGACCCGCGTCCGAGATCGGCTTCGATCGCGGCTGCGATCGCGGGTTCGCACTCATCGATGAACCGCAGCAAACCCTCGAGCTGGGCGACTCGCCACGACAGTGGTCGTGTACGACCGCTGTCGAACGCGGATCGCGCGCCGGCCAGCGCCGACCCCGATTCGCCGGCCGCCGTACTCGTCGAAATCTCGGTAACACTCATCGTGGCTTCGCTTTCTGATGCGTCGGAGACCTGCCCCGGGCTGAAGTATGTGGTGAGCGTACACAGTGTTCAGACGTGATGTCAATCACTTGTGGTTGCCGAGTGGGGCGCTCGTCCCATCGACCATACATCTTGTATGGAGATATCGTCTGCCCTATCGTGAGCCCATGATCGACTGGACCATCACCGCACACTCCGAGAGGCTCGAGACCGCCGACGGCGACGGGGTCCGTCGCCTGACGCTGTCGCGCCCGACTGCGCTCAACGCCTTCGACGAGGCGCTCCAGAGCGAACTCCTGGAGGCCGTCGCCGCCGCCGCGAGCGATGACACCGTGCGATGCGTCCTTCTTACCGGCCGAGGTCGAGCGTTCAGCGCCGGAGCGGATCTCGCGCTCGACGGGATCGGCCCGGACGTGCGGTTGGCACCGCGGACCGAGCGGGAACTCACGCAGTTCTACAACCCGATCGTGCGCGGGCTGCGCGAGATGCGAAAGCCTGTCGTGGCCGCGGTGAACGGTGCTGCGGCGGGTGTCGGTTGCGCCGTCGCCCTAGCGTGCGACCACGTCGTCGGGGCGAGCTCGGCGTCGTTCACACTCGCGTTCTCACGAGTCGGGCTCACACTCGACGGCGGCGCCTCGCTTCTGATAGGCGCGCGCGTGGGATTCGGCCGTGCGTCGCGGATGGCACTACTGGCCGAACGGGTCGACGCCGACACCGCGTTCTCCTGGGGGCTCATCGACGCGGTGGTCGATGATGCGGATCTCACCGACCACACGGAATCCCTCACCCGGAGACTGGCCGCCGGCCCCACCGAGGCCTATGCCGCGACCAAGCGGAGTCTGAACGCGGCACTTCTCCACCGCCTCGAAAATGCCTTCGAGGTCGAGGTCGCGGGTCAGACCGCCCTTGTCGACGGCCCCGACTTCCGAACCGCGATCACCCGGTTCACCAGTCCCACGGGCTGAAACCCGATACTGCTCAGCGACTTCCGTAGATCGCGGCGTACATGAATCTCGCCACCATGTCGGTGACCGCGTCGATGTCGTCGAGGTGCGCCTCACCGGCGAGCGATCCTGCGATGGTGCGCTCGATGGTCCACAGCAGCGTGGCTGTGTACTCACTGGCCGGCGGGCCGGCCGGCGCCAGGCCTCGTGCTCGATCGGCCAGGATGATCGACTCCAGAGTCGTCTCCATGGCGTTCATGGCGGCGAGGTACTCGGCGCGTAGTTCCGGTAGGCGTGGCCATTCGTGGACGGCGTTCTTGATCACGGCACCCGCATGGCCGTCGAGGTGCAGCCACTGTCCGACCTGCTCGAGCAAGGCAGACGGGTCCTGCCGATCGACGTCGGCAACCGCCGTCAGCGCGGCGACGATATCTGCTGCCGCCTGACGGAACAGAACGACAAAGGCGTCCTCTTTGCTCCGGAAGTAGAAGTAAAAGGAAGCGCGGGACGTGTTCGACTGCTTCAGGATCTTCGCCACGGACAACTCGGCCAGTGTGTCGGTGAGCAGCAGTTCGCGCATGGCCTGCAGGATGTTCTGCGCCGTCTCGGTCTCCACCGCGGGGTTGTCGATCGCGGGGAGCAACTCCCGCTTCGAGTCGGTGACATCGCTTGACTTCTTGCGTCGACCTCTCGGCACCGTTCGGCCGCCGTAGATGGCCGCTTCGTTGATGGCGCTCAGCGACGTGGTCACACTCGCCGCCGCGGGAAGCCTCTCGTCGAGGCCCCGGGTGCTGACGTAGAAGGCCCGTTCGGAACCGCCGACCAGCATCGCGGCCAGCATCTCCGCGGGGGCGCCGTCCGGAGCACGGCCGTCGGCACGCTCGAACGAGATCTGTTCCGCGACAGCCGCGACGAACTGCTCGAACATCCGCTGCCAGGCCGCGGCCACCGCGGGCTTGCTGTGCATGTGCTCGATGACCGCGCAGATGACCGCCCCGTGCCTCGACCACATGTCGAGGGTGTGATCGAGACTCGAGCCCATGCGCCGCGCCCGGTCACGTCCCGGATCGGTGGACCACGGCGCATCGGCACCGTACGACTCGTCGAACACTCGTCCCAGAAGCGCCACCAGTACGTCGTATTTGTTGGCAAAGTAGTGGTAGAAGTTGGCCCGGGACAGGCCGGCCGTCTCCAGGATCTGCGCGACGGTCAGATCCTGGAGAGACGTCGACGTGAGCAGTTCTTCGGTCGCCCGGAACACCGCGAGTTCGGCAGAGGAACTCCCGTCGTAGTCACGGGGGCGCCGCCGCACGAAGGAACTCGAAGCCATATCCGGATCATACTTGATGTCCGGACACGACGTCTGCCCGGCTCGGCCTCACGCCGCGCGCGAACGCGCCGCGCCCACCCCACGGAGTAGCGCCGCGTCGAACTCGTCCGGGCATTCCAGCATTGGATAGTGCCCGACGTCGAACTCGACCAACGTGCTGTCCAGACGTTCACGCACCCACCGTGCACCGCGAACCGACAACGCCGGATCTGCGATACCGATGATCTGGGTCACCGGTACGGCGAGACCCTCGAGCAGATGCGTCTGCTCGGTACACATCAGTGTGCGCAGAGCGGCGCGACCGGCCCAGCTCGGCGTCTGCAGCGAGATCCGGTGTAGCCAGTCCAGGGTGTGCGGGGCGGGCGCGCCGCCCTTGAAGGGATCGCCGACGGCGCGTCGTCGCAGGGAGATCCGATCGGCGTGCTCGGCGGCGAGGAGACTCTCCAGAGGCCCTTCGGGGGGCACCCCGAACGGAAAGCCCTCGAAGCGGGCCGCCGCAACGCCGTTGGTGGCGACCAACACGAGAGATCCTGCGAGATCGGGACGTTGATGGGCCAGGCGGAGGGCGACCATCCCGCCCAGCGACCAGCCCACGATGGCGGTGGCGCCCAGACCACGCTGCTCGATGACCTCGACCGCATCCCGGTACAGGGAGTCGATGTCGTAACCGTCCAGCGGGGCATCCGATTGTCCGTGTCCGCGGAGATCCATGGCGACGACCCGATGACCGCTCTCGGCCAGTACCCGTACCTGCCGGTCCCACACCTCGCCGCTGAGACTCCAGCCATGTATCAGCAGGACGCCTGGACCGTCTCCGACGTCCCGGACCGAGATCCGGACACCGTCCCGGGTGTGCACGAAATGCTGTGTCATGACAGCGCTTCCGCATGTCGATGCGAGTCGGCGAGTGACACGCCGTCGGCAGCGAGCCGGGTCAGTGACGCCGGTGGGAGGAAGCGCGTTCCGTAACGTGTGGCCAGCTCATCCGCGCGCGTCACGAAGCCCGCGACCCCGCCCTCGTAGCCGTCGACGAACTGCAGCACACCGCCTGTCCATCCCGGATACCCGATCCCCAGCAGCGAACCGATGTTCGCGTCGGCCACCGACTCCAGAACGCCCTCGTCCAAGCACTTCACGGATTCCACGGCTTCGACGAACAGCAGTCGTTCCTTGAGATCGGCCAGGGTCGGTATCTGCTCGGCAACGGGGAAAGCCGTTCCGAGACCGCTCCACAACCCGCTACGGCGTCCCTCGCTGTAGTCGTAGAAACCGGCGCCGGCCAACCGGCCTGCCCGGTCGAAGTCGGTCAGCATCCGATCGAGCACCGCCTCGGCGGGATGTGCCACCCAGTCGCGCCCCTCGGCCTCGGCCGCATCGCGCGACGCGTTCCGGACTCGCCGCAGGAGTTCGAGATTGAGTTCGTCGGCGAGTTGCAGCGCAGGTGCGGGATAACCCGCCTGGGTCGTGGCCTGCTCGATCATCGGTGCCGGCACTCCCTCGCCGAGCATGGCGAGCGCCTCGTTGACGAAGGTCCCGATCACCCGGCTGGTGAAGAAGCCCCGACTGTCGTTGACCACGATGGGTGTCTTGGCGATCTGACGGGCGACATCCAGTGCCCTGGAGACCGTTTCGGCAGAGGTCGATCCCCCCTTGATGATCTCCAGCAGCGGCATCTTGTCCACGGGACTGAAGAAGTGCAGGCCGATGAAGTCTGCGGGATTCCGGACGCTCCCGGCCAAACCGGTGATCGGCAAGGTCGACGTGTTCGACCCGATGAGCGCACCCGGTGCGAGAACCGGTTCGACCTCCTTCAGGACTCGGGCCTTGAGATCCGGATCCTCGAAGACAGCCTCGATCACCAGGTCCGCGCCTGCGGCGTCGGCGACGTCGGCGGTGGCGGCGATCCGGTCGAGGATGATGTCGCGCTGCTCTTCGGAGAGAGCACCCGCACTCACCTTCTTGTCGAGCACTTTCCGCGAGTAACCCTTGCCGCGCTCGGCGGCTTCCACACTGACATCTTTGAGTACGACGTCGATTCCGGCTGCGGCACACTGATAAGCGATACCCGCACCCATCATCCCAGCGCCCAGAACCACCGCCTTCGTCGCCTTCCACGGGGTTCGTGACGCGTCGCGGCCGCGGAGTCCGTTGACCGTCTGGGTGTCGAAGAAGCGGGCCTGGATCATGTTCTTCGCGACCTGCCCGACTGCGAGATCGACGAAGTACCGGGTCTCGATACGCAAGGCATTGTCGAAATCGACCTGGGCACCCTCGACCGCGGCTTTCAGGATGTTCTTCGGCGCCGGGTAATTCGCGCCTTTGAGGTCGGCACGGAGTGTCGCGGTCAGGAGGGGCAGAGACGCGTGCAGCGGCTTCGCCCGGTCACCCGGGGCACCGCCGGGAATCGCGTACCCCGGCGCGTCCCACGGTTGTCGTGCATCCGGGTTGGCCAGGATCCAGGCCTTCGCCGCCGACGCCAGATCCGCCGGCGAATCGACGAGTTCATCCACGATGCCGAGTTCGAGTGCGGCCGATGCGCCGACCTGGCGACCGGTCAGCAGCAGCGATGACAACGCTTTCTGGACGCCCAGCAGTCGCACGCTGCGCACGACGCCCCCGGCTCCTGGCAGGAGACCCAGTGTCACTTCCGGAAGGCCCAGGCGAACTCCGCCGGACTTCACCGCGATGCGATGGTGGGTCGCGAGCGCGAGTTCGAGGCCACCGCCCAACGCCGCGCCGTTGATCGTCGCCACGACCGGCACTCCGAGGCGCTCCAGGCGTCGCAGCAGGCCGCGATTCCGTTCGACGAACGCGGTGAATTCGTCGATGTGGGACCGATCGGTGTGCATGAGGTCATTGAGGTCGCCGCCGGCGAAGAACGTCGACTTGCCGGAAGCGATGATGACACCCGCGATGTCCTGGGCGTCACCGATCTCGTCGAGGGCGACCGATAGCGAGCTGACGAATCGCTCGTTCATCGTGTTCACCCGCTGTTCCGGGTCGTCGATGGTCAGGGTGACGATGGCGTCGTCATCGGTGGTGCGTCGGATCGTGCTCTGGGTCATTGCCGTTGAACTCTCTCTGGGGGTGTCGGTGGGATTGTCTGTCGTTGCGAGCGGCGATCAGAGCGCCTCGACCACGGTCGCGATCCCCATACCCCCGCCGACGCACAGCGTCACGAGTCCGTATCGACCGCCGGTCCGGTGCAGTTCGTCGAGGACCGTGGAGACGAGCATCGCCCCGGTGGCACCGAGCGGGTGTCCCATCGCGATCGCGCCGCCGTTCACGTTCACCTTCGCCATGTCGAGGCCGAGATCGTCGACGAAATGCAGCACCACCGAGGCAAACGCCTCATTGATCTCCACGAGGTCGATGTCGTCCACGGTGAGACCGGCTTTCGCCAGCGCCTTGCGTGACGCGGGCGCCGGCGCGGTCAGCATGATGGTCGGATTGTCTCCGGACACCGCGGTGGAGACGATCCGACCGCGCGGCGTCAGGCCCAGTTCCTTGCCGATCTCTTCGCTGCCGATCGCGACCAGCGAGGCGCCGTCGACGATCCCTGAGCTGTTGCCGGCGTGATGGACGTGGTCGATCTTCTCGATGGACGAGAATTCCTGCAGCGCAACAGCATCGAAGCCTGCCGCACCGATCTTCGCGAACGACGGCCGAAGTGGGGCCAGGGTGGCGGCGGTGGTTCCCTCGCGGATGGTCTCGTGCCGATCGAGTACCACGGCCCCGTTGATGTCGCGCACCGGAACGACCGAGGTGTCGAAGCGCCCGTCCGCCTCGGCCTTGGCGGCCAGTTCGTGCGAACGCACCGCGTAAGCGTCCACGTCCTCGCGGGTGTAACCATCGAGTGTCGCGATCAGATCGGCGCCGATGCCCTGCGGTACGAAGCTCGTGACCAGATTGGTCGCGGGGTCGTCCATCCACGCGGCTCCATCAGAGCTCATCGGAACGCGGGACATCGACTCGACGCCGCCCGCGAAGACCAGGTCCTCGAATCCCGAACGCACCTTCTGCGCAGCCAGATTCACCGCTTCGAGCCCGGATGCGCAGAACCGGTTGACCTGCACTCCCGCCACCGTGCGGGGAAGCCCGGCCGCGAGTGCAGCCGTGCGGGCGATGTCGCCGCCCTGCTCGCCGACCGGGGTCACGACTCCGAGGACCAGGTCGTCGACGCGCGCGGGATCGAGTGTGGGGTTCCGGTCGAGGACTGCCGACAGCAAGCCGGTGGTGAGGTCGATCGGCTTGATGGTGTGGAGCGAGCCCGAACTCTTTCCTTTCCCGCGCGGCGTGCGAATCGCGTCAAAGATCAGTGCCTGGGTGTCCGACATTCACAGTCTCCTAGTCGTTCGAGCGGGCGCTCGGCCATCGTCGAGTGCAACATACGCTACGTTCATACATCGTGTATAGCCTCCGCGGTGTAGCCCCGAAACCGTCAGGGGTGGAACGTCGCGACCTCCGCGACCGACTGCCGGCTGGTGCGATACGCGTTGACCGGCGCGTCCCCGTCGGGGTAACCGAACGAGATGCCCACCACTACATGCCGTTCAGGCTTCACACCGAGGTACTCCCGGATCACCGGCGACTGCGTCGCCAGCGCCGCCTGCGGGACGGTCGCGATCCCGAGCTCGTGGGCCGCCAAGATGAAGTTGCTCACGAACAAGCCACAGTCGACCGCTCCGTAGGGCCCCAGCGCGGCCTCGGTCGTGACGATCGCGACATGCGGCGCACCGAAGAAATCGAAGTTGCGCAACATCTGCCGGGCCGAGCCGGCCCGGTCCGACTTCTCGATACCGAGGCTTGCGTAGAGCTGTAGTCCACTCTCGCGGCGACGCTCTTGGTAGACGCCGTCATAAGCCGCCGGGAACTCGATGTCCGAATTCTGCGCCGGTCCGTCCGCGATCGCGGCCCGCAGAGCATCGCGCAGACCCTCGGTGGCACCCCCACTCACGACGTCGACGTGCCACGGCTGCGTGTTGCACCACGAGGGAGTCAGCCGGGCCACGTCGAGCACTCGCTCGATCTCGGACGGTGGGACCTCACGAGGGAGGAACTCGCGGCAACTCCACCGAGATTCCAGCAGCTCACGTAAGGTCCGGCGCGGCAGCGATTCCGACGGCGAGGCTGCCGTTGGTTTCGTCGACTCCTGAGACAGCGGCGACATCGATTCTCCTCGTTGTTGGGGACGGGACGACGCGGGACACGGCTGCCCGCGGGCACGTCGCAGGCCGGCATACATGCGGCCAGACAATGAGTGTAGACATAGTGTTCAGAGCCGTCTACCCTGCTGTGTAACGACGATCACATGCGGTCGGCGTACCGATGACCCACCTAGGAGGCGCGATGACCATCACCGAGCCACACCCGCAGCCGACGAGTTTCCACGGCGATCTCGATGTTCCGCCGGGACTGCCGCGCGGTATCGACTTGGGGCGAATTGCAAACAAAGACAAAGCGATCGCGATGTACGGACGCGACCTGGTCGAGAAGTTGACCGACCACGCCCTGCTCGCCGACGACTATGCCTACGCGGCGATGCTCGACTTCAAGGACAAATCCAACAAGTCGACGTGGCGCACCTTCGATCAGGCCCTGGATCACGGGATCGACGCGATCGACGACCCCAGCCCCGGGCTGGTCGCACTCTTCGACCAGCTCGACCACATCCCCGACTGGGTGGATTTCGACCAGCTCTACCGCGGTGCGGTCGCCTTCTGGCGCGCCGGCCCGATCGTCCCTCCCGTCCTCGCCTGGGGTGCGATCGCCGGGGGTTTCTCCATGTACAGTGCGACCCGCCCGGTCCTGTTCAGCGGTCGGCTCCGCGAGCAGGACAAGGTGGGAACCCGGCTCATCGAGAGCTTCCGGTACGTGGTCGCCGCCTACACCCCCGGCGGGATGGCGCGCTTCGAGGAGGGTTTCCGCCTCACCGCGAAGGTCCGCATGATCCATGCCGCGGTTCGTCACAGTCTCGGCCGATCCGACCACTGGGACTGGGCCGGCTGGGGCATCCCGATCAACAACTTCGACAGTATGGTCACCCAGGCAGGCCAGTTCGGGGTGAAGTTCACCGACGCGGTCCAGTCCGCGGGATTTCGCTACAGCGACCGAGAGCTCGAGGACATCTTCGCCCTGAGCCGCTACGTGGGATACGTCATCGGCGTCCCCGAAGAGATCCTGCACACGGACTACGAGGACGCCCGTCGCAAAACCGATCTGCACACGCTGGTCGAGTTGCCGCCAGACGAGCTCTGCCGCGACGTCATCCACTCGATCATCGAGTTCAGCATCGAGAACCCGCCCGGTGATGTCGAGGTGCTGCCGGGTCCCGTGGCCAAGTTCATGACCAACGAGCGGCGCCTGAAGCTCGCATACGGGTTGCTGCACTCATGGATTCCGCCGCATGTCATGGATGAACTCGGGGTCAAGAAAACCGGCTGGCGACACATACTGCCGACGATCAGCCCGCTCGTCACCCTCGCCGATCGCGTCGGACGGGTGCTGCCGCACGATGACGAGAAGGCCGCGTTCACCATGCTTCGTCGGTTCAACGATGCGATCAAACTCCCCGACGGCGCGAACAAGGAGATGGCCGTGGCCAACCCCGACGAGGTCCACGCGGACATCGCCGCGAACAAGGGCGGCATGCCGGTGGTCGCGAAGAAGTGAGCGTCGAGTCGACGACCCCTCCCCTGGCGGGCACCCGGATCATCGAACTCGCCGGAATCGGCCCCGGCCCGTTCGCAGCAATGATGCTGGCGGACATGGGTGCCGAGGTCATCACCGTCGACCGACCCGGGGGGAATCCCTGGGCGGTCGGCGGTCACGGCATCCTCTTCCGGAGTCGACGGCACATCGCCGTCGATCTCAAGTCCGAGTCGGGTGCAGCCGTGGTGCGACGTCTGTGCGCCGATGCCGACGGTCTCATCGAGACGTTTCGGCCCGGGGTCGCCGAACGCCTGGGGGTCGGACCGGAGGACTGCCGGCCACACAATCCAGACCTCGTCTACGGCCGCATGACCNNTTCTTCACGCGAACCGGTATCCACTTCGCTTGAAAACGCTTTAGTCGAGCCATGCACGCGGCGCGCAGCGATGCGCGCCGCAGTCGTTTGCGGCCAAGATTTGCTTGCCACTGGACCGTGAAGGCGAGACAATTTAGCTAATCAGCTAATTAACAATCCTCGAGGGAACACCGTGCTCGACAAACCCGCGTCCCACGCCGCCACCAAGACCTCCGGTCCGCTCTCAGGTTTCCGCATCGTCGAATTCGCCGGCATCGGCCCCGGTCCCTTCGCCTGCATGATGCTGGCGGACATGGGCGCGGAGGTGGTGACGCTCGACCGCGTCGGCGCGAGCAAGAATTTGAAATCCGTCGCCGGCCGCGGCCGCAAGGTGGTCGAGCTCGACCTGAAGGACAAGGCGGCGGTGGCGCAGGTGCTCGATCTCCTCGCCGGCGCCGATGCGCTGATCGAGGGCTTTCGCCCCGGCGTGATGGAACGGCTGGGCTTAGGCCCCGAGGTCGTGCTCGCGCGCAACCCGAAACTCGTCTACGGCCGCATGACCGGCTGGGGCCAGACCGGTCCGATGGCGTCGCTGCCCGGCCATGACATCAACTACATCGCGCTCACCGGCGCCCTGCATCAGATCGGACGGAAAGGCGGGCCCCCGGTTCCGCCCCTCAATCTCGTCGGCGACTTCGGGGGCGGCGGAACGTTTCTCGCTTTCGGAATGCTCGCCGGTATCTTGTCGGCCCGCGCCGGACACGGAGGCCGTGTCGTCGATGCGGCGATGATCGACGGCGCCTCGGCGCTGATGGCGATGTTCCATTCGTACCGGGCCGAGGACAACTTCGTCGAGGAACGCGGCGCCAATCTGCTAGACACCGGCGCCTTCTTCTACGACGTCTACGAGACCCGCGACGGCAAATGGGTGAGCATCGGCGCCATCGAGAATCAATTCTGGGTGGAGCTCTGCGATGTCTTGGACCTACCCGAGGCCATGAAGCACGATCACCTGGACCCCACTCGCTGGGACGAGTATCGAAAGATCCTGGCCGAGCGGATCGCGAACTCCGACCGAGACGAACTCGACCGCGCCTTTGCGGGCCGAAACACGTGCTACGCACCGGTTCTGACGCTCGCCGAAACGGTGGAGCATCCGCATCACCACGCCCGGGACACATTCATCACGGTCGACGACGTGGTGCAACCTGCTCCAGCCCCGCGCTTCGACGGTCATCCGCCGACGAGTCCCCGTCCGCGGCGCGCGCCGGGCGCCGACACCCTCGAGGTGCTCGGTGAGTCCGGCTTCTCCCCCTCCGAGATCGAGTCCCTCCTCGCCGACGGCGTGGTCGACGCGACCCCATGACCTCGGTGGTTGCCCGGTCGAATATCTCCCGGGCAACCACCGATTCACCACTACATCAGTAGAGCTCTCCGCTCACAGACCCAGCGAGCGGCCGACGATCTCTCGCATGATCTCGTTGGTGCCGCCGTAGATCCGCTGTACCCGCGCGTC
>FKKE01004545.1_pt1 | contig 26498 bp, 20 predicted proteins | sample 1106331 | NCBI WGS metagenome assembly FKKE01 (sample SAMEA3931202, study PRJEB13176) | freshwater metagenome | biome: Drinking water system; feature: drinking water; material: freshwater | place: China | collected 2013-02-06
AGCAAGTCGCGATCTTGCACGTCTTCGGCAAACACCGCGCGAGCCCAACGCCCCCCCACCCCCTCCCCCCTCTCCGCAAGGGGGAGGGGGAATGAGACGCGCCCCTCACCCCCTGTCCCTCTCCACAAGGGAGAGGGGGCGTAAGTCGCGCGCCCTTACCTGCCATCCTTCGGCTCGGGGCCTTGCAGCAAATAGGCGAGATGCGCGTCGGCGTCGGCGGCCCGACCGGCGGGATGGGGACGCAAGGGCGGCGGCGCCGGCGCGCCGGTGCGGCGCGAGTGCGCGAGCCCCGCATGATAAGCGTCGCGCTCTTCTTCCCAGGCGGTCACATCGTGACTGAACTCGGCGAAGCGGGTGAGCCGGCGAAACAGTTCGTCGCGCTGCGCCTCGTGATCCTCTTCTTCCGGTTTCGCCGCCAAGCGCTCGGCCGCGTTCGCCGATTGCACCGCGACCTTGGTCCAGCGCTCGGCGTCGGCGAGAGCGCCGCGTTTGGCGGCGCGCTCGGCTTGACGCAAGGCGTGATCGCCACGTTCGTACGGATTCATCTGTTCTCCTCCATGCAAAAGGCGTGCGCCAACCTTGTTGGCGCGGGCGCCGGAAAATTTCCGATAGCGGCCGTCGAAAAAGACGGCCCGGGACGCGATGGTGCGCGCCTTCAAAAGTGCGCCCCGGTTAAAGGGCGCTGCCGACGCGAGCCATCGCGTCCCGCGATCCGTTTTGGCGCCGGCGCCGTCGCGTGAGATGTTTCACTCCCGGAGGCGGCTCAGCCGGCGGCGTGCGGACGTTCGCGTTCGCTGCGAACGGTCCGGTTCGTGCTCCCGCGGCTTTTGCCCGCGGGCTTCAACGCCGATGCGATACGCTCGCCTGCTGTGTCGTACGCGCCGAATGCCTGCGCGTTCGACCTTGGCGGCGCCGCCTTCCCTCCGGGCTTAGCGGCCCAGAGAAAAACACCGGAGCTTCACGCTCGTCTCGCCTCGCCTGTGCATCGGTTCGAACGAGGCCGACTGGCCGTCAAAACACAAGCGATGGAGGCATTGTACGCCGGCTGCAACCAGGTCGGATTGATTTTGTGAATCGCGTTGATCTTGTACGCTTTTCGCCGCGAATTATGCCGGATAGCGGGTGCGTTATCCCCGTAACCGCGCCATCTTGGACCGCGGGCCATGCGCTTTTTGGAGGTTGGAGTGCGCGGCCCCTGCCGCGCATGCGGCGCGGAGCGCCGCGCTCCAGCCTTCTACAGTGCGCCCGGGCGAGGGCGCCCGCGGTCCATAGTCGGAGTCCTCAGCGCAGTCCGAGGCGCTTCATTTCCGCCTTCGAGAGCGGGCGTTTGTCGCGCGCGTAGACGCCCGCGCGGCCATAAAGCTCTCCCACCGGCAGGCGCGACAGCCCGGCGCGATGCACGACATCGACATAAGGCTGGCTCGGCGGGATCTTCGCCAGCTTCACTTCCCACCACGCCTCATCGAACAGATGCAGCTGCGTTTTGGCGTCGATGACGCGCATGCGCTTGGCGCGTTCGGCCTCTTCCTTCATGCGCGCTTCGCGCTGGCGCGTATTCCAGCGCTTGAAATGCTCGTTCTTGCGCAACAAGCCGGTGCGCGGGTGGACGTAATAGAGCGACCAGTGCTCGCTCAGCGGCCGCTCGCCCCCATAGCGGGGCGTCATCATCACCACGCCGTTCTTCATGCGCGTCCTGATGGCGACGAAATCTTCCAGATGATCGCGCACGTGCTGCTGCACGGTGGAGGTGGGTTTCAGGTGTTCGCTGATCTCGGCGAAAACCTTGTTCCAAGGCCGGCCGGTATTGGAGGCGAGATAACGCTTCAGCGGATTGAGGGTTTCGTTGAGCGCCTTCGTCTTCTGTGCGCGGCCCGCCGGCTCACGCGCGCCCTTGGCGCGGATCGGTTCGCCATCGTCGTCGGCGAGCGCGCGGGTGCGGCCGGGGCGGAGACCCGCCGCCGTCCGGCCCATCCGCGGCCGCTCGACAATGACCTTGCTCATATCCTTACGCATGGGGCGCGCGGTTTAGGCGCGCGGGGTGTTGGGCGCAAGCGTAGACGGCCCGTAAGTTGGAGCGCGCGGGGCCGGAGCCCGCGATCCAACCTAGGTTCGCCGGCGGGCCAAGTTCAGACCCGCGTCGGCTTGCGCTGCTTGCGGTATTTCGGTGGAGCGCCGCTGTTCGACCACACGGCATTGCCTTTGCGGTCGCGGCGATCGCCCTCGTCACGCGCGCGTGTGGGCGCATGCCCCTGCTTCGCATGCGCCTTGCCGTGCGCGTCCGAAGCATGATGCTTCTTCGGCTTGCGGGCGGGATGGACGCTGCGGCCAGCCGGCCCTTTCGGGCGGACGACCTTTTCGTCGGCCTTCGGCGCGCGCAGCGACATGTCGGTTTCCATCACCGGCACCGGCTGCTTGGTGAGACGCTCGATATCGCGGAGATAGGCGCGTTCATCGGGGGCGCAGAACGAAATGGCGATGCCGTCGGTCCCAGCCCGCGCGGTGCGGCCGATGCGGTGGACGTATTGCTCGGGCACGTTCGGCAGGTCGTAGTTGATGACGTGGGTGATATCGTCAACATCGATGCCGCGGGCGGCGACTTCGGTGGCGACGAGAATGCGCGTCGCGCCCTTCTTAAAGCCATCGAGCGCACGGATGCGCTGGCCCTGGCTCTTGTTGCCGTGGATGGCGTCGGCGTTGAAACCGGCGCTTTCGAGCTTCTTCACCACGCGGTCGGCGCCGTGCTTGGTCCGGGCGAAAACCAGCGCGCGCTTGATTCCCTTGTCGGCCAGCATGGCGTGCAGGAGATCTTGCTTCTTCGATTGATCGACGTGAATGACCGCCTGCTGAACGCGCTCGGCGGTCGTCGATTGCGGCGCAACCGAGATTTTTTCCGCGTTGTCGAGAAATTGCGCGGCCAACTCTTCGATCGCCGGCGGCATGGTGGCGGAGAAAAACAGCGTCTGGCGCGCGCGCGGCAGGATGGTCGCGATTTTGCGCAGATCGTGGATGAAGCCCATGTCGAGCATGTGATCGGCTTCGTCGAGGACCAGGATTTCCACCTTGTCGAGGCGGATCGAGCGCTGGCTGACATGATCGAGCAGGCGGCCTGGCGTGGCGACGAGGATGTCGACGCCGCGGAACATGGCCTGCTTCTGCTTATGCATCGAGGCGCCGCCGAAGACGACGGCGGTGCTCAGGCCGAGGAACTTGCCATAGGCGCGAAAGCTCTCGCCGATTTGCGCGGCGAGTTCACGCGTCGGCGCCAGCACCAGGGTTCGGCACGATTTCTCGCCCGGGAATTTGCGGTTCTGGTGCAGCCGGTCGAGGATCGGCAGCGCGAACGCCGCGGTCTTGCCGGTGCCGGTTTGCGCCAAGCCAATGAGGTCACGGCCCTTCTGCACGATCGGCAGCGCCTGCATTTGGATCGGCGTGGGTTGGGTATAGCCCTCAGACTCAAGCGCCTTGAGGATCGGCGCGGACACGCCGAGATCTTTGAATGTGGTCACGAATGTACTCTCAGCCGCCCGCAATCCGCGGTGCGGCTCTTGTGTTCAGGAACGATGCGACGGCGAAGAAAGGCGGCGAGCTTGCTTGGTTAAGCGCTCAAAGCCGAACGTCGATGGTGGCGTTCCGGGGGACCGCGTTCAGCGCAAAATGACGCGCGAACGGTCGCTGGGCGTTCATATCGGGCAAGAAGGTTGAGAAGTCAATAATGGCGGGCGCATGGGTCCCTTCTCCCCGTGCGGGGAGAAGGTGTCCGCGAAGCGGACGGATAAGGGTGTCCGACCCATCAGAATTGTGCGTAGCCCACGCGAAGCCGGTAAACCTCATCCGGCGCTTCGCGCCACCCTCTCCTTAACCAGGAGAAGGGGCTGAGGATGCCTCCTCCGCCACGAACCCCTTCCACGTCCGCATATAGTTCACGAACGCGGGGCCCAGGCCCTCTTCGCGCAGATAGGCCGCGCTCACCGGCGTGGCGATGGCGGTGAAATCCGGATTGGCGGCGGCGCGCTTCGGAAAATCGTGGTGCAGGATGGCGGCGCGCCCGAGGATCGGAAAATCGAAACCGGCGGCGAGCACATCGCGCGCGTCCTGCGCTGACATGATCTTGCCTGCCGCACCGATGCGCGCGCCATTGCAATCGAGATCGGTGAAGTAGGACGCAAGCGTGCGGCCCTTCAGCGTCTCGTCCTCGGGTTCCTTGCGCACGTCCCAGAGCGACATGTCGAGGAAGTCGACCTTTGCCTCGCGCATCAGCTGCTGCGCCACGTCGCGGATTTCGAGCACGCTCAGCCCCCAGCGTTCGGGCGAAAGCCGCACGCCGAGCGTGAAGCCTTTGCCGGTGACGGCGCGCACGCCGTCGATCATCTCGAACAGAAAGCGGGCGCGGCGCTCCGCATCGCCGCCATATTCATCGTCGCGGCGATTGAGCTCCGGCGAGAGGAACGAGCAGATCAGATAGCCGTGCGCGGCATGAAGCTCGACGCCGTCGAAACCGGCGCGCTCGGCTCGCGCGGCAGCCCCGATGAACGCATCGCGGCTTTCGCGCACTTCATCCAAGGTCATCGCCTCGGCTTTGAGCTTTTCATCCGCCGATGGCGCTTTCGGATTTTTCACCGAACGTAAGCCGCTGTGCTGAAGCTGAGCGATAGCCAGCGAACCATGCGCCTTGATGCCGGCGGCAAGCCGCGCGAGGCCCGGCTCGTGTTTCGCGTCGTGGAAGCCAAGCTGGCCCGGAAAGCCAACGCCCTCCTCCTGCACCGAAGCGGCGCAAGTCATGGTCAGGGCGAAGCCGCCTTCGGCGCGCTTGGTGAGCCACTTGTACTCATCCTCGGAAAGCACGCCGTCGGGCGCGCTTTGCAGATTGGTCAGCGCCGCCAGCACGAAGCGGTTTTTCAGCGTCGCGCCAGAGCGGAGGGAGAGTGGGGAAGTGAGGGAAGTCATGGCCGCAGAGATAAGCACGCGCACAAAAAAACGTATCTCGCGTTTTGTCTCACTTGTCTGACAACGGCTTTCATCGCAAGCTGGGCCAGCCTACCTTGGGGGAAATGGTGCGCGTACTGCTCGCTGTTGCTGTGATCCTGGCTCAAGTCCCAGCAGCTTCCGCGCAGACGCCGCCCGCGGAAGACGCAGCAGCCGCGCCATCATCTCCTTGCGCGGAACTGCCCCCGCCGCCTGCGGCGGTGGATCATATGAGAGCAAGCACAACGCAAATGAGCGCGGCGAGCGCCCGGCAGGAGCAATGGCGCGCGCAAGCGAGCGAAGCAATCGAGTGTCGTCGATTGTACTACAACGCGGGCATTGAGCGCTTCAACGAAGTCAACCGCGCGTGGTCGACTCAACTCGATGAGTTTTGCGCGCGACGCGACATCCGATGCACAGAGCGTGAGCGCGAAGCGGCTCAGCCGCCAGCGCAATAGACACCTGAGTCAAAAGGGCCGCTCCCGAGAGCGGCCCTTCTTTACCTCTAAGCCGCCTTCTTCGCGCCGAAACGCTCGTAGAAGCCCTCGCCCTTCGCCGCCATGTCGCGCAAGAGCTTGTTCGGACGGAAGCGTTCGCCATAGGCGTCGGCCAGACGATCGGCTTCTTCCACGAACTTCTTGGTTCCCCAGAAGAGATCGATGTAACTGATGCAGCCGCCGCTATAGGGCGCAAACCCCCACGCCAGGATCGAGCCGACGTCCGCGTCGCGCGGATCGGTGATGACGCCCTCCTCGAAGCAGCGCGCTACTTCGATGCATTGGCGGAAGAGGAAGCGCTTGGTCAGTTCCTGCTTCAACTCCGGCGGGCATTCCTTCGTCTTCACTTCGATCTTCTCGGAGAGGCCCGGCCAGATGCGCGTCGGCTTGCCGTCCTCGCCGTACTCGTAATAGCCCTTGCCGCCCTTGCGGCCGACGCGGCCCTTGTCTTCCACGAGCCATGACAGCATCGCCGCGCGCGGATCCTTCTTGTAGTCTTGCTGATTGAGTTCGGCGTTGGTCTTGCCGATCTTCAACGCCGTATCGAGGCCGACACTGTCGGACACTTCGAGCGGCCCCATCGGCATGCCGCATTGACGGCCGACATTTTCGATGATCGCCGGCGCTATGCCTTCCATCAGCATCTCGACGCCTTCGGCCGGATAGGTGCCGAAGCAGCGCGAGGTGTAGAAGCCGCGGAAATCGTTGACGGTGATCGGCGTCTTCTTGATCTTGATGACGTAATCGATCGCCTTGGCTTGGGTTTCGGCGCTGGTTTCCTTGCCCATGATCAGCTCGACCAGCCCCATGCGCTCGACCGGCGAGAAGAAGTGGATGCCGATGAAATTCTTCGGCCGCGCCGAAGCTTCGGCCAGACCGGTGATCGGCAGCGTCGAGGTGTTGGAGCCGAACACGGCGGTGTCGGCCAGGAAGGCTTCGGCCTTCTTGGTGACTTCGGCCTTCAGCGCCGGGCTCTCGAACACGGCTTCAACGACAAGATCAGAGCCCTTGATCAGCGCATAATCGGTCGAGGGGGTGATCAGCGCGAGCAGCGCATCGCCCTTTTCCTTGGTGATCTTGCCGCGCGAGACGTCCTTGTCGACGATGCGCTTGGAATAGGCCTTGCCCTTTTCGGCGCTCTCTTGGCTCACGTCCAACAGCACGGTTTCGATGCCGGCCTTGGCTTGCACGTAAGCGATGCCGGCGCCCATCAAACCGGCGCCGAGCACCGCGACCTTCTTGACGTTGTATTCGGGGAAGCCTTCGGGGCGATTGCCGCCCTTGCCGAGCGCCTGCATGTTCACGAACAAGGTGCGGATCATGCCCTTGGCTTGCGGCGTGTTGGCAGTCTTGATGAAGTAACGGCTCTCGATCCGAAGCGCCGCATCGATCGGCACCTGCATGCCTTCATAGATGCAGGAGAGAATGTTGCGCTGCGCCGGATAGTTGAGATTGGTCTGCTTCGAGACCATGGCGTTGCCGCCGACGGCGGCCATGGCGCCGCCCGGCGTGAACGGGCCGTCCTTCACCTTGTAGCCCTTGACGTCCCACGGCGCGATCGCCTTCGGGTTCGCCCCCTTGGCGTAATCCCACGGCAACGTCGATTTCACCCACGCCTTGGCGGCGTCGACGGTTTTTCCGGCTTCGACCACTTCATTGATGAAGCCCAAGCCCTTGGCTTCCTGCGGCGACTTGTCGGCGCCTTGCAGGATCATCATCGCGGCGTTCTGCACGCCGATCAGGCGCGGCAGCCGTTGCGTGCCGCCGGCGCCCGGCAGCAGACCGACCTTCGATTCCGGCAGACCGAACTTGATCTTCGGATTGTCAGCGGCGACGCGATAATGGCACGCGAGCGCGATCTCTAGTCCGCCGCCCAGCGCCAGACCTTCAAGCGCGACAGCCACCGGCTTGCCGCAGGTTTCGATCGCGCGCAGCGAGCGATTGAGCGTGAAGCTCTGATCGAACTGCTTCTTCAGCTTTTCTTCTTCGCTCTTCGGCGCTTCTTCCTTGGCCGCGCCGCGCTGATTGAGTTCGCCCAGATCGGCGCCGGCGCAGAAGCCGGTCGTCTTGCCGGAGGTGATCACCGCGCCCTTGATCTTGTCGTCAGACTTGATGGTCTCAACGAGTGTAATGAGATCGCGCATCACCGAGCCGGTGATGGTGTTCATGGAGCGGCCCGGCACGTCGAACGTGATGAGCGCAATACCGTCGCTGTCGACGTCGATCTTGAAGTTTTCCATCGGACCTACCCTCTTCTCTCTTACTCCTCCCCCTGAAAGGGGGAGGTTGGGAGGGGGTCATCGGACGCCGACCCCCTCCGAGTTGCTTTGCAACTCACCTCCCCCTTTTAGGGGGAGGAAAGCCGCGTGATCAATTCACCCGCTCGATCACCATCGCCGTGCCCATGCCGGCGCCGATGCAGAGCGTGATCAGCGCACGTTCTTTGTCGGCGCGCTCAAGTTCATCGACCATGGTGCCGAGGATCATCGCGCCGGTGGCGCCGATCGGGTGGCCCATGGCGATGGCGCCGCCATTGACGTTGACCTTGTCCATGTCGAGATCGAGCGCCTGCACCCAGCGCAGCACCACCGAAGCGAAGGCTTCATTCAGCTCCCACAGATCGATGTCCTTCTTGGTCATGCCGAGCCTGTTCATCAATTTCTTGGTCACGTGCTCAGGGCCGGTCAGCATAATCGACGGCTCAGAGCCGATCGACGCGCCGCCGACGATTCGAGCGCGCGGCTTCAGGCCCAGCGCTTTGCCCATCTCGGCGTTGCCGATGAGCACGCCGGCCGCGCCATCGACGATGCCCGACGAATTGCCGGCGTGATGGACGTGGTCGATCTTCTCGATCTCCGGATAACGCTGCTTAATCACGTCATCGAAGCCCGGCATCACTTCGCCCTGCATCTTGAAGCTCGGCTCGAGCGCGCCCAGCGACTGCAGCGTCGTTTCCGGGCGCATGTATTCGTCCTTGTCCAGCAGCGTGACGCCCAGCTGATCCTTCACCGGCACGATCGACTTCTTGAAGCGGCCTTCCTTCCAGGCCTTCGCCGCGCGCTGCTGCGATTGCACAGCATACTGATCGACGTCGGTGCGCGAGAAGCCGTACTTGGTGGCGATGGCGTCGGCGGAGACGCCCTGCGGCGTGAAATAGGTCTTCAGCGCGATCGAGGGATCGGTCGCCCACGAGCCGCCGGTCGAGCCCATCGGCACCCGGCTCATGCTCTCGCAGCCGCCGCCGATGGCGAGTTCGGACTCGCCTGACTTCACTTTCGCAGCGGCGATGTTGCAGGCTTCCAGACCGGAAGCGCAGAAGCGCTCGACCTGAACGCCGGCGACCGTCTGCGAATAGCCGGCGTTGAGCGCGGCGATGCGCGGGAGGTTGCCGCCCTGTTCGCCGATCGGCGACAGCACGCCGAGGACGACATCGTCGACCTTGGTGGTGTCGAGATTGTTGCGGTCGCGGATGGCTTCGAGCACTTGCGTCGCCAATTGCAGCGACGTCTGCTCGTGCAGCGCGCCGTTTTGCTTGCCCTTGCCGCGCGGCGTGCGCACCGCGTCATAGATATAGGCCTCGGCCATGGTCTTCACTCCAATTCCTCGAGCGGCGCTTGCGCCGCTCTTCGCACCCTCTCTGGGACCGGAGTCGTCCCTGGCGCTTGCGCGCCTACTCCGCTGACCGCTGCGCCCGGGCTGGGCGCAGCGCGGCAAACTCAATTCAGCCTTTGCGCTTGCAACGACTGCAATCTTCGCAATTCTGCGTCTCGACTTGCGATCTGTTCGTCAATCTGAGCCGCCGAACTGCACGCCTCCGGTGCAAGCGGCTCGGGCGGCGAACGTCCCGCAACATGCGCCGACGCTGCAATGCAGAACTGTTCAGAAGATAAATCAGATGCGGTGCGCCGCATGCTGCGGAGCAGTTCGAGCTGCTTTTCCACTTCGATGATGGAGCATGCGGTCGCATCTCCGAAACAAACGTCGCTCATCAGGCGTACCGCCACCACGTCACAGCACTTCACGCCCACATCGCCACACCCGGCCAGAAGCATCGCGCCAACGATAGGTGCAGCCGCCCGCATCAGTGCGCCTCCCCGTCCGCGATGGCGACGTCGCCGCGGAACGAGTTGGCGATGAAACAGGCTTCGTGGCTCTTGTGATGCAGTTCGCGAATTTCTTCCGGGGTCGGCTGCTTGTCGCCGCCCCAGGACACGAACGGTGTGAGCTTGACCTGCGTGACCGCGATCTTGCCGCGGTCGTCCTTGCCCATCACGCCCGCGGCGCGATCTTCGTAGGCGTCGACGACGAAGCCGGCGCGGCGCGCGAAATCCAAGAACCAAAGCATGTGGCACATCGACAGCGACGCCACCAACATCTCTTCGGGATCGACCGCGTCCTGGCGCGAATACGGCGCCTTAACCACGGACGGCGAGGCGGAGCCCTGCACGGTGACGCCGCCATCGAAGCTGATCTCATGCGCGCGCGAATACTTGCCGGCGGCGAAGTCGTCGTCGCCGCGCTGCCAAGTGACGGTGGCGGTGTAGGCAGCCATTTCAGTCCTCCGCCAGTGGGGGTGGGTTGAACGCGTTGAGGCCAAGTGCGCGCTCCGGCGCCGCTTCAATGCTCGCCGCGCACCGCAATTGGCCGCGTTCCCGCGCGATGCGCACGAACACGCCGACGCGCTCACCTGCGCGGGCCCGTTCGATAAGATCGCGGCCGATGGTGCAAGCGTCGGTGAAGTCGGGCGAATTGGGTTCATGGCGCGCCCTGATGCTGCCAAGTGCTACAACCAAAGTGCTGCCGGCAGGTGCCCATTGGCGCAAGCACCAGGGCGTGCTGCCGCCAGTGCGCACGACATACTCGCGCGGCAGGAAATCCTCAGGCAGCGCGGGCTGGACGCGCGGCCACGCCGCAACTTCGCGCGAACTCACGACGCACAGAGGGAAGCTCTCCCGCTCCGCGCTCTCGTAATAGACCGGCGGCCCACCTGCAGGCGTGGTCTGAAATGCCTCCAGACCGGAGGCGCCGGCTGGCGCGTCTCCAACGGACGCGGCGCACGCGGCGCCGGCCTCGCCAGTATAGACACGCACGATCACGGCGCGGCGCGCTTCAACATCGGCTTGATCAATCAAGGCCGGGGAGATTTCGCAGGCGGGCGCCAATTGCGACAACGCGTTCATTTGCGCGGCGAGATTGGCGATGTCTTCCGCCGTGCGAACAGGCTCGGCGGCTTGGAGCTGGCCGCTTATCGAGATCGCGGCGGGGCGCCCCGGCGTGGCCGTGCGGCGGTAACAATACGCCGCCGCATTGGGCGCAGCGCCGAAGCCCATGGCCGGACCCGCTGCTTCGGGTATTTCCTTGATCCAAAGCGTTAGCGTGTCGGCGGTTTCGTTCGTCACGCAAACAACGTGCGTGAGCTGGCCGGCAGGCTGCGGTTGCGCATGCGCCATAAGGCCAAGAAAAGCACATGCCACTCCCGCTGCAGCCGACACGGCCTGCAATAAGGCGGAAGAGCGCAAGCTACCCATTGATCAGAACTGCTCCGCCGCCAACGCCATCACCGGGCCGGCGCCGCTCTTCAGCTTGGCCAGATGCGCGGGCGCGTCCGGCAGCATGCGCGCGAGGAAATAGCGGCCGGTGGCGAGCTTCGCATCGTAGTACGGATCGCCCGCGCCGCCATTGTTCTTGGCGTTGAGCGCCGCTTTCGCTTGCAGCGTCCACATATAGGTGAGCGCGGTGAGGCCGAAGAGATTCAGGAAATCGTGACTGGCGGCGCCGGCATTGTCGAAATTCTGCATGCCGTTCTGCATCAGCCACATGGCGCCATCCTGCAGCTGCGCCTTGGCGGTCTTCAACGCCTCGACGAAATCCTTCAGCTCCGCATCGTCTTCGTGGTTGTGGACGAAATCGTCGAGCTCGTTGAAGAACGCGAACAGCGCTCGCCCGCCATTGGCGCCGAGCTTGCGGCCGACCAGATCGAGGCCCTGGATGCCGTTGGCGCCTTCGTAGATCATGGTGATGCGCGCATCGCGCACGAACTGGCTCATGCCATGTTCTTCGATATAGCCGTGGCCGCCGAAAATCTGCTGGCAATTGGTGGCGTTGGCGTAACCCTTGTCGGTGAGAAAGCTTTTAATCACCGGCGTCATCAGGCCCATGTAATCCTCGGCCTTCTCGCGCACCTTGTCGTCGGGCGAGACCAGCAAGAGATCGCCGTGCAGCGCCGTCCACAGGGTGAAGGCGCGGGCGCCTTCGTTGAACGCGCGCGCGTCCATTAGCATGCGGCGGATGTCGGGGTGGACGATGATGGGATCGGCGGGGCCGTTCGGATTTTTCGCGCCGGTGATCGAGCGCCCTTGTAGGCGATCCTTCGCGTAGGCGACGCCGTTCTGATAGGCGACTTCCGATTGCGCCAGACCTTGCAGGCCGACGCCAAGCCGCGCCACGTTCATCATCGTGAACATGGCGTTGAGGCCCTTGTTTTCCTGGCCGATCAGATAGCCGACCGCGTCGTCGTAATTGAGCACGCAGGTCGAATTGCCGTGAATGCCCATCTTCTCTTCGATCTTGCCGCAGACGACGCCGTTGCGCGCGCCCAGCGAGCCGTCGGCGTTGACCAGGAATTTCGGCACGATGAAGAGCGAAATGCCCTTGGTGCCCATCGGCGCGCCTTCGATGCGCGCCAGCACCAGGTGGATGATGTTCTGCGAGAGATCGTGTTCGCCGGCGGAGATGAAGATCTTCTGGCCGCTGATGCGATAGCTGCCGTCGGCTTGCGGGATGGCCTTGCTGCGCAGCATGCCGAGATCGGTGCCGCAATGCGGCTCGGTCAAATTCATGGTGCCGGTCCATTCGCCGGTCACCAGCTTCGGTAGATAAGTCCGCTTTTGTTCGTCGCTGCCGTGATGATGGATGGCTTCATAGGCGCCATGGCTCAGGCCCGGATACATGCCGAACGCCATGTTCGCCGACGCCACCATTTCATTCCAGGCCAGCGCCACGACGTGCGGCATACCCTGGCCGCCATAGGCCGGATCGCTCGACAGCGCCGGCCAGCCGGCGTCCACGAATTGCTTATAGGCGTCCTTGAAGCCGGGCGGCGTTTCCACCGAACCGTCGTCGCGGCGCTTGCAGCCGTGCTCATCGCCGACCTTATTCAGCGGCGCCAGCACGCCTTCGCAGAACTTCGCGCCCTCTTCCAGCACCTGCTCGATCAAATCGAGCGGCGCATCGGCGAAGCTCGGCAAGTTCGAATAGCGCTCGATGTCGAGCACGTCCTTGAACAGGAATTTGTACTCTCTCAACGGCGCTGTGTAGGTCGGCATCGGCGGTTCCCCACGGGATTGGGGATTGGGGATTGGGGATTAGGTTTAGGCGCATCGACGCCCAATCCCTAGTCCCCATTCCCCAATCCCGACTAATGAGCGTCTTGGAGCCGCTTCTTAGCTTCGGCCTCGAACGCGCGCGCGTTGGCGACGGCCGCGGGCGGCGCCGGCTTGGCCAGGAATTCTTCCAGTTTCTGAATGCCGCCGCGCAGAATCTCGATGGCCGCCTCGACATCCTCGCGCTGGGTTTCCAGCGCCACAATGCGTTGCTTGTATTTCTTCAGGGCGGTCTGCGCCTGGGCGCGCTGGTCGACCTTGTAGAGGTCAAGGATTTCCTTGATCTCGATCAGCGACAGCCCGACGCGCTTGCCGCGCAGGATCAGCTGCAGCTTGGCGCGGTCGCGATGCGAGTAGACGCGGTTCATGCCGTCACGGCGCGGCATCAGGAGACCCTTGTCCTCGTAAAAGCGGAGCGCGCGAGGCGTGACCTCGAACTCCCGGGCCAGCTGCGAAATCGTGTACGTACGCTCGGCTTTGGCGGTCATCGACAGGTCCCTCCGAGGGTTTACCCAGCGGCCGCACGCTAGTTTCCGTTTACGGTAGGGTCAACTCAAGTTGACGCAGGCGTCACCAATTTTCACGTAACCGCCAGTAAATCCTTCGAAATATCTTTCGGCGTGGCGCAGCCATTGAGCGCCATGGTGATGTCCAGCTCGCTCAGGAGGTATTCAAGCACCGTCTTGACCCCCTGTTCGCCGCCCAGCGCCAGGCCGTAGGCGTAAGGCCGTCCGATCCCTGTCGCCGTCGCGCCGAGCGCCAATGCCTTGAAGATATCGGCCCCGCAGCGAATGCCGCTGTCGAACAGCACCGGGACCTTGCCCTTCACCGCCGCGACCACGCCCGGCAGCGCGTCGAGCGCGCCGATGGCGCCATCGACTTGGCGGCCGCCATGGTTCGAGACCATGACGCCGTCATAGCCTTCGCTCACCGCCTTGGCGGCGTCGTCGGCGCGCATAATGCCTTTGAGCACCACGGGCAGTTTCGTCCACGATCTGATCTTGGCGATGCGCTTCCAATCCAGGCTGGGATCGGAGAACACCTGCGTAAATTGCACCGCCGCCGCCATCGGGTTTTCTTCCGGCGGCGCCGGCAACATGGCGCGGAACACCGGATCGGACGTGTATTGGGCGATGCCCTGCGCTTTCAGGAACGGCAAGAAGCCGATGTCAAGATCGCGCGGACGCCAGCCGAGGATTAGAGTGTCGAGGGTGATGAAGATGGCGCGGCAGCCGATCGCCTCGGCGCGCTTGACGAAACTCTCGGCCAGCGCGTCCGACTTGCCCCAATAAAGCTGATAGAAGCGCGCGCCATCGCCGTTCTCGCGCGCGATCGCCTCCATCGGGAACGATGCTTGCGACGAAATGATCATCGGCAGACTGAGCGCCTTGGTCGCGCGCGCCACGGCCAGGTCGGCGTCCGGGTGCATCATTTCGAGCACGCCGATCGGCGAGGTGAACACCGGCGCGGTCACGCGCGCGCCGAATATTTCGCAACCGAGATTGCGCGCGCCGACGCCGGCGAGCATGCGCGGCGCGATCGGAAACCGCGCAAAAGCTGCGCGATTTGCCTCCGCCGCCGTCTCAAGGCCCGCCGAGCCAGCGGTGTACGCCCAGGCGTCCGGCGACATCTTCTTCTGCGCCGCCGTTTCGAGACCGATGAAGTTCGTCGGGATTTCGGGCTTCGCGCCGCTCAAACCGCGCAGATAGATTCCGCCTTGTGTTTCGGGACCGAATTGGCGCGGCGTCTCGGACATGGCTAATCCCCGTTTACGATTTTACCCGCCATTAACACGCCGGCCCATTTCATCGACACTGCAAAGTTGTGGGCGATTCTCGAATTTCTCGAGTCTGCCCCGGGGGTTGGGCGTGAGCCGCGGACGCGCGGCGACAACGCGGCGAGGGCCAAATGAGCGGTGCGCAAAGCTGGAGCGTCAAGGGCATCGACCCGAAAGTGCGAGAAGCTGCGCGCGAAGCGGCGGCTCGTCAGGGCATGAGCCTGGGCGAATACCTGAACCAGGCGCTCGCTGGCGGCCAGTCGAACGGCGGCGGCGCGCAAGCGCAGCAGCAGCACTCGCCCCCGGCGCGCACGCCGCGTCCGCGCACTTACGGATTGGCGCACGCCGATTACGACGCTGACGACGATTGGAATGTCGGCGGCGCTCACCGCCCCGCCGATCCCGCGCGCTTGGCGCAGCGTATTGAATCGATCGAACGCCGCACGCAACTCGCGGTGACCGGCCTCGATCGCGCCGTTTCGACTATCGATCGCTCGGTGCTTGGGCTTGCCGCGCGCATCGAAGACGCGGAAATGGCGTCAACCGAGGCGGCCGAACGTATCGCCGAAGCTTTGGAGCAGTTCCGCCTTGCCGGCGAGACGCTGAGCGGGCGGCTGCAGCGCGCCGAACAGGAAGCGGTGGAAAGCAAGCACAGCTTCGACAACGTCGCCGCCGAAATCTCCGAGGTGAAGGAACGTCTAGAGCATCAAGTCGCCGTCGCCGAAGAAGTGGCGCGACGCGCCGAGGCTGCGGCTTCTTTCCTGACCGGCGAGATCGGCGGACGCGACGGCATCATGGCCCGCACGCTCGAGGAAGCGCGCGCGGTCGCCGAAGAGGCTGCACGTCAAGCAACGGAAGCCTCCGCCGACGCGGTCAACGAATTGCGCCGCTTGCAAGAGGAATTGAGCGACCGCCTCACCGAGAGCGAAAGCTCCACACGCCGCGCCATCGAAACCGCGGTGGCCGAGGTGCGCACCGAAACCTCGACCGAAACCCGCGGTGCGCGCGAAGCGCTGTTGGAGGAAGTGGTTCGGCTCGAAAGCGAGATCGCCAGACGCATCGGCGCAGTCGATGCGTTGCGGAGCGAGCAATCGGCGCTGGTGGAGCGTATCGAGCGCGCCGAAGCCGCCGCGCGCGAAAGCACGGCCGGTCTCCGCCAGGCGGCGGGCGCGGCCATCGCCGATCTCCGCAACGCACAACTCACGCTGACGGCGCGATTGAAACAGGTCGAAGACACGGCCGCGCAATCCGGCGCCGTCGATCTGACCGCCATCCGCCAGACGCAAGCTGACATCGCCGAGCGGCTGGCGTCGTTGGAAGCAAAGACCGAAGCGAGCCCGCTCATCGATGCGTTGGCCGCGTTCGAAGCGCGGATCGCCGGCGTTGAAGCCGCGACCGCAGACGCCGGCAAGATCGACGAGATCGGCGACACCGTCCATTCGCTCGACCGGGCGCTGCAACGCTTGGCCGACAAACTCGAAGAAACCGAAAACACCGCCAACACCGCGATCCGGACTTTGGAAGAAACGGTGTCGTCGCTTGGCGCCCGCATCGAACACGCCAGCGGCGCGGCGCAAGAGACCGAAGCCGTGCGGGCCATGCTTGAACAGCGGCTCGACACCATGGCGCAAGCTGTGCGCGAAGGGCTGACGCAAGAGCTGCAAGCGGCGCTCGCCGGCGGCGAAGGCGTCGAAGGCGCGCTCGCCGACGTGAATCGGCGCTTGGCTGCCGCCGAACGCCGTCAAGCCCAGACGATCGAGGCGATCTCGGTCGAGATCAAGCGCATGTCGGAAACCGTCGACCAGCGTCTGCGCACCGTGGAAGCGCGCAACGACGATGCGGCGGCGGCGGCGGTGCGCGAGGAGCTGTCTCGGATGGCGGCGACGCTTGAGAAGCGCTTCGACGAAATCGAACGGCGCGAAGCCGCCGCCTTCGACCGCATGGGTCTTGAAGTTGGACGCCTGTCAGAGCGGCTCGAAGACCGCGTCGGCGCGGTCGAGCGGCGCAGCGCGCAAGCGATCGAGCATGTCGGCGAGCAAGTCGCCCGCATGGCTGAACGTTTCAATCAACGCCAGGACCTGATGGCGCGCGAACTGGGCGAGCGCATGCTCGACAGCGAAGAGCGCGCCGGTCAGCGCGTCTCCGAAGCGATCAGCTCCATCATGCAGCGGCTGGCGGAAGTCGAAGAGCACAGCCAGGAAGCGATCGCGCCGGTGCAGAAGGCGGTGTCGAACGTCGCCTCGAAGCTCGAGCAGTTCGAAAGCGAGATGCCGGCTGGTCCGCGTCCGCAAGAAATCATCCCACCGCGGCCGGCGCGGCGTCTGGACGACTTCCCCTCGTTTGGCGACGATGAGCCCGCCGACACGTTCAATCTCAGCAATCCCGAGCCCCAGCCCTACGTCTCGCCGCGCGACGCGGCGCAACCGACGCGGGCCGCGCCCCTGCCGCCGCGCCCGCCCGAGGACGATATCTACTACCGAGAGGACGCCATCGATGACTTGTTGGTCGATGATGCGCCTGAACAAACCCTCGCCGCGCCGGACGAGCCGGTGATCGAATTTGCGGCGGACGACGATCTGCTGGTCGAGACCGTGGACGAATTCGAGGCGCCGCCAGTGGTCGAGGACGATGCGTTCTGGGCGCCCGGCGATGCGCCGCCGCAGACCATCGAAGAAGCGGTCGCGCCCCTGATGGCGGCGGCTGAACCGGCGCCGAGCAACGTGCCGCTCGCCAATGGCTTTGACGATGCGCTGGCGCTCGACGCGCCGGCGCCGGAAGTTGCGGCGCCTGTTTTCCAAGAGCCGCCGCCACCGCCAGGCAAGAACGATTACCTCGCCAATGCGCGCAGAGCCGCGCAAGCGCAGTCGCTGCCGAAGACCCGGCCCGACGCGCCGAGCGAGACGCCCAAGCTTAGCCTGCGCGGATCGAGCCGCGTGGTGCTCTGGGGCACGGCCACCTTGGTCGCGGCCGCGCTCATCGGCGGCGCCTACTATCTCCGCAACCAGAGCGGCGCCGCCGAAGCGCAGCCGGAAACAGAGCCGGCGCCGCCGGCGATCCAGCCGCGCTCAACAATCGACGCCGTGCCGGTGGATCCGTTCGCCGAAGCGCCGCCCGAGGGTGCGGCGCCAGCAGAAGGCGCGGCCGCAACGGCAGCCACGCCGATGGCTCAAACTGCGCCCGCCCAGACCCAGGTCGTCGCGGGCCCGCTACCGGCGCGCAGCGTCTCGCTGGAGCAGGCTGCGCAATCGGGCGACCTCACGGCGCAGTACGAGCTGGCGCTGCAGCGGATCGGCTCGGGCCGCGCCGCCGAAGGCGTCACCCTGCTCCGCCGTGCCGCCGACCGCGGCTTCCCGATGGCGCAATATCGCCTGGCCAAGCTCTATGAGCGCGGCGAAGGCGTGCCGGCCGATCTTACTATAGCCCGGCAATGGACCGAGCGCGCCGCAGCGGCCGGAAATCGTCGCGCCATGCACGATCTCGGCGTCTATTTCGCCCGCGGCGAAGGCGCTCCGCTCGACGAAGCGGCGGCGTTCCGCTGGTTCCGCCAGGCGGCGGAACTTGGCGTCGCCGACAGCCAGTACAATCTGGGCGTCCTTTACCAGCAGGGCCGCGGCGTCAACGCCTCGGCCACTGAGGCCTTGTTCTGGTTCATGGTCGCCGCCCGCCAAGGCGATCAAGACGCGGCCGCGCGCGCCACGGCGCTCGAAGCGCAGTCAACGCAGATGCAGGTTGAGCAAGCCAGAGCCCGGGCGCAGGCGTTCCGGCCGCGTGCGGCCAGCGCTGTCGCCAACGGCGAGTTCGGCCAGCGGCCGTGGAACACCCGCGGCGGGGCATAGCTGGGATTAGCGGCAGACTGACATTGCCTCGCTGCGCGAGCCTCAGCATAAGGGCTGCGGGCGTGGCGCCGCGGCGCTGAGTTCAGAGCAAAACTATTGATCTACTTGCCGATCGCCGAAATGCCGGTGAACGTGCTGCTTGTCCTATTGGTGAGCGGCGCCGTCGGCTTTGTGTCGGGGCTAGTGGGCGTCGGCGGCGGCTTCATCATGACGCCGGCCTTGATCTTCATGGGCGTGCCGGCGCCGGTTGCGGTCGCCACCGGCGCAAGCCAGATCGCCGCAACCTCGTTCTCCGGGATCATGACGCAGACGCGGCGCAAGTCGGTCGACTGGCGCATGGGGTTGCTGCTCTCGATCGGCGGCGTCATCGGGAGCGTCGGCGGCGTGGCGTTGTTCGAACGGCTGCTGCGCCTCGGTCAGCTCGATCTGATCGTTTCGCTCTCGTATCTACTGCTGCTCTCGGGCGTCGGCTTTCTGATGGTGCGCGAGAGCTACCGCTTCTGGCGCGGACGTCCGCCGAAGAGCGTCTCGATCCTGCGCCGGCCGCTGCGGACCATCGCGCACAACCTCCCCTTCCGGATGCGGTTTCCGCGCTCAGGGCTTTACATCAGCGCGATCCCGCCTCTGGCGCTGGGTTTCGGCATCGGCGCGCTGTCGGCGATCATGGGCATTGGCGGCGGCTTCATCCTAATCCCGGCGATGATCTATCTGCTGCGCATGCCGACCAATGTCGTCATCGGCACCTCGCAGTTTCAGGTGTTGGTGATCACGTCGCTGATCGTGGTGCTGCAATCGGTGGCGACGCAAACCGTGGACCTGGTGTTGGCGCTGCTCCTGATGGCGGGCGGCGTTGTCGGCGCCCAGATCGGCGCGCGCCTGGGCGCAGGCCTCAAGGCGGAGTATGTGCGCGGCATCCTAGGCGCGCTGCTGGTGGCGGCGAGCGCGAAGTTTCTGCTCGATCTGGTGATCCCGCCCGCCGAAAAATACGTGCTCGGCGGAGGTCTCTGGTGAAGCGCGCGCTCGCCATCCTCGCGTTTGCGCTGCTCGCCGGCGCGCCTGCCAGTGCGCAACAACAGCCACCGGGCGATGTCGCCGCCGATCTGCCGGCCGGCGTCGCCGAGGAACAGATCACTGTCAGCTCCACCTATGGCGGCTCATACATCACCGTCTTCGGCGTCAACCCGGACCGGCGCGGGCGCGGCGACATCGTCGTGGTGTTGCGCGGGCCGAACGAAGCCGCGACCGTCATGCGCAAGCGGCGCGTGTTCGGCTTGTGGGTCAATGGCGATCCGGTGCGCTTCAGCGATGCGCCGTCGTTTTTCGCCGTGCTCAGCACGCGGCCGTTAGGCGACATCGCCAATGCGCAATCGATCCGCGCCTACGAACTCGATCCCGTCGCCTCGGCGCAACTGGCGAGCAACACGCCCGACCTCGATCCGTCCGCCTATCGCGCCGCCCTGGTGCGGCTGCGGCGCGATCAGGGTTTATATCAATGGTATTCGCGCCCGCCGCGCGAAGGCGTGCGCGGCGGCTTGACCACCTATCGCGGCGGCCTCTTCCGCGCCGTGGTGCGCTTGCCCGCCAACGCCCCGATCGCGCAATACCACGCCGACACCTATCTCTTCCGCGATGGACGCCTGATCTCGCGCCAGCGCATACCGATCACCGTTTCGCGCATCGGCATCGAGCGCACCATTCACGATCTGGCCACGCGCGCTTCGTGGCTCTACGGCATATTCACCGTGCTGATCGCGCTCGGCGCCGGCTGGGGCGCGGCCTTCTTGTTCCGCCGCCCGTGAGCGCAGAGCCGCCGCCGCTGTTGCCGCGCGCCGCGTTGCGGCTGGGATTTCTTGGCTTGGTTCCGCTCGCGGTGACGGCGCTGATCTCGCTTTCGGAGCACGCCAGCACCGCGCGCCTGGGCGCGATCGCTTTTTCGCTCTATGCCGCCGTGCTGCTGTCATTCCTCGGCGGCGTGCGCTGCGGCTTTGAATTGATGCGTGCGCCGCAGGCGCCGAACGGCTTGCGCCTGCTGTTCAGCGCGCTGCCGGCGCTCTCGGGCTGGGCGCTCGCGACCATGGTGGTTTACTTCACGCCGGTGCTCGGCGCCGCGGCGATCTTCGCCGGCCTGTTCGCGGCGCAAGCGCTCTGGGATTATCGCAGCGCCCGCGACGCCGGCGCGCCCGCCTGGTACCCGATGTTGCGGCAAGTGCTGACGGGCGGCGCCATGATCATCTGCATGATCATACCGCTGGCGACGGCGTTGCATCGGTTTTGAGTGAGCGCTACTCCCCCACCAATCTTTCACCGGCCACCGGCAGCACGCGGTCCTTGCCGAGCACCAACGCTGTTGCGCCGTCCGGGAAGATATTGGCGAACGCTTCGTCGCAGACATTGAGCCCGCCGGTGAAGGCGCCGAAGGCCGGCATGACGAGACGCGATCCATCGGTGGCGAAGCAACGCCGACGCACGCTGCGTCCGCGTCCGACCACGCGCGCGCACGGATGCAAATGGCCGGCGATCTCGCCGGGTGCGGCCGCCTCTGTCGGGTGATGGCGCAATGCGAGCGCGCCGATGTGCAGCACGTCGCGGACGGCGCCGCCCAGCGTCTCCGGCGCGCGTCCATCGTGATTGCCTTCGACCCATATCCAGTCGCAGCGGCCGATCATCGCTTCGAGCAGCGCGCGATCGCGTTCGGCCATGCGCGCCGGCCCGCCGCCATCGTGGAAGCTGTCGCCGAGCGAGACCACGATGTCGGGCGCGAGCGCATCGATCAACGTCAGCAATTTGGCCAGCGCGGCGTGCGTGTCGTAGGGCGGCAACATCTGCCCGCGCACGGCGAAGGCGCTGCCTTTTTCCAAGTGCAGATCGGAAACCACCAGCGTCTTCGCATCGGCGATCCACAACGCGCCGTCCGGCAGCGCGGCCACCAGCGTATCGCCCAGGCGCAGTTCCACGTTCGCGCCGACGATTGCCATCGGCGGCGAGGCACGCCTCACGGCGCGGCGCGGGCGTTCGGGCTTTGGCGTAGGCCTAGAAAGCAAGGTCACAAAAACTGGCTATGCCTCATGCAGCGGCGCCAATGCAACGAGGCCGCCCGTTTTACCCTGTGAACGAAATCTGCTACTCTGACGCAGCATGAGCACGAAGTCGTTCACGCCCCGGACAGAGATATTTCCGCCCGCACAAGCAGCCCTTTGGCCGCATCTGGGGGCGCAAATTCCCACTTCCTTTACCCTCTACGGCGGAACGGCGCTGGCGCTCCAACTCGGCCATCGTCAGTCGGTTGATTTCGACTTCTTTGGACCTGCCTTCGACCCCGACGCCTTGCTCCGAGATCTGCCGTTTCTCGTTGGCGCCGACATCGTGCAGCGAGCGCCCAGCACATTGACCGTGCGCATTGATCGAGGAGGCCCGGTTCTCGTCTCTTTCTTCGGTGTGCCGGACTTGGCTCGCGTCGAGCGGCCGCTGCGCGCCGACGATAATGGCCTGCTTGTTGCCGGCCTTGTCGACATCGCGGGCATGAAGGTCAGCGTCGTTCAGAAACGCGCGGCTCTGAAAGACTACATCGATGTGGCTGCTGTGATTGGCGCGGGCGTTGATCTTGCCACCGCGTTGGCCGCAGCGCGCGCCATCTACGGCGACAGTTTCAACCCTCAGATCTCTCTGAAGGCGTTGTCTTATTTCGACGACGTACGCGAGCTTCCGGAAAACACGAAGCGCTTGCTTCAAGATTCGGTACGGGCAGTGAACCTCAACGACCTTCCAAGCTTGAACACAGTCGGCAAGATCGGTTCTCCGCCATGAAGGCGCTTGCGTTGACTCCGGAGCTCCGGCGCGCGGCCGAACGCTGCGTGTGGTTCGAAACGCCTGAGCGCGTCATCGGCGATCCCGTCTATCTAGCCGCCCACATACTGACGTTCGGTGGGATTGAAGACGTGAATGCGTTGCGTGCACAATATTCTGACGATGATCTGCGGCAAGCGCTCGACCGAGCGCCGCCCGGCGTTTTCGACGCGCGGTCCTGGGCATATTGGAATCTTGCCATCGGCCGCTATCAGACGCCGCCTATGCCGGTTCGACGCTTCGAGTAGCACTCACGGCGTCACGATCGCAAAGTTCGGATCGGGGTTGTCGAACACATCGCCCAGGCCTTCAAGCGAGCGGCGGTTGCCCTGGATGCGAATGCGCCCCGCCAGCACCGCGCGCGCCATGTTTTGCGTCGCCAACGCTTGCAGGAAGACGCCGCGCGGCGAGGTGATGGTCGGTGCGCCGGCGGCGGTCTGATCGCGCTCGTGCACTAGCACGCCGTTCGCAATCGTCACCGCGAAGCGCTCGTTGCGCTCGGGGAAAACCAGATTGAAGGCGTAGCGGCGATCGCCCAGCCGTTCGGGATTGAGCCGCACCGCCAGCAGATCGAGAATGTAACTGGTCGGCGTCGCGGCGACGAGATCGGCGCTCTGGGTCTGCGCCACCGTGCGCACGGGCGGCCCGCGCTCCAATTCATTGGCGCCGACAAGATAGATATTGCGCCAAATGGCGCTCTCGGCCTGGTACGCCATTTGCCGGTGCGTACGCGCCAGCAGCGCCCTCGCCGCGGTGTTGGCGGGGTTGGCGAACACGAGGTGGTTCAGCACGCGCGCCGCCCAGCGATAATCGCCCTCGTCGAACGCGCGCTGGCCTTCAGCAAGCACGCGCTCCTCGCCGCCCATGGCGCGCACGAAACGTGCGCCCTCTTCGGCCGGCGGCAATGGATTGAGATTGGCGGGATTGGCATCGTACCAACCCATGTAGCGTTGATAGACGGCGCGCGAATTGTGCATCATCGTGCCGTAATAGCCGCGATTGAACCAGCGACTGGCGAGCGCGTCGGGTAGGCGCACCTGTTCGGCGATTTCGCGATCGGTGTAGCCGGCGTTCATCAGCCGCACGGTCTGGTCGTGGAGATATTTGTAGGCGTCGCGATGGCTGGCGACGAAATCGCGCACGCGGGCGCCGCCGAAGCGCGGCCAGGCGTGGCTTGTCACCATCACTTCAGTGCGGTCGCCATAGAGGCGCAGCGCCTCAGTCAGATAGTCCGCCCACGCTTTCGCATCGCGCACCAGCGCGCCGCGCGGCGTGAGGATATTGTGCATGGAAGCGTTAGCGTTTTCCGCGAGGCACAGCACGCCGAGATCGGGGAAAAAGAAGTTCATCTCCGCCGGCGCCTCGGTTTCCGGCGTCACCTGGAACTCGATGCGCACGCCGTCGACGGTGAGCGTCTCGCCGGTCCGCGCGATCGTGCGGGTCGGGGGAATGAGCGTGAACGTGCCTGCCGACACCGCAATGCCGATGCCGGATGTCATCTGACCTTCGGGGCCCGGCGTCAGGCCAAAACCGAATTGATAAAGCGCGCGCCGGCTCATGGCGTTGCCGGCGATGACGTTCTCGGTCACCGCGTGCTCCATGAAGCCCTCGGGCGCGATGATCTCGACCTGCGCGCCCTCCAGCACAATGCCGCGCACGCCGCCGAAATGGTCGACGTGGCTATGGGTGTAGATAACCGCCACCACCGGTTTGTCGCCGATGGTGCGGCGCGCCAACGCCAGGCCGGCGGCGGCGACTTCCGAACTGGTCAGCGGATCGATGATTATGAGGCCGGTGTCGCCGATGACGATGGTCATGTTCGACACGTCGAAGCCGCGGATCTGGTAGACGCGATCGGTGACGCGGAAGAGGCCCGCACGAGTCAGCAATTGCGCATGGCGCCAGAGGCTCGGATTGACGCTCGCCGGGGCTTCGCCCTGGAGAAAATTGTAAGCGGTGAAATCCCAGACCACGTTGCCGGCGGCGCCGCGTATTTGCGGCTGATCGTAGGCGGCGACGAAGCCGCGCACGGCGAAATCCTCGTCCTCGCGATCGGCCCACGGCAATGTTTGCGAGAACGCGGCGTTGGCCGCGCGCGTGGCGTCGCTGACCTGGGCGCTGGCCGTGCTGGTCAGTGCGAGTGCAATGAATGTGGCCGCCAGTGCGCGCATGAAGTCTCTCCTGTCGGACACAAGTATGGACCGCCGGCGCCCCCGCCGGCAAATGTCGGCGTTACCCTAACGAGAAGCCGGCGAGACGCCGGCGATCCATACTAACTCATCGCTTCCGCAATCAGACCCGCCGCGTCTTCCAGCACGGCCTCGTCTGCGCCGCCCTTGACGCCGACTCGGCCCATTTCCAGCATCACCGGCGCGGCGAACGGCGAGACGTGCGGCAAGTCGCGATGGACGATGCGGCCCTTCACCCGCCGCAACAGCGCGCCGAGGCGCTTGATGTCGAGATAGCCTTCGCCGGCGTCGGCGAACGCGGCCTGCATCAATATGTGATCGGGTTCGTATTGCTTCAGCACGTCGTAGATCAGGTCCGAAGAAAAGCTCACTTGCCGGCCGGTCTTGCGCGCCGCACCCGGCGTGTTGCGCTCGATCATGCCGGCGATCACCGCGCACTTGCCGAACGTCGACTTCATCAGGGTCGACTCTGCCAGCCAGCTCTCGAGATCGTCGCCCAGCATGTCTTCGTCAAACAGTGCGGCGAGATCGACATCGCCCATCGGCTCCAGGCCCCACACCGCCATGGCGTACTCGCTTGCCAGAAATCCGATCGGATTCTTGCCCAGGCGCTCCAGTCTGCGCGTGATCAGCACGCCGAGCGTTTGCTGCGCCAGGCGCCCCTCGAACGGATAGCAGACGAGATAGTGCTTGGCCGCGCGGGGAAACGTCTCGACCAGCATTTCGTCGGGCGATGGCACAAGCGAGCGGCGCTTCTGCAATTTGATCCACTCGCGCACTTGCGGCGGCAGATTTTTCTGCTTCTTGGGATCGTGTAGCAGACGGCGCACGCGGTCGGCGAGGAACGTCGACAGCGGAAATTTGCCGCCGGCGTAGGACGGAATCTTGGGATTCTCCTGATCGCGTGCACGCACCACCAAAGCGTCGGTCTCCTGCACTCCGATCAAACGCAGAATTTCGCCTGCGAACAGGAAGGTGTCGCCGGGCGCCAGTCCTTCGATGAAATACTCCTCAATCTGACCCAGCCGGCGGCCAGCGACGAGCGGCGATGCACTTGGACCGCCGGCATCTTGCCGGCTAACGTGACTGCCGGCTGGAAGCCGGCGGTTCGAAGGGCGATGCGCCAGCCGGACGTTCAACATTTCGGATTCAACGATGGCGCCGACATTCATCCGATGCTGCTGCGCGATCGAAGCGTTGCGCGCCCGCCAGCGGTGCGTGTGCGGGTCCTGCACGATGCGGCGATAGCGATCATAGTTACGCAGCGCGTAGCCGCCCGTCGCCACCAGATCGATGACGCGATCGAACTGCGCGCGGGTGAGATCGGCATACGGCGCGGCGCCAATCGCTTCGGCATAGAGTTCGTCGGCATCGAATGGCTCGCCGCAGGCGCAGCCCATGATGTGTTGAGCCAAACAGTCGAGTCCGCCGACGCGACGGGATTCCCCGTCGAGCGCGCCCTCCTTCACCGCATCCTGCGCGGCGCGGCATTCGAGCACTTCGAAGCGGTTGCTGGGCGCGAGCAATGCGCGCGAGGGTTCGTTGTAGCGGTGATTGGCGCGGCCGATACGCTGGACCAGACGCGCGCAACCTTTCGGCGCGCCGATCTGGATGACAAGATCGACGTCGCCCCAATCGATGCCGAGATCGAGCGTCGAGGTGCAGACGACCGCGCGCAGCTTGCCCGCCGCCATCGCCGCTTCGACCTTGCGCCGCTGGGCGACATCGAGCGAACCGTGATGCAGCGCGATCGGCAGGGCGTCGTCATTGACGCGCCAGAGCTCCTGAAATGTCATCTCCGCCTGCGCGCGAGTGTTAACAAAGACGAGCGCCAGCTTGGCCTGCTTGATGCGCTCGTAAACTTCGGGAATGGCGTGACGCGCCGTGTGACCGGCCCAGGGAATGCGCGCATCGGAATCGAGCACATCGACGATCGGCTGCGCGCCCGGCGCGGCGCGGACGACTATCTCTCCCCCTCCCCCTTGTGGGGAGGGGGCAGGGGGTGGGGGGCG